>Ga0209237_1000053_pt1 | contig 48965 bp, 43 predicted proteins | sample GraSoi013_1_40cm_2_FD_185820 | JGI IMG/M metagenome (GOLD analysis project Ga0209237, IMG submission 185820) | Grasslands soil microbial communities from the Angelo Coastal Reserve, California, USA - Sample 10_02_2013_1_40cm (SPAdes) (version 2) | ecosystem: Environmental > Terrestrial > Soil >...
CGCCGCCAGGCCGACGGCGGCGGGGAACGCGACCACGAGCCGATCCGTCACGACCGCCGGATGGCCATTCCGGCCGCGGTCCGCGAGGAGCAGCCCGAGGTGGACCGTGACGAGCAGCGCACCTGCTGCGAGCGCCGGCCAGAGCGCGGTGACGGCGGCGAGGCTCGCTGTCCCGTCGGCGCGGCGGATCAGCGCGCTCGCCTCGAGGGCGGCGGCGATCGTCACGAGCGCGACGCCGGCCCCGTAGAACGCGAGCGTGTAGAGCGCGCGGTCGCGGTCCGTCCGCCAGCGCCACTGGCGGAGCGCCGCGAGCGCCCAGAGCGCGAGCGCGTACGCGGCGCTGATGAGGTTCCCGCGCAGCTGGCGTGCTTGGAGTTCCGGCGTGAGGAACGGCGGCAGGCTGGGCGGCTCCGGCGGGGTGTTCGCGAGGCTCCCGGCCGCTACGGCCGCCCCGGCGATCGCGAGCGTCGCGCCGATCATCGTGACGGCCATCCCGACGCGCGCCGCTTGCGTGCGCCGACGGGTGTCCTCGGGGACCGTCGTGTCGACCCAGAGCCACGCCGCCACGCCGACCGCGCTCGCGACCACCAGCGCCGCGATGAACGGGGCCGGCTCTGAAGGGAATGGCAGGGCCAGGGCCGAGATCAGTGCTGTCCCCGCGATGAGGTCGACGACGAGCGCGACGAGGAGCCACGCGTTCAGATAGCCGTGGCGGGCCTCGCTTCCGGACTCGACCGGGTCTCGCAGGGATCGCGCGATCAGCCAGAGGTGCACGCCGCCCACCGGCAGCGCGAAGGCGAGGACCGCGATCGTGAGCGAGATCGTACGCGAGAGATCCGCGGCGTCGAGCGCCGTGCCGACGCCGGCAGCCCGTAGGACCGCGTTGAGGAGCGCGCCGATCCCGAGCGCGGCGGCGAGCACAGCGATGGAGAGCGCGGAATAGAGGTAGAAGCGGCGGAAGCCCCCGGCGCGGGTGCGCCGGCCGATCACGTCCGGATCTCGAGGTGCGCCGAGTCCCAGCGGTTGTCGGTGCGGTCGATGACGTTCAGCGGGTTCGTGTCGACGATGAGCCCGCTCGCGTCGTCTTTGATGTGGAAGAGCTGGAGCGGCTTTGGCGCAGGCCCGCTCACGACGACCGCGGTGTGCTTGTCGTACACCGACTGGTGACACGGACAGTGGAAGCGGTCTTCGGCATCGTTGAACGGCACCGCGCAGCCGAGGTGCGTGCACTTGCGGTACGCCGCGACGATGCCGCCCGGGGCGTGCAGCAGCCAGAAGCGGCCCGCGATGTTGAGGATCGGCCGATCGTTCGTCCGCGCGAAGGCCGCGAGGATGTCGTCGCGGGTCCCGACCGGCACGAGCGCGCCCAGTCCCTCGATACGGTTGACTCGCAGGTACGCCGGCACGGCGGCGGCGAGCTGCGTCACGGCGATCGCCGCCGCGGCCGCGAAGGCGGCCCGCAGCGCCTGGCGGCGCCCAAGCATCGCCGGGTCCGGTCGTGACCGGATCACGTCAGGGATACTACTACGGTTGTGTAGGAGATTGACGGGCCGCCTCGACCGCGCGCCAGAGACCCGCCCAGATCGCGCGGCGCTCGGCGTCCGAGGGTGGGCGGCCCGCGCGCTCGCGGAAGGCGACGATCCCATGCGCGGCGAGGGCGCCCCACGCCTTGGGTCGGGCGCGCGCGGCGTCCCGCACGAGGTCGGCATGTGCGCGGCAGGTCGCCGCGACGGCTTCGTCGATCACGAGCGCGGCACGCCCTCGAGCCCGGTCTGGGCACGGAGCTCCGCGAGCGGGTAGGCGGTGTCGCGCCAGGTGACGCGTCCGGTCGCGAGGGCGAGGTAGGTGGCGCGAACGATCGCGTACGCGAAGAGCAGCGCCGTGATCGGTAAGAGCGCCGCCTGCGCGACGGCGCGCGCATCGATGCGACCCATCGATTGGCGGTAGGTCTCGAGGAATCCCGCCAGCTGACACACGACCACCATCGCGAGCAGCGCGCGGTCGATCCCGTCGAGCACGATCACGCCGACGAACGGCCACACCATCGTGGAGATGATGAACAGGACGACCGCCCCCGCGTCGACGAGCCGATATTCAAGGCTCGAGAACATGCTCTTCTCGAGACCGCGGACCGCCGCCGCGAGCGAGGGATACCAGCTCACCGAGAGCCATTCGCGACCGTTCAGCACGCGCTGGCGGAAGCCGAACGCGCGGAGGCGGCGCCCGAGCCGGATGTCGTCATCCGGTCGCAGTGAGAGCGCGGCCATCGTGCCGATCGCCTCGTAGGCCTCGCGGCGCACGAGATTGAAGGCACCGACGCCGACGCCCCGCTTGCTCTTGGGGTCGTTCGCGAGATACGCGCCCCAGAGCGCGACGAACGCGTAGGCGAAGAACGCGACGAACGCTCCGAGCATGAACGACCGCGACACGAGGCGCGGCGCGAGCGTGAGGTGGTCGAGTCGCTCGGCGAGCGCATAGGCGAGGGTCCGCCGGAGCGCTCCCGGCGCGAAGACCACGTCGGCGTCCGTGAAAAGGAGCCACGTACCCGTCGAGCGCTGCGCCCCGCGCCAGAGGGCGTGGTTCTTGCCCAGCCAGCCCGAGGGCAGGTCGTCGATCCGGAGCACCCGCAGCGACGGGTTCGCCGCGGCGAGCGCGCGCAGCACGTCTCCGGTGCCGTCGGTCGAGCGGTCGTCGACGGCCACGATCTCGAGGCCCGGGTAGTCCTGGGCGAGCAGTGACGCCAGGGCGGGGCCGATCGCGGTCGCTTCGTTCCGCGCCGGGACGATGACCGAAAGGGAAGGCAGCGCGCCAGGCGCCTTGACCGCCGGGAGCGCCGGGATCGCCCCGCGATGACGGACGAGGAGAATGAAGGGGACGACCACGGCGATGAAGACGAGCGCGTCGAGGATGGCGAGAGCGATCGACACCACCGGTCACGCTACCCGCGAACGGACTAGGGCGAGCGGGGGACGGTGCGCGGATCATCACCCGTTCGTGTCCCCCATGCGGTCTGGTACGTCTTGCAGGGGGAATCCCCCGCGTGGCGCTCCGGGCGCTCCCTAGCCTTTCCCACGTGAGATATCTGCGCAAGATCTTCGCGGTGAGCGGCCGCCGGCAGTACCTGGTCGCCCTCGCGCTCGCCCTCGCCGCGTACGCGCTCGAACGGCTCCTGCCAGCCGGGGAGACGCGCACGGCCGTGGCCGACCTCGCCCTCACCGGCGCGGCGATCAGCGCCGTCGCCGGCACCAGCGGCGCGGTGCGGGCGGCCTCGGTACCGGATCGCCCCGCGTGGGGATCGTTCCTCCTCGGCGCGCTCGCCTGGCTCGGCTCGCAGCTGCTCCGCGACGCGTCGCAGCTCGCGGCGCTGCCGCTCCCGCCGAACGCGATCGATTTCGGCTACATCCTCGCCGCACCGCTCTTCACGCTCGGGTTCGTCCTCATGCTCGTCCGGCACGGTCAGCGCCTCGCCGTCTACGCGCTCCTCCTGGACGTCGGTGCGGTCGTGCTCGTGCTCGTCGCGGTGATCACGCTCTTCCTCGCGAAGACGATCACGTACGACATGACCATGGATACGTTCGGCACGATCTCAGCCCTGCTCTATCCCGTGGTGTACGTGGCGGCGACCGGCGCTGCGCTCTCCGTGCTGTTCGGACTTCCCGCCGAGGAGCCGCGCTCGGCGGCGTTCACGCTCTTCGTCGGCATCGGTCTCAACGCCCTGGCTTTCACGCTCTATCTCCCGGCGCTGATCCAGGGCAGCTTCGTGCCCGGCACCTTCCTCGACCCGCTCTGGATGCTCGGCATGGCCGCGATCGGGATCGCCGGTTGGCAATCGGTCGCGGACCGCGACCGGGCCGTGGAGACCGAGCTCTCGACCGCGGTGATCGAGTTCTCGCGGATGACGCTGCCGGCGATCGTCGCCCTCGCGAGCGCCCTCCTCATCGTGCTCGCGCACGTCATCGGCGCGGGCGCGGCCGAGCTCGTGATCGACGTCGCAATCGCCCTCGTCGTCCTCGTGCTCTCCGGTCGCGCCGGACTCGCGCTGTTCACCAACTGGCGGCTCGGCGAGGCCGAGCGTCGCCGCGCCTCACAGCTTCAGGCGTTGTACGAGGTCGGGCTCGCGACGGCCGGAGAGCTCTCGCTCGACGACCTGACGGCACTCGTCGCGCGCGAGGCGACGCTGCTCACGCGGACGGACGGTGCGATGGTGTCGCTTGCGGAGCCCGGGAACGGGTTCGTCATCCGCGCGCTCCACAAGGGCCCGCTCCTGCGCCTGCGCGACTCCGTCGGCGAGCCGCTCCGGGGTATCGCGCTCGCGGTCATCGAGTCGCGCGAGATGGTCGTCGCCACCGATTACTCGGCGCACCCGCAGAGCACCGTGGCGCTCCACGAGGTCATCGCGTCCGCGCTCGCGGTGCCGCTCGTCGCGCATGGGGAGATCGTGGGCACGCTCACGGCGTACTCGAGCAGGCCTCGCGTCTTCACGGTAGAGACTCTGCGGCTCGTGCGTCTGTACGCCGCCCAGGCCGCGATCGCGGTCGCGAACGCGCGCCTGGTGGCCGAGACCCGCCGGCTCGCCCGCGACGACGATCTCACCGGCGCCCTCAATCGGCGCAGCCTCATGGAGCGGCTCGAGACCGAGATCGCCGAGGCGTCGCGCCACGGAGACATCTTCGGCGTCGTCCTCTGCGACCTCGACGGCCTCAAGGCGGTGAACGACTCCGCGGGCCACCTCGTCGGGAACGAGGTCCTCAAGACGGTCGCGCGCGTCATGCGCGAGTCGGCGCGTGCCGAGGACCTCGTGGCGCGGTTCGGCGGCGACGAGTTCGTCATCCTCCTCCCGCGGACGGGCCTCCTTCCGGCACAGGCGGTCGTGACGCGGATCGCGTCGCGTCTCCGCGACGAGCGCTACATGTGGGCCGGCCGCGAGAACGGGCTGCCGCGGGTGTCCTTCGGAATCTCGTGGTTCCCCGAGGATGGGCGAAACGCCGATGCCCTCCTCGCGACGGCGGACGCCCGCATGTACGAGGACAAGTCGCGCGCGCGGATCGCGCGCGACAGTGCAGCCGGAGCGGACTAATGTTGAGGGGGGCCGCGGCCCCCCTCAGACCCCCACCGTTGAGGGCTCTGCCCCCTCAGACCCCCGATCGCGAAGACGCCTTCTCGTCATAGGCTCGCCGACATGGACGAGGTAAGGGACTCGCGTACCGCGTTCTGGATCGGTCGCCTGCCCTCTGCGAAGCGATTGCCGTTCGTCCTCCGGGTTCCCCTGCCACGAGAAGGGCCCCTCTTCTTCGCGGCTGCCGACGGCTGGCCGCGCGGCAAGGACGTCTTCTGCCGTCAGCTGGCGGCATGGCCGGACGTCGCTGAGACGGTGGAAGAGGTCCCGGTCGAGTCCTGCTGGCGGGTCGGCAAGGCGGTGCATCTGACGCTGCGGCGCGCCCGAGCTCGGCGCTGTTTGTTCGTTTGGACACAGAGCAGTACCGGGCGGGAGGTCATTTTCTGGAGGTCGCAGGCTTCGATCCGAGCTTCTCGTCCGGGCCTTCGTATGCCGCAAGCCCGGGGACTCGAAAGGTCATTCGAGATCGCGGTCGACGTCGCCGAACGTTTTCCCTGGCGATTCGGAGGTCGCGCCGTGACCGTGGTCAGACGCGCTCTCCCCGTCGGGGACTATGCGGTCATTCATGAGGGGCGAGTGGTCGCGGCGGTCGAGCGTAAGACCGCGGCGGATCTGGCAAAAGGTGCGATGGAGGGCGAGCTGGACCTCGTCCTCGGAGAGCTTGGCCGAGTCGCCCACGCCGCGCTGGTCGTCGAAGGCCGGCTCAGCGACGTGATCAAGGCGGCTCAGCACGGAAAGAACCGGACCGGCTGGCTTCTCAATCTCCTCGTCTCGCTGCACGTCGGTCACCGTTCCGTGCAGTGGACATTTGCAGAGTCGCCTCGCCTTGCCGAGGAGTGGGCGTATCGGTGGCTTTCCGCCGCGACACATGCCCGAACGGGGAGAAGACCCGAACGAGTGTCGAACCTCGGCGCGATGCCCTTGCAGGCCGAGCTTCCGTACGCGCCGAGCGTCCTCGACGCGCCGGCTCGTCGGGCTGTCGTTCTTCGCGAGGCGGAGGCGGGCACGGTCTGGACGAGCCACGACGTGTCAGAGCGTTGCGGGGTGACGGTGGCCACGGCGGCAAGCGACCTGAGGCGCCTCGTGCGCGACGGCGTGTTGCGCGCGCAAGGGCACGGCCGCTCGCGGACGTACTCAGCCGCGACGACGCCGTTGACGATCGAGGGACCGACCTCGCGCTGAGTGCGGCCCCGAGCGATTACGCTTTTCGAGCCCGCCGCTCGCGGCCAAAAGCGCGAGCGTCGCGAGCGACCGAGGGAGGAAGCCGTGGCGAAGTGTCCCGAGTGCGATGCCGACGTGAACGTCGGCTCCGACGCCGTGAAGGGCGAGATCGTGTCGTGCCCCGACTGCGGTGCGGAGCTCGAGGTCAAGGAGACCGTCCCGCTCGCGCTCGCGCTCGCCCCGGAGGCCGCAGAGGACTGGGGTGAATAGTCGGGGGGCTCCGACCCCCGCCCCCCGGGTCGGAGTCCTGCTGTCACGGGTGCGCGTCGAGGAGAAGCTCTTGCTCCAGGAGCTCCAGAGCCGCGGCGTCGAGACGACGGTCATCGACGATCGCGAGCTCGTCCTCGCCGTGGAGAAGCGTCCGGACCTCGGGGTGGACGTCGTCCTCGAGCGCTGCATCCAGCACAGCACGGCGCTCTATGCGCTCTCGATCCTCGACACGTGGGGCGTGCCGAGCGTGAACCGCTACGAGGTCGCCGAGATCTGCGGGAACAAGCTGCTCACGACCATGCGGCTCATCCGCGACGGCGTCCCGAGCCCGCGGACGCGCGTGGCGTTCACGCCCGAGTCCGCCCTCGCCGCGGTGGAGGAGCTCGGCTATCCCGTCGTGATGAAGCCGCTCATCGGCTCGTGGGGGCGCCTCATCTCCAAGGTGAACGACCGCGAGGCCGCCGAGGCCATCGTCGAGCATAAGGACGTGCTCGGGACGTACCTGCACTCCGTCTATTACGTGCAGGAGTACGTGCCCAAGCCCGGGCGCGACATCCGCGCGTTCGTCGTCGGCGACGAGACGATCTGCGCGATCTACCGCTACTCGGACCACTGGATCACGAACACGGCGCGCGGTGGCAGGGCGACGAACTGTCCCGTCACGCCCGAGCTGAACGAGCTCTGCGTCCGGGCCGCGCGCGCCGTCGGCGGCGGCGTGGTCGCGATCGACGTCCTCGAGGGCGCCGAAGGCCCGCTCGTGAACGAGGTCAACTACACGATGGAGTTCCGGAATTCGATCGACACGACCGGAGTGAACATCCCGGCGAAGGTCGTCGACTACGTGCTCGAGGTCGCCAGGGCCGCGACGGTCAAGGCCGCCACGTGATATCGGTCGCGGTCATCGGCGCCGGCGGCTACGCCGGCGGCGAGCTGTTGCGCGTGCTCCTGTCGCATCCGGAGGTCGGCGAGGTCACGGCGGCGAGCGCGTCGCTCGCGGGGAAGCCGGTCACGGTCGCCCATCCGAATCTGCGCAAGCGGACCGACCTCGCGTTCGTGCCGTACGAGAAGGTCGGCCGATGCGACGTCCTCTTCCTTTCGCTCCCGAACGGCTCTCACCGCTACGACGAGTTCGCCGACCGCGCCCGGGTCGTCATCGACCTTTCGAGCGACCACCGGCTGCGGAGCGCGGCGGACTACGAGCGGTGGTACGAGGGCCCACACCCGCATCCGGAGCGGCTCGGCGAGTTCGTCTACGGCATCCCCGAGCTGCACCGCCCGAAGCTCGTGAGCGCGACGCGGCTGACCGGCGCCGGCTGCAACGCGACCGCCGCCATCCTCGCCCTGCTCCCGCTGTTCCGCGCGGACGTCGTCGACCGCGGCCGGCCGATCGTCGTCGAGGCGAAGGTCGGCTCGAGCGAAGGCGGGCGCGAGGCGAGCGAGGATAGCCACCATCCCGAGCGCGCCGGCGTCGTGCGCTCGTTCCGGCCGGTCGGCCATCGCCACACGGCCGAGATCGAGCAGGAGCTCGCGCTCGACGGCGCCGCGCCACGCATCGATCTCTCGGTCACCGCGGTCGAGCTCGTCCGCGGCGTCCTCGCGACCGCGCACGTCTACACGAAGGCCGCCCTCGACGAGAAGGCGCTCTGGCGGATCTACCGTGAGTGCTACGCGACCGAGCCGTTCGTGCGCATCGTGAAGGAGCGCACCGGCAGCTACCGCTACCCCGAGCCGAAGCTGCTCGCCGGGACGAACTTCGCCGACGTCGGTTTCGCCGTCGACCCGCGGGGCGAGCGCATCGTCGCCCTGTGTGCGATCGACAACCTCATGAAGGGCGCCGCCGGGAACGGGGTGCAGGCGATGAACGTCGCGCTCGGCTTCGCCGAGACTGCCGGGCTCGAGTTCGTGGGGCTGCATCCGTGAAAGCGGTCGGACGCCTCGGCTGGATCCAGATCGATTGCCCGGACCCCGAGCGTCTCGCGGTGTTCTGGTCCGCGGTTCTCGCCGTCGAGATCCATGGCCGGCTCGGGTCGCCCCCGCAGTTCGTGGATCTGGACCCCCAGTCCACGGATGCGCCGCACGTGTCCTTTCAGCGCGTGCCGGAGCCGAAGACCGTGAAGAATCGGGTGCACCTCGATCTCGTGGTCGACGACGTGGACGCTGCCACGTCGCGCATCGAGTCGTTGGGCGGGCGCAGGCGACGGCCCGAGGCCGACTTCAGGGAGTACGGCTACTCCTGGCGGACCATGGCCGATCCGGAGGGGAACGAGTTCTGCCTCATCTACGACGGACAGCCGGACTCATGAGCCTCGGCCGTTCCTTACGCTCCGCCGCATGACGCTGCGTGCGGTGATCAAGGCGGGCGGGAGCAAAGGCGTCGATCGTGACGCGGTCGCCGATATGGTCGCGGAGGTCGCGCGGCTTGACGAGATCGTCCTCGTCCACGGTGCCTCCGCCGAGACCGACCGGCTCGCGGCGGCGCTCGACGTCCCCCAGGAGACCCTCCGGTCGCCGTCGGGGCATGAGAGCCGGCGTACGGACCGGCGGACGCTCGAGATATTCGCGATGGCGGCGCTCGGCGTGGAGAGCTTCCACTACGTCGAGAAGCTCCAGCAGCGTGGGATCGACGCGATCGCGCTCTCGGGGATCTCCGGCCGGCTGCTCGTCGCGAAGAAGAAGGACGTGCGCGCGGTGAAGGGCGACAAGACCCTGCTCCTGCGGGACGACTACACCGGCAAGGTCGAGGCGGTGAACCTGCCCCTGCTCACGCAGTTCATCGGGCCGGGGCGCGTGCCCGTCGTCGCGCCCCTCGCGCTCTCGACGGAGAACGAGGCGTTGAACGTCGACGGAGACCGCGTCGCCGCCGCGATCGCGGTCGCGATCGACGCGGACGCGCTCATCATCCTCACGAGCGTGCCGGGGCTCCTCCGCGACGTGGACGATCCGACCTCCCTCGTCGCGGAGACGACGGTCGCGGAAGCCGAGGCGCTCGCCACCGGTCGGATGAAGGTGAAGATCCTCGCCGCGCGCGAGGCGCTCGAGGGCGGCGTCGACGAGGTCGTCATCCGTGCCCCGACAGGCGACCCGAACGTCCGGACGGTGATCCGCTCGTGACGACTGTCCGGGGAGCGCGGCCCCCCGAGAACCCCCCGACGTCGGGCATCATCGCGATGGAGGACGCGCACACCTCGGGCCTGTATACGAAGCGCTCGCTCGTGATCACGCGCGGCGAGGGCGCGACGGTGTGGGACAGCGAGGGCCGCGCGTACATCGACTGCGTCGGCGGGCAGGGCTCGGCCAACCTCGGCCATGGCAACACGGCGGTCGCGGCGGCGCTGGCGGACCAGGCGCGGACCCTCGCCTCGTGCACCGAGCTCTTCTACAACGACCGCCGCGCGGAGCTCTACGAGGTCCTCGCGCGGGTCCTTCCGCGATCGCTCGACCGCGTGTTCCTCTGCAGCAGCGGCACCGAAGCGGTCGAAGGTGCGCTGAAGTTCGCCCGGGCGACGACGAAGCGGCCGGGCGTCGTCGCGACGATGCGCGGCTTCCACGGGAAGACCATGGGCGCGCTCTCGGCGACCTGGGGTCCCGAATACCGTGACCTCTTCGGCCCGCTCGTCCCCGGCTTCGCGCACGTGCCGTTCAACAAGCCGGAGTCGCTGGACGCGGCGATCACCAAGGACACGGCGGCGTTCATCGTCGAGCTCGTACAGGGTGAGGGCGGGGTCCGGCCCGCGACGCGCGAGTTCATCGACGAGGCGGCACGGCTCTGCCGGCAGCGTGGAGCGCTGTTCATCGTCGACGAGGTGCAGACCGGCTTCGGTCGCACCGGCACGATGTTCGCGCTCGAGCAGTACGGCGTCGAGCCCGACCTCCTGTGTCTCGCGAAGTCCATCGCCGGCGGCGTCCCGATGGGCGCGATCGCGTTCTCCGCGGCGATCGGGGACCTGCCCAAGCGCTCGCACTCGACGACCTTCGGCGGCAACCCGCTCGCCTGCGCGGCCGCGATCGCCGCGCTCGGCGAGATGGCGCGCCTCGATCTGCCGCGGAGCGCGCGCGAGCGCGGGCGGCAGCTGCAGGACGGGCTGCGCGCGATCCGCAGCGATCGCGTCCGCGAGGTGCGCGGGCTCGGCCTCCTCGTCGGCGTCGAGCTGAAGGAGAACGCCGGCGCGGCGCTCAAGGCGCTCCAGGATGAGGGCGTGCTCGCGCTCGGCGCGGGACCGACCGTGGTGCGCTATCTGCCGCCGCTGGTCATCACCGCGGACCAGGTCGATCGCGTCCTCGCCGCGTCGGCGAAAGCGCTCGGGTGAGGCCGCAGCAGGCCGACGTCGACCTCGTCCACGGCCTCGTCGCGATCCCGAGCCTCTCGCGACACGAGGGCGAGGCGGTCGAGTGGCTCGTCGCGCAGATGGCCGAGCGAGGCTTCCGCGCGAGCGTCGACGACGCGGGGAACGCCGTGGGCGAGATCGGCGACGGCGCGCATCACGTCGTCCTCCTCGGCCATATCGACACCGTCCCGGGCGAGATCCCGGTGCGCATCGAGGGCGACGAGCTCGTCGGTCGCGGCGCGGTCGACGCGAAGGGCCCGCTCGCGGCGTTCGTCGCGGCGGCGACGCCGCCGCCGCCGGCGGGTGTGCGCGTCACCGTCGTCGGCGCGGTCGAGGAGGAATCGCCGACGAGCGCCGGGGCGCGCTACCGCGCGGCGCTCGGCGCGCCGGACTGGTGCGTCATCGGCGAGCCGTCCGGCTGGGACGCGATCACGGTCGCGTACAAGGGACGGCTCGCGCTGCGCGTCACGCTGACGCGGCACGCGCGCCACGGTGCCGCGCCCGGCCCGACGGTCGCCGAGGAAGCGCTCGCGATATGGCAGCACGCACGTGCGGGCGCATCGACGCGGGTCGACGCCTCGCGCGCGTTCGATCGGCTCGACTGCCGCCTCGAGGGGATCCGCGCCGGCAGCGACGACGGCATGTCCGAGCGCGCGGAGCTGCGTATTGGCTATCGCTTGCCGCCGGGCATCGATCCGCGGGAGCTCGAGCGCGAGGCGGAAGGCCTCATTCGGAATGGAGCTGGGTCGGCGCCCGACGCGAGCGCCGTCGCGATCGAGACGGTCGGCATGGAGGAGCCGGTGCGTACCGCACGGACGAGCCCGCTCGCGCGGGCGTTCGCGCGCGCCATCGCCGAGGCGGGTGGTCAGGCGACGTTCAAGGAGAAGAGCGGCACGAGCGACATGAACATCCTCGCGCCCGCCTGGGGATGTCCGATGGTCGCATACGGTCCGGGGGACAGCAGGTACGACCACACGCCGCTCGAGCGGCTCTCGCTCGTCGACTACGCGCGGTCGATCCGCGTGCTCCGAGGGGTGCTCGACCGAGCGAGCAAGGCCATAATCTGACGCCGACCAGTGGTGAAACACCGTTCGAGACGGGGGATCTGAAGGGGGCCTAGCCCCCTTCGACCGTTGTGTTCACGAAGCGACAGACGCGCCAGCGCGCCGTCGTGGCCGGGCTCACTGCCCTTGCCGTCCTCCTGGGCGCCGTGGCGCTCGCGACCGAGTTCTTCGACACCACGCTTCAGACCGCGGTCTACGACAAGGCCATCGACCTGTCGCCGGCGAAGGTGAAGAACCAGGTCACGATCGTCGCGCTCGATGACCCGACGATCACGCAATACGGCCGCTATCCGCTGCCGCGCAAGGCGTACGCCGACCTCATCAAGGCTCTGAAGCCGCTCAGCCCGGCTGTCGTCGCGTTCGACGTCGGCTTCTACGATCCCGCGGCCGATCCGGCGGAGGACCGCGCGCTCGCCGAGGCGATCCGCGACTTCCAGACGCCGACCGATCCCTCGCAGCGACCCGGGAGCGTCATCCTGGCGATGCAGGGCGCGGGCGAGCAGGAGCTCGGCGATCACACGACCGTCTATAAGACGCTCCAGTTCCCGGTGCCCGTCCTGCGCGACGCGGCGTCGGGACTCGGCGCCGTGAACATCAACCCGGACCCAGACGGCCGTGTGCGCGACAGCCAGCTCGTCATCACGGGGCCTGACGGCGCGCGCTACTACTCACTGCCGCTCGTCGCCGCCGCGAGGCAGCAGCGGGCCGATCTCGCGAAGCTCCGTCGCGAGGGCGATCGCCTCATCCTGCCGACGCCGCTGGGAGATCGCGTGATGCCCGTGGACCGCCGGGGTGGGATGTCGGTGTACTACGCGGCGCCGCCCGCGCCGACGACGTACGACAACCCCGCGTACCCGTGCAAGAACCCGGCGGAGTTCTGCGTCGTCTCGCTCAAGGACGTGGTGAACGGCGCGATCGACCGCCGGCTCATCATCGGCCACGCGGTGCTCGTTGGCGCGCATTCCGTCTCGGCCGTGCCCGACGACTATCCCGTGCCGAACTCGCAGGGCTCCAAGATGTACGGCGTCGAGATCTGGGCGAACACCGCGCAGTCGATCTTCACCAACCGCTATCCCGTCCTGAAGCAAGGCTTCTTCACGACCCTTGTCCAGCTCTCCCTCCTCACGCTCGTCGGGATGGTCCTCGTCCTGCGTTGGCGCCTCTACGGCTTCTTCGGAGCGCTGGTGCTGTTCCTCGCGTACGTCGTCGGCGGCTACGTGCTCTTCGCGAACCAGACCGGAGGCGACGTCGGCACCGGCGCGGTCGAGGTGCCCTCGCTCGGCTACCTCGTGGGCGCGCCGTTCTGGTGGGTGGTGGTGCTCGGCTACCTCCTCGTGGAGGAGCAGGTCGCGGTCGCGCGGACCCGCAGCACGTTCGGCCGCTTCGTGACGCCCGCGGTCGCGCGCACCATCATGGACCGCGAAGAGGCCGGGATGCTCTCGCTCGGGGGCGAGGATCGGCGAGTCACCGTCCTCTTCGGCGACATCCGCGGGTTCACGACGATCTCGGAGGGGATGACGCCCGCCACACTGCTCGGTCATCTGAACCGTTACTTCGACGGCATGGTCGACATCGTGAATCGCTACGAAGGGACCGTGAACAAGTACAACGGCGACAACATCATGGTGCTGTGGGGCGCGCCGCTCGAGGTGAGGGACCAGGCGAAGAAGGCGGTCGAGTGCGCGCTCGAGATGCAGCGGTGGATCGTCGGGGAGCGCTCGAAGGGCGGACCGGACGTGTCGTTCGGCTTCGGGATCAACACCGGTCATGTCGTCGCCGGCTTCCTGGGCGCGAAGGGCCGCATGGAGTACACGGTCATCGGGGACACCGCGAACGTCGCCTCGCGCCTGACCTCAAGCGACATCGCGAGACGCGACCAGGTCGCCTGCAGCGCCGAGACGCTGAAGGAGGTCGGTGACGACGTCGCGTTCATCGACCTTGGGGCGATCCCCGTGAAGGGCCGCGCCGAGCCCGTCCAGTGCTACCAGATCAACCGCCTCGGGCCGATCGCGACGCCCAACCCCGCACCACCGCCCGAGGTGCCGATCGGCCGCGCCGCGGTCGCCGGATATCACTAGTGGTGCTCGACGACAAGGTCGCGCTCGTCCTCGTCAAGCTCGGCCACCTCGCGGTGCAGAGGGATCGTGAGGCCTACCTGCGCGGTCTCGTCGACCTCTGCTCGCAGGCCGTGGATGCCGAGCGCTGCACCGTCTACGTCGTCGACCAGAAGCGGAACGAGCTCTGGGCGCGCGTCGCGCAGCGTACCGCCACCGAGATCCGTCTCCCCATCGGTCAGGGCCTCGCGGGACAGGCGGCCGCGACAGGCGAAACGATCAACGTGCCCGACGCGTACGCCGACGCGCGCTTCGATCGCAACGTCGACATGCGGACCGGATTCCGCACGGTCAACATGCTCGTCGTCCCGGTGTGGGGCGGAGACGGCAACAACATCGTCGGCGTGCTCCAGGCGCTGAACAAGCGGAACGGCGCGTTCGAGCGTCGCGATCAGATGCTCCTCGAGCAGATCGCGGAGAGCGTGGGACCGGTGCTCGAGCACATCCCGCTGGAGGGCTGATGCCCGAAGAGCGCCGGAAGGCCCAGCGCCGGGACGGCGCGCGCCGCAAGGCAGAGCGCCGGACCGCCGAGCGCCGGACGAGCCCGTCGGGCGACGAGCGCCGCGTCTCGGAGCGACGCGACGGTGCCGAGCACCGGAAGGCGGACCGCCGCGTGAGCGTGGGCCACCGGCTCGACCTCATTCTCGACATCACCCGACAGCTCATGTCCATCACGAACCTCGACGCGCTGCTGCGGCAGATGGCGGTCGCCACGACGAAGCTCCTCGACGCGGACCGCGCCACGATCTTCATCGTCGACCGCGACAAGAACGAGCTCTGGTCGCGCGTGGCACTCGGCAAGGGCGTCGGCGAGATCCGGATCCCCGTGGGCGTCGGCATCGCCGGGACGGTGGCGAAGACGGGCGAGACGATCAACATCACCGACGCGTACGCGGACTCGCGGTGGAGCTCCGACAGCGACAAGCGGACGGGCTATCACACGAAGAGCCTGCTCACGTTCCCGATGACCGGGCAGAACGCGCAGGTGATCGGCGTGTTCCAGGTCGTGAACAAGCGCGGCGGTCCCTTCACGCAGCTGGACGAAGAAACGCTCGCCTCCCTCGGCGCGTCCGCCGCGGTCGCCGTCGAGAATGCGCAGCTCATCGCCGAGCAGAAGCGCCTCTGGGAGACGCTCATCGAGACCCTCGCGGTGACGATCGACGCGCGCGACCAGCAGACCGCTGGCCACAGCCAGCGGGTCACGCGCTACGCGGAGGTCATTGGAAAGGCGATGGGACTGGAGGGGCTCGATCTCGAGAAGCTCCGGGCCGCGGCCCTGCTGCACGACTACGGGAAGATCGCGGTGCGCGACCGCTTCCTCCAGAAGCCCGGAAAGCTCGACGACGCCGAGTTCGCGTACATGAAGGCCCACGCGGAGAAGACAGGCGAGTTCCTCGCGCACCTCGAATTCCCGCGGGACATGCGCGACGTCCCCGTCATGGCGGCGCAGCACCACGAGCGTATGGACGGCCACGGGTACCCGCGCGGCCTTCCCGCCGAACAGATCCTCGTCGGCGCGCGGATCGTCGCGGCTGCCGACGTCTTCGACGCGCTCACCGCGCCTCGCTACTACAAGCCGGCGTACCCGCTCTCCAAGACGCTCGAGATCATGGACGGGATGGCCGGGAACCACCTCGACCCGGGCGTCATGACGGCCGTCCACCGCTGCGTCCACGACCTCGAGTGGACGCTCGACGAGCTGAAGCACACCTGGCCGAAGCCGGGCGACGAAGGCATGGGCAGCATCCAGGAGGCCGCCGGGCTCTCGGAGCGAGACCGCGCGGGAAGCGGCACGGCGGGCCCGGCCGCGAGCGGCCCGGGGCGCGGCGGGGCCTGAACGTGAAGGTCCGCTTCTGGGGCACGCGAGGCTCGATCCCGACGCCGGGCCCGCTGACCGTGCGCTACGGCGGGAACACCGCGTGCGTCGAGGTGCGCGACCAGACGAACTCGCTCCTCGTGCTGGACGCGGGCACCGGCCTGCGTGAGCTCGGCGCCGCGCTCATGAACAACGACCACCCCCGGCCGTTCAGCGTCGACCTGCTCCTGTCACACCTGCACTGGGATCACATCCAAGGCATCCCGTTCTTCCGCCCGGCCTACGATCCCAAGAGCTCGCTCCGCATCCGCGGCCCCAAGCAATCGCGAGCGATGCGCGAGCTCCTCGGCCTCGGCATGGACGACCCTTTCTTCCCGGTCGACCTCGACGACCTGCCGGTCCAGCTCGAGGTCACCGAGATGGCCAATGGAGCCGACGAGCAGATCGGGAAGTACCGCGTGCGCGCGGCGAGCATCTTCCATCCCGCGCCCGCGCTGGCCTATCGCATCGAGGCCGACGGGCGCTCGCTCGTCTATGCGACCGACACGGAGGATCCCTTCTCAGGGAGGACAAACCCGGTCATCGCGCTCGCGAAGGATGCCGACATGCTCATTCACGATGCGCAGTTCCTCGACAGCGACTTCAAGCCCACATGGGGCCACTCGACGATACACAGCGCGATCGACGTGGCGGTCAAGGCCGGCGCGAAGAAGCTCGTCCTCTATCACCACGACCCGGACCGGAGCGATGACGCGCTCGACCGAATCGGCAAGCAGGCGCAGGCCGATGCGCAGGAGCGGGCGCCCGGTATCCAAGTCGTCGTCGCGCGCGAAGGGCTGGAGCTCGCCGTCTAGGACGAGCGATCGAGCAGCTGGCCGGCGCCGGCGCGAGCTCGGTGCCCCATGATTGAGAGACTGACCAGGGGAGGTCTCCGATGAACGCACTCGAGGTGCTCAATCAGACGCGCGACGCCATGACGGCCCGCCGGGTCTACGGCGAGCCGTACCAACAGGACGGCGTCACCGTGATCCCGGCCGCCAACGTCTGGGGTGGCGGCGGCGGTGGCGGCGACACCGAGGGGAACGGCGGTGGCGGGTTCGGGATGGTCGCGCGCCCCGCCGGCGCCTGGGTGATCAAGGACGGCGAGGCGGTGTGGCGTCCGGCGATCGACGTGAACCGCATCGTCTTGATGGGCCAGCTGGCCGGGATCGTCGCGTTCCTCGCGGTGCGCTCGATCCTCGTCGCCTGGGCGAAGCGAGGCCGCTAGCCCGAGACTTTCGTCGGCGCGCGCCGGCGGTCGACCGCCCAGCCCGAGCCGGGCTGGCGCTTCGCGACCTCTTTGACCTCCGCCGCGGCGCGGGACAGCTCGGTGGCGGTCGCAAAGCGCCCGGCGTCGGCGCGCACGATCCCGATCGAAAGCGTGGCGAGGGCCGTGCGCCTCGGACGGCCCCGGCGATCGGTCGCCTCGAGATGACCGCGCGCGCGGTCCGCCGGGTCGTAGAGCGTGCCGACTTCCCGGTCGAAGTCGTCGATCGCGTGGCTTGCGACGGCTTCCGCTCGCTCGGGCGAGGTCAGGAGCACGAAGTCGTCGCCGCCCACGTGACCCAGGAAGGCGTCTCGCTCGTCGCGGGCGATCGTCGTGAGGATGGCGGCGAGCCTCTCGATGAGCTCGTCTCCGCGCGCGAAGCCGTAGTGATCGTTGAACGACTTGAAGGCGTTGACGTCCACCCACAGGCACGCGAACGGGTCGCGCCGGTCGAGACGCGCCTCGATCTCGTCCGTGATCGCGCGGTTGCCCGGCAGGCCCGAGAGCGGGTTGAGGGCGCGCAGCTCCGCGGCGCGCGTGAGCGCGCGCGCGACGCGGGCCTCGAGCACGTCGATGTCGAACGGCTTCGTGACGTAGTCGTCGGCGCCCGCGGTGAGGCGAATGACGGTCTCTCGCGCGCCCGTCTGCGCGGTGAGGATGATCGCCGGCACGTACCGCGTTCGCGGGTCCGCGCGCAGGTGGGCGAGGACCTCGTCACCGCTCACCTTCGGCATCGCGAGATCGAGGACCAGGAGGTCAGGCGTCTCGGTCCGCGCCATCTCGAGCGCCGCGGCTCCGTCACGCGCGATCGCGCAGCAGTGACCCGCATCCTCGAGCGAAAGCCGTACCGCGTCGGCGACGTCGGCGTCGTCCTCGGCGACGAGGATCCGCGACATGGCCTCGACGGTAGGTCGCGCCGCCGGCGTGGCCAATGAGAAAGGAGTAGGGGAGCGAAGGTTCTGGATTTTGACGATCCATTTACCGAGCACCAGGTCGCTCGGTCGGCCAACGGTCGAGCGTCTTCGGGCAAACGGCGGCGCTGCCGGCGAGATCGGTGCTCGGCGGATGTGAACATCTGGTCGGCCCGGCGAGGACGAGTGCCCGAGGTGGGACTCGAACCCACACGAGGTATTACCCCCATCGGCTCCTAGGGCCGACGCGTATTCCGGATTTCGCCACTCGGGCGCGGGTTTCTATGCTACCGGCGCTCCTCGCACGGAAGGATTCGCTGACCATAGGACCAGCGCGTTCGTGGGGGCTGGTGCTCTCGCCCTCGCGAGATGTCCGCTCAGCCGGTCGGTAGCAGCACGCGTCCCAGGCCGGCCTTCGCGACCGCCGCGTCCGCGACGCGGCGGCCCTCGCCGGCGCGCGCGATGGCGAGCACGCATCCGCCGAACCCGCCACCGACCAGCCGCGCGCCGAGCGCGCCGGACGTTCGCGCCGCCTCGACGAGCCGATCGATCTCCGGCGACGACACGGCGAAGTCGTCCCGCAGCGAGGCATGCGAGGCGTCGACGATCTCGCCGAGCGTGCCGATCTCGCTGCGCTCGAGCGCGCGGACGAACGCGCGGACGCGCGCGTTCTCGCTCGTTACGTGGCGCACGCGACGGCGCAACGTCTCCGGAAGGTCGTGGAGCCAGGCGCCGGACCCGGCGTCGCGCAAGCTCGCGAGCCCGAGCGCCTTCGCGGCGGACTCGCACTCGGCGCGGCGTTCGTTGTACGCGCCCCTCGCGTGCTCGTGGCGAATCCCCGAGTCGATCACGGCGAGGTCGATCGCCGCTGGCAGCGCGATCTTCTCCACGCTCAGCGTGCGAAAGTCGATGAGGAGCGCGCTGCCGCGCTCGCCGAGGCTCGAGACGAGCTGGTCCATCCGCCCGACCCGGGCACCCACGAACGTCGTCTCCGAACGGTGGGCGATCTCGGCGATCCGCCGGTCGTCGAGCTCCAAACGGTAGGCATCGCGTAGCGCGCGGGCGGTCGCCACGGCGAGCGCCGCGCTCGAGCCGAGCCCCGCGCCGAGCGGCACCTCCGACCGCACCTCGAGCGTGCATGGGCCGACCTCCCGGCCAACCGCGACCACGACACCGAGCAGGTGGTCGGCCCACGAGCGGGTCGGCGCGAGCCGAGACCGCTCGAGCTCGACCGACGGCCACGCCACGGCCGCCTCGGTGCGGAGCGCGATGCGATCGTCGGAGCGCTCCGCGCAGGTCACGGTCGTGCGGAGCGGGATCACGGTCGGGAGCGCGAGTCCGTTGTTGTAGTCGGTGTGCTCGCCGATGAGGTTGACGCGGCCGGGCGCCGATGCGGAGGCCGCGCGTGTCCCTACGACTGGCGCGCCTCCACGCCCGAGAGCCGCTCGATGACCTTAAGGAGCGCGTGATTGCCGTCGCGCCCGCCGCCGTCGTGCTGGAGCGCCGCGTACAGCGCGTGCACGAGCGCCGTCCCGGGGAGGGAGACGTGCTGGCCGTACGCGTCGTCGAGCACCAGGCGTAAGTCCTTCTGCTGCAGGTCGACCATGAATCCGGGCTTGAAGTCGCCGGCGATCATCTTCGGCGCGTAGTTCTGCATCGCCCACGAGGAGCCGGCGCCACCCGCGATCACCTGACGCGTCCGCTCGAGGTCGATCCCCTGCGCTTTCGCGAATACGAGCGCCTCCGACACGCCGAGGTTGTTCAGCGCGACGGCGATCTGGTTCGCGAGCTTGCAGGCCTGCCCCGCGCCGTGGTCGCCGATGTGGACGATCGTCTTCCCGAGCGCCTCGAAGACGGGCATCGCCCGTTTCACGTCCTTCTCGTCCCCGCCGATCATGATCGAAAGGCGCGCCTCGATCGCGCCGAGCTCGCCGCCGGAGACCGGCGCGTCCAGCGTGCGGAATGGCGGCCGGTTCGCAGCGGCGCGTGTTGCGAACTCGCGCGTCGCGGCGGGCGAGATCGTGCTCATGTCGATCGCGAGCAAGCCTTCGTGCGCCCCGGCCGCGATGCCGTCCGGCCCGAAGGTCACCGTTTCCACGTCCGGCGAGCTCGTGACCATGGTGATGACGATGTCGCTGCGCTCGGCGACCTCGCGCGGCGTCCGCATCACCGTGGCGCCCGCGTCGCCGAGCGGCTTCGCGCGATCGAGGGTGCGGTTCGTCACCGTGACCGCGAAGCCCGCCTTGAGCGCGTTGCGCGCCATCGGCGCGCCCATGATCCCGAGGCCGACGAACCCGAGCCGCTCCACCACCCTAGTTCGGCCGGTCGCCGCCGTCGACGAGGAAGGTCCGCTCCTCGGCCTCATCGACGTTCACCGACGCGATCAGGAGATCGTCGGTGACGTGGACGAAGCCCTCCGTGCGGGCCAGCTCGTTCGCGATCGCCTCCGAGAGCGAGTCTTCTTCATATGCGTCGAGGAGGAGCGTCCGCGCCTTCTTCACGAGCGCGAAAAACTCGGCGGGCTCGAAGTGCTGTTCGTGCGCGAGGAGGACGGCCATCCCGAGATCTTCGTCGCCGTCGTGGATCTCGTAATAGAACATCGCGTGGAGCCTAACCCAATACACTTGCGCTCTCCCATGCACGAAGCGCCGAAGACCGTACCCGCGTCCGTCCGCCATACGATCCGGCGCGAGCCCGGCTCGAGAGTGGTCATCGAGGCGGAAATCGACGCCGGTCGGCTCGCCCGCGCCGCGGACACGGCCTTCCAGCGGCACGTGCAGCGCGCGCAGATCCCGGGTTTCCGCCCTGGCAAGGCGCCGCGCGCGATGTACGAGCGGACGTATGGGAAGGCGCATCTCTGGGATGACGCCGGGGCCGACCTCGTCGACGAGACCTACCGCGAGATCGTCACCGCGGAGGACCTCGATCCGATCGATCAGCCCAAGGTCGAGATCACGCAGCTCACGGAGGGCGAGCCGCTTCGGTACACCGCGACGGTGGTCGTCCGCCCCGAGGTCACGCTCGGCGACTACCGGGCGCACGGCGCGGTCGTCGAGCCGACACCTCCCGCGGAAGAGGAGGTCGAGCGAACGATCGCCGCGATGCGCGAGTCGCACGCGCAGCTGCGGCCGGTCGATCGCCCGGCGCAGCCGGGCGACATCGTCACCGTGGACGTTGACGCGAGGATCCCGGATCGCAAAGTCCCGCCGTTCGCCCGCAACGCGCACGTCGAGGCAGGGAAGCCGCTCGGGATCGCGGGCCTCGGAGAAGCGCTCGTCGGCCTGAAAGCGGGGGAGACCAAGAGCGTCGAGCTGAAGTTCCCGGACGACGCCAGCGAAGGCGACCTGCGGGGTAGGGCCGCGACCTTCAGCTTCCGCCCGTCGCAGGTGAGCGAGAAGGTCCTGCCGGCGCTCGACGACGAGTTCGCGAAGACAGTTGGCGTGTCCGATCTCGCCGCGCTCCGCAAGGCGGTCCGCAACGAGCTCGCCCACGCCGCGTTCCACGAGTCGCGCGACGACGCCGCGGAGAAGGCCGTCGCGCATGCCCTCGAGTCGGCGACTGTCGAGCTGCCGGAGGTCCTCGTGCAGGAGGAGCTCGAGCACCTCGTGGCCGACCTGAAGGCCCGCGTCAAAGAGCAGGGGCTCACGTTCGAGCAATTCCTTCTGCAGGCGCGGAAGACCGAGGACGAGCTGCGGAAGGAATGGCTGCCGCTGGCCGAGCGGCGCGCAAAGTCGCTCCTCGTCCTCGACGAGATCGCGCGCAAGGAGGACGTGAAGGTCACGGGGAACGAGCTTGCCGAGCAGGCCGCGCTCTCGCCGCTCGCGCAGGCGGACCCGCAGGCGTTCCGCTCCCCTGCGGTGCTCGCCGCGCTCGCGCGCTCGATCCGCAACCGCAAGACCGTCGACAAGCTCATCGGCCTCGACTCCCCGGACGCCGAGCGCGAGGCCATCAGGAAGGCGGGCGGCGAGGTCGAGGAGGAGCCGAAGAAGCCGGAGATCATCGTGCCCGCAAAGACCGACGCGACCGTCGAGGGCCGCGAGGCGATCCGCGCGCTGCTCGAGAAGAAGTGAGGTCCGCCCGCGGGGCCCGGCAGGACTAGCGAGGGGGCTGCCGCACGAGCACGAGGTGCCAGACCCACCGACCGCCGTCGTTCCGGTCGTTCCGCAGGTAGAGATCGCGCCGTGAGGTCTGCTGGTCGGGCTGCGTCCAGGTCGAGCGGACGAACGACCCGCTGTTGTCGGTCTCGATCGGTCGAGGCTGCACCGTCACGGCGACGCCGGCGGCGAACGAGCGCTTCAGCTCGGCCACGAAACGGACCCGCGGCATCGTTGATCCTCCGGCCTGCTCCGCGCCCTGGCTCATGCAGGGCGCCATGACCGCGGCGAGGGCGTCCGCGTCCTTTCGCGCGAATCCGTCGGCGAGCGCGTCCGCGACGGCCTCCGCCGACCGGGGGGCCGGGGCGGGCGTCGGGGTGGGCGACGGGCGTTCGTTGTCGGCGAGGACGTGGAAGCTCGTGACGATGCGCTCCATCACCGCCGGGTCGATCGTGGAGTTGAACCCGCGACGGTACCCGATCGCGTAGATGATGCTGCGGTCCGCGACCACGTACGCGGCGATGAAGCCAGGGCCGTTCTTCATGAGCACCGCAGGCTTCGCGTCGAGCGTCGCGTCCTCGAGGGTCTGGGTGCTCGACTGGCCGAGCTTGCCGCTCTGTATCCAGGCGCGCGGCGTCAGGAGGTCGGTGTTCCGCTCGGCCCTGACGAAGATCTCGTCGAATGGCGACCCGATGTCCGTGGAGAACTCGTCCTCCTCGCGGACCGCGAGGAACGACTCGAACGCGAGGATGCGCTGATCGCCGGGTGACGTGGCGGAGAGGCATTCGGAGCGCCGCCACGGCGGCACGAGCGTGAGCCGGTAGAGACCGCTCGGGCTGATGAAGGTGCCGGCGGCGGTCGTCGACGTCGGGGTCGCGGAGGGCGTCGTGCTCGCGCTCGCAGACGGCGTCGCCGTGGGTGTCGGGCTCGCCGTCGTCGCGGCGGGCGCGCAGACGCAGCCGCCAAGGAGGAGCGCGGCGAGGAGCAGCCCATGACGCATCGAGTAAGCGAACGGCCTCAGCTCGTTACGCGAGGTACTTCCGGAACCACTCGATCGTCGCGACCCAGGCCTTCTGGGCGGCGGCCGCGTTGTAGCGGTCGGCGTTGGTGTCGTTGTGGAACGCGTGGTTCACGCCGGGATACACCGTGATCTGGACGGGGACGCCCGCCTTCTTGAGCTGCGCCTCCATGTCGGGCGCGCTGCCGGTGATGCGCGTGTCCTGCTCGGCGTAGACGGCGGAAACGGCGGTCTTCGTCTTCGCGAGGTCGGCGAAGTTCGGGGGCTGCGGCCCATAGAAGGGCACGGCCGCCTTGAGGTCCGCGCCGGAGATGACGAGGTTCCAGACCTCGCCGCCGCCGAAGCAGAAGCCCACGACGCCGATCGCGCCGGTCGACTGCGACTTGAGGAACGCGAGCGTCGCGTTGTGGTCGGAGAGCTTGTCCGCCGTCGAACGCTTCGCGAGCTCCGCGTTGTACGCCGCGCTGTCCGCGAGCTTGACCGCGCCGCCGGCGCGAGCGGCAAGGTCGATGTTGATCCCGACGAAGCCCGCGGTCGCGACCCGCCGCACGACGTCCTTGATGTGTTCGAGCTGGCCACGGTTCTCGTGGATGACGATGACGCCTGGCACGCGGGCGCTGCCCGCCGGCCGTGCCATGTAGGCCATGAGGCTCGCCCCGTCGGCGCCCTTGACATCCGGCGTGGAGGCCGCGATCCGTGGATCCGTGGGCTGGACCGTGATCCCGGTCGTGGATACCTGCGCGGGCGGCGTGGCGTAGGGCGACGGGCTCGGCACCGGTGTCGCGCTGGGCGCCGCGCTCGCCGCGGGGGCGCTCCCGCTCGCGGGCCGCGGGGTCATGTCGCACGCGGCGAGGATCGCGGCCGCGGCGGTCGCGCCGCCGGCGATGAGCGTCACGCGGCGGACGAGCTCGCGACGCGTGATGAATCCGTCCCGGAAGTCTTCGACGTGCTCCTCGATGAAATAGCGCTGGGTCTCGTTCAGCTCCATGGCTCAGTTGGGGGGCTCCGCCCCCCATCCCCCTCCGGCAAAGCGTTCGCCCGTAATACGCGCTGGGCCGCTGGGTGGTTCAGTTCGTGCTCGCCGCGCTGCGCGTGAGCCACGAGCGTACGCGGGCGCGGACCTGCGCGACGACGAATGGCTTCCGGATGTAATCGGTCACCCCCGCACCGAACGCGTCGACCATGTCCTCATGCCGGGTCCGCGCCGTGACCATGATCACCGGGGTGGCGCGGTAACGCTCGTCGGCGCGGAGTCTCCGACAGACCTCGATGCCGTCACGGCGCGGCATCTGGATGTCCAGGAGCACAAGGTCGTACGTGCCCGCCGATGCTTTCTGCAGTGTGGCCTCCCCGTCCAGGGCCGACTCGACCTCGTACCCGTCGGCACGGAGGATCGTCTCGAGGAGCTTCACCGTCGCGACGTCGTCGTCGGCGACGAGGATCCGCGCACGCGTCGGCATGCGGGGCGCGTGCGGACCTTTCGCCGTGACGTGGATCGGCCCGGGCTCGTCGATGACGATCTCGCTGCCCTCGGCCGCCGCGGTCACGGCGAGCTCGCCACCGGACGCGGCCGCGCGCTCGGCGCCTGCCGCCAGGAGCCGGTCAATGCCCGCGTCGTCGCGATTCGGGTCGTGGTGGAAGAGCACGAGCGAGCGGACCTCGGCCGCGAGGGCGAGGTCGACGGCGTACTCGACGGTGCTGTGGCCCCACCCGCGCTTCGCCGGGTAGTCGGCGACGCCGTACTGCGCGTCGTGGAGCACGACGTCGGCGTCGCGCAGGAAGGCCGCGTGCGCCGCGTCGCCGGCGTGCACGAGGAAGGCGGGGTCGAACGAATCGGGGATGCGATCGGGCCGCCACGGCGGGTTCGCGTGGGCCTCGTGGTCGGTCGCGTACACGAATGTCGCGCCTCCCACGGTGATGCGGTAGCCCAGGCACGGGGCGGTGTGGTTGAGGAACTGCGTGCGGACCGTGACGCCGTCGACCGCGAACTCGGTCTCGCCGAGCTCGACGAAGTCGAACTTCGCGGGGATCTCCTCGAACGGGATCGGGAAGTACGCGTAGTCCATCTGGCCGCCGATCGCCTTGGGCAGCGAGCGATCGATGCCCGCCGGCCCGTAGACGGTGAGGTGGCTGCCGGGATCGAAGGCCGGCAGGAAGAATGGCAGCCCCTGGATGTGGTCCGCGTGCGTGTGGCTCAGGAAGAGGTGCGCTCGGAGCTTCCCCGATCTCGCGAGCGCGTTCCCGAGCTTTCGCGCGCCCGTACCGCAGTCGAAGATGAGGAGCGTCCCGTCAGCGCAGCGGACCTCGACGCATGGCGTGTTGCCGCCGTAGCGGACCGTCTCCGGGCCGGCGGCGGCGATCGAGCCGCGGGCTCCCCAGATCCGGATGCGGATGGTCAGCGCCCCGCGGGGGCCGCGACGGTGATCTGCGCCGCGAGGTCGCGCATGACCTTCGCGGCCGCGTTCTCGCGATGGAGCACCGCGAATGGCCGACCGCGGTCGGCGGCGTCGTCGCAGGCGGGCGTGAACGGGATCACGAGGTCGGGCTTGCGGTTGAAGAACCGCGCGATGCGATCCATCTCCACTCCCGACTCGCTCGTGCGGTTCACGACGAGGAGCGTGCGCTCCTTCGGGTAGACGAGCTTGTCGAGGACCTCGAGCGTGTCGGTCGTGGCCTTGAGCGATGGGAGGTGCGGGGCGGTGACGACGACGACCGCGTCGGCGACGTCGAGACCGGCGAGGACGAGCTGCGAGAACGTCGCGGGCGTGTCGACGATGACGTAGTCGGAGGTCTGCTTGAGGCGGTCCATCGCCTGCTGCGCCGCGGACACGGTCACGAGCTCCGCGCGCTCGGGCAGGTCGGACCCGGCCATCACGCGCACGCCGGTACGGTCCTGCATCACGTAGCGCGAGAACGCGACGTCGTCGAGCTCGCTCGGCTCGGTCTCGATCGCGAGGTGCGCGAGCGTCTTGTCCGGCTTGAGATCCATGAGCATCGGCGCGTTCCCGAACTCGACATTCAGGTCGAGGAGGCCGACGCGGTAGATCGTCGTCTCCGCCAGGGCCACCGCGGAGTTCACCGCGAGCGTCGTGGTCCCGACGCCGCCCTTGCCGTGAACGAACAGAACGATGTTGCCGCCGCGTTTGTGTGTGGTCTGCCCGGTGACCGCCTTGAACCGCTTGAGGAGGACATCGATCTTCGCCGCGAGGACGGCCATCTCGACCGGCTTCGGGATGTACTCGTCCGCGCCCTCGGCGTATCCCGTGAGGACGTCGTCCGCCTGCTTCCGCGCCGAGAGCATGACCACGGGGATGCGGGCCGTGCGGTGATCGGCGCGAAGCCGCCGCGTGAGCTCGAGGCCGTTCATGTTCGGCATGTTCACGTCGGTGATGACGAGGTCGGGCGCCGCGGCGCGGATCGCCTTGAGCGCCTCCCAGCCGTCGCTTGCGAGCGTCACGGCGTACCCATGGCGGCCGAGCCAGGTGGCGAGGAGCTTGCGGATCTGCTCCTCATCGTCGACGAAGAGGATCTTCTCGCCGGCCACTAGCTCTTCGCGAACAGCGCCAGTCGCGCGCGAAGCTCGGCCATCGTGAACGGCTTCCCGATGTGTCCGGCGGCGCCGTGGCGGAAGCAGTCCTCGATCTGATCGCGCTGCACCGATGCCGTCATGAAGACGATCGGGATGTGCGCGAGATCCGCGCGTCCCTTGAGCGTGTCCGCGAGCTGGAAGCCGTCCATCTCCGGCATCGACACGTCGGTGAACACTACGTCAGGGGGGTCCGCGACGATGAGCGCGAGCCCGGCGGCGCCGTTCTCGGCGTATCGCACCTGATGCGTCGTCGCGCGCAGCGCGGTCTGGATGAGCTTGCGGATCATGAGGTCGTCCTCGCAGAACACGACTTTGCTCATGCGTTGGGGGGGCGCTGCCCCCCCAGCCCCCCGGGCGTTACTGCCAGGACCTCCGCGAGCGGCAGCGTGACGTGGAACAAGGAGCCTTCGCCCACGGTGCTCTCCGCCCAGACCTGGCCACCGTGCATCGTCATGATCTGGCGCACGATCGGCAGGCCGAGGCCGGTCCCCTGGATGTACCGCGTGGCGCGCGACTCGATCCGCCCGTAGCGCTCGAAGATCGACTCGAGCGCGTCGCCAGGGATCCCCATCCCGCGGTCGCGGACGAGGACGTGCGCCACGTCACCCTCGAGCCGGCTGGTGACGACGATCTCGCCGCCGGTCGGTGAGTACTTCACCGCGTTACTCAGGAGGTTCGTGAAGACCTGCGTGATCCGGTCGCGGTCGGCCGAGACCGACCCGAGCTCCGGATCGAGCTTCAATGCGATCGGGTGCAGCGGCGAGTTCGGCCGGACGCGGTCGGCCACCTCTTCGATGAGGTGATTGAGCTCGACCGGCTCTCGATGGAGCCGCATCCGGCCGGACTCCATCTTGTCGAGGTCGAGCATCTCGTTGATCATCCGGTTGAGCCGCTGCGCGTCCTTGTTGATGTCGCCGGCGTACTCCTTCATCTCGTCGACCGTGAGCGGCTCGTCGCGCATCATCTCCGAGAAGCCCTGGATGCCGGTGAGCGGGGTGCGGAACTCGTGGCTCACGATCGAGACGAAGTCGCTCTTCGCGCGGTTGAGCCGCTCGAGCTCCTCCATCGCGCGGCGCTGCTGCTCGAACGCGTCCGCAGCGGTGAGCGCCGCCACGACCTGGTCACCGAAGAGCGTCAGCAGGCGGCCGTCCTCGTCGGTGAAGCGCGCGTCGGGGTCGTACGAACGGACCACGAGCGCGCCGAGCGGCGAACCGCTGCGCACGAGCGGGACGGCGATCGTTGCGCGCAACCCGCCGGCCCTCGCGACCTCCGTCGCGTGCTCCCACGCCGGATAATCGTTCACCACGACGGGTTCCATGCGCTCGAATGCGACGCCCGCCGTGCTCTCGCCCGGCCGTAGGGTCACGCTCACCTGCTCGTCCCGCACCCGCCAGTTGAGCTCGCGGCGGAGCACTCCGGCCTCCGGGTCCCAGCGGTACAGCGAGGCGCTCCCGCTCCCGAGCAGCTCGACGGCGTTCTTCAGGATCTCGTCGATGATCACCCGCGGCTGCGTCTGCGCCGCGAGCACGGCCGAGGCGCGGTGGAGCGCGAGGAGCCGCTCCGATTCGCGCTGGCGCGCCTGGTAGAGGCGCGCCGCCTCGATCGCGACGCGCAGCTCCCGCGCGACCGACTCGATGAGGCGCACCTCTTCCGCGGTCCAGTCCCGCGGCCGGCCGACCTGCGCGAACGCGAGCGCCCCCGCGAGATAGCCGCCGATCCGGATCGGGGTCGCGACGGAGGCGCGCACGTCCCGGCGGATGAGGTCCGCGCGGACGTCGGGGTCGGCGAACCGCGGATCCTCGCGCGTGTCGCTCACCACGATCGTCCGGCCGAGACGGACCGCCAGCCGCGCTATCGGGATCTGTCGCGTCCCCGACTGCACGGTCGGCACGTCCGTCTCGGTCCACTGGTACGCGACGCGTAGGTCGTCCTCGGACTCTCCGAGCGCCACGACCGCCCGCGACACGCCGAGCGCCCCTGCGAGCTCTTGGACCGTGCCACGCAGGATCTCGTCCGGGTCGAGGCTCGCCCGAGCCCGCTGCGACACGCGGTTCACGATGGCCTCGCGGTCCGCGCGCGCCTCGGCCTCCGACACCGAGAGCGCGCTGTGGATGGAGCCCGCGACGTACTGGCCCATCGTCATCGCGCCCTGCAGCCGGTCCGCGACGAGCGCCCCCGGCTGGTCGCCACGCAGGAAGAGCACGCCGACGAGACGGTCGCGTGAGGTGAGCGGAAGGGCGGCGAAGGACCGCGCCCCCGCGAGCCGCGGGAGGTCCGCCGCGATCTTCGCCCATTGCTCGGACGAGGCCGTCGTGTCGGGGATCACGAGCGAGCGCCGGTGATCGATGACGCGCGTGCGGATCGGCGCGGGGAGCGACGCCGCCGAATACACCTGGTCGGCGAAGTCGGACGCGTGCGGCCCGTCCGCGCCGACGACGCGGAAGGCCTCGAGCACGTCGTCGTGGACGATGAGCGCGACCGTCACGTCGGACCGGACCGAGTAGCGCACCGCCTCGAGGAACCGCTTGCCGATGTCGTCGAGCTCCAACGGTCCGGCGAGCGACGCCGAGAGCCCGAAGATCGAGCCGAGCTCCTGCTCGCGCTGCTCCTCCGCGGACTTTGCCCCGGCGAGCGCGTTCGCGAGGCGGTGCATGACCGCGGCGGCGATGAGGCTGATCCCGATCCACACGATGAAGGACACGACCTGGATCGACGCGAGGACGTCGCCGGAATCGCGTCGCGCGACCAGGATCCCGCTGTCGGCGAGCTGGAAGGCGTAGATGTACTGGACCGCGAGGAAGATGGTCGCGGCGTAGAAGGTCGACGCCGCGACATAGAAGCGGAGCGAGCGCGGCAGCTTGCGCATCCGTCGTTCTGGAGCGTCATCGTAACCGGCTAGCCTGGACGCCGACCATGCGGCCGGAAGACGATCCACCCTGGGACGCCGATGAGCTGCGCGCGATCTGGGAAGAGCACCGGCCGACGACCTTCGCGCGCGTGGCCGCCCTCGAGCGCGCGGTCGTGCTCCTCGCGGAGGGCCGTCTCGGCGATGGCGACGCCCGGTCCGCGCGGCGAGAAGCCCACAGCCTCTCAGGGGCGGTCAGCTTCTTCGGCTATGACGAGGCCTCACGCATCGCGGCAGAGCTCGAAACGATCTTTTCAGACGCAACGCGAGCTGATCCCGATCGGCTACACGACATGGTGGTCAAATTGAGGAGCGAGCTCGAACGGCTGCCGTACACTTCATGACGGCATGACGCGCGAGGAGGGTTGACGATGACGACCCGCAATTACGTGCCGATGGTCATCGAGCAGTCCGGACGCGGCGAGCGCGCCTACGACATCTTCTCGCGCCTGCTCAAGGAACGGATCATCTTCATCGGGGACGCCATCGAGGACACGATGGCGAACCTCATCATCGCTCAGCTGCTCTTCCTCGAGTCCGAGGACCCCGAGCGCGACAGCTTCCTGTACATCAACTCGCCGGGCGGCGTCGTGACCGCGGGCCTGGCGATCTACGACACCATGCAGTACCTCAAGCATCCGATCAACACGATCTGCATCGGTCAGGCCGCGTCCATGTCCGCGCTGCTGCTCGCCGCCGGGCGGAAGGGCAAGCGGTACGCCCTTCCGAACTCGCGGATCATGATCCATCAGGGCTCCGGCGGCTTCCGTGGCAACACGCCCGACGTCCTCATCCAGGTGAAAGAGCTCGAGACGCTCGTCGACAAGATCACGAAGCTTCTCGCGAAGCACACCGGCCAGGAAGTGGAGAAAGTGCGCCGCGACAGCGAGCGCGATCGGTTCATGAGCTCAGAGGAAGCGAAGACGTACGGGATCATCGACGAGATCTTCGTCTCGAGCGAGTCGCTCATCTCGATCGCGAAGGCGAGCGAGGACGCGTCGCGCGAGCGCGAGCCGGAGCCCGTCGCCCGATGACGACGACGGCTAAGGGCGGCAAGCCGTATCGCTGTTCCTTCTGCGGCAAGAGCCAGGACCAGGTCCGCAAGCTCATCGCGGGTCAGGGCGTGTACATCTGCGACGAGTGCATCACGCTCTGCCGCGAGATCGTCGACGAAGAGTTCATGGAGACGCCGAAGGCGCGCACCCTCGGCGCGAAGGTCCCGAGCCCGCGGCGGATCAACGAGATCCTCGACCAGTACGTCATCGGCCAGGAGAAGGCGAAGCGCGTCCTCTCGGTCGCGGTCTACAACCACTACAAGCGAGTCGGGGCCGGGCACCGCGTCGACGACGTCGAGCTCGGCAAGTCGAACGTCCTTCTCATCGGCCCGACGGGCTGCGGGAAGACGCTCCTCGCGCAGACGCTCGCGCGGATCCTGGACGTGCCATTCTCGATCGCCGACGCGACGAGCCTCACCGAGGCCGGATACGTGGGCGAGGACGTCGAGAACATCCTCCTGCGCCTCATCCAGGCCGCCGACTTCGACCTGAACCGCGCGCAGCGTGGGATCATCTACATCGACGAGATCGACAAGATCGCGCGCAAGGGCGACAACCCGTCGATCACGCGCGACGTCTCCGGCGAGGGCGTCCAGCAGGCGCTCCTCAAGATCCTCGAGGGCACCGTCGCCAACGTCCCGCCGCAAGGCGGGCGCAAGCATCCGCACCAGGACTTCATCCAGATCGACACGACGAACATCCTGTTCATCTGCGGCGGGGCGTTCGAGGGTCTCGAGAAGATCGTCGAGGCGCGTGTCGGGAAGAAGACGATGGGGTTTGGCGCGACGCTCCGCGACAACACCAAGGAGACGAGCGCGATCCTCGAGCAGGTCATGCCCGACGACCTCCTGAAGTACGGGCTCATCCCCGAGTTCGTGGGCCGGCTCCCCGTCGTCGTGCCACTCCAGGCGCTCGACGAGAACGACCTCATGCGCATCCTCACGGAGCCGAAGAACGCGATCGTGAAGCAGTACCAGAAGTTCCTCGCCCTCGACAAGGTCGAGCTCCAGATGACCGGCGATGCGCTGCAGGCGGCCGCGCGAGGCGCCGCGAAGCGGAAGACGGGCGCCCGGGGACTCCGCACGATCATCGAGGAGGTCCTTCTGGACGTCATGTACGAGATCCCCTCGAGCACGAACGTCCGCAAGGTCGTCGTGACCGCGGAGTCGATCGAGGGCAAGATGAAGCCGCTGCTGCTGTCGAAGAACGAGCAGCTCTCTCTCGAGGGCGACGAAGCCACGGCGTCCTAGCCCGCGGCCTGCCTCCCCGTCGTGCCGAAGCTGTACTACGCGAGCCCGCGCGACCTCCCCGCCATCGAGCCCGCCCCGGGCGTGAAGGGCCGCGTCGTGCACGCGGACCACGCCACGCTCGTCGTCTTCGACCTCGCGCCCAAGACGATCGTCGAGACGCACAAGCACGACGTCGAGCAGTTCGGCCTCGTGGTGAAGGGATCGCTCGCCATGGTGATCGCCGGCGAGCAGCGCATCCTCACGCCGGGCGACACGTATCGCATCCCGGCCGGCACGGCGCACGGCGCGCGCGTCTTTGAGGAGCCGACACAAACGGTCGACGTGTGGGCGCCCCGGAGCGCGACCCCGCCGCTCTGAGCCAGACGGTCCCGAGGCGCGTCGCCGCCGACGTCCGAGAGGCTCGCTCGATCGGTCGGCGCTCGCCGCTTCGCTATGCTTACCGCGCTCCGGCTGCGAACGAGAGGAGTACGGGCCTCGCACCGATAGAGAAGGCGCCTCAGTGGGTGCAAGGGCGCCGCGGCGAGAGAGGTCCCGAAGGTCGCTCGGGAGCCGGATCGGGTCCGCCCGTTAGCGCGGGAGCAGAGGCGCGGCGCATCGTCGCGTGAATCTGGGTGGTACCGCGGGTCCCGACTCGCCCCAGGCGAGCCGGGATTTTGTTTGCCTGGAAGGAGGCAGCGATGGCGACCACGCTCTCGGCCCCGCCCGCATCCGCGCTCACGCTCGCCGAGAAGAACTTCCGTCCGTCCGCCGTCGAGGCCGACCTCTACGACTGGTGGGAGCGAAGCGGCTTCTTCACGCCCGACGAGAGCAGTCGGAAGCCGCCGTTCGTGATGATGCTGCCGCTGCCCAACGTCACGGGGGATCTCCACCTCGGTCACGCCCTCGGCTTCGGCGGCTACGAGGACCTCATGGCGCGCTACCACCGCATGAAGGGCGAGCCCACGCTCTACATGCCCGGCACCGATCACGCCGGGATCATCGCCCAGGTGGTGGTCGAGAACGAGCTCGCGAAGGAGGGGATCACGCGCCAGGCTCTCGGACGCGAGAAGTTCGTCGCCGAGATGTGGCGGTGGATGGACCACTACCGGCCGCGGATCGAGAAACAGCTGCGGATGCTCGGGTGCTCGCTCGACTGGTCGCGGCCGAACTTCACGATGGAGCCGTCGAAGCAGCGCGCGGTGCGGGCGCACTTCATCCGGCTCTACCGGCGCGGGCACCTCTATCGCGCCGACCGGATCGTGCACTGGTGCCTCAAGGACCAGACGACGTACTCCGATCTCGAGTCGCTCCACGTGGAGCGCACGGATTCGCTCTACTACGTCCGCTACCCCTGGGCCGAGAAGATGCCCGCGGGAACGCCCGACGTCGTCGTGGCGACGACGCGCCCCGAGACGATCGTGGCCGACGTCGCGGTCGCGGTGCATCCGAGCGTCGAGCGCTGGAGGCCCTTCGTGGGCCGCGAGGTGCTCGTGCCCGAGGTCGAGCGTCGCGTGAAGATCATCGCGGACGAGGCCGTCGATCCCGCGTTCGGGACCGGCGCGGTGAAGATCACGCCAGGCCACGACGCCACCGACTTCGAGATCGGCCAGAGGCACGGCCTGCCGGTCCTGTCCGTGATCGACAAGCGCGGGATGATGACACCGGCCGCGGGGCCGCTTGCCGGGCCGGATCGCGAGACGGCGCGCGTCGATATGGTGAAACGGCTGCGCGGGCACGGCCTCCTCGTAAAGGAGGAGCCGATCACGCACGCGGTCGGCGTGCACGACCGCTGCGGCACGGTGGATGAGCCTCTCGTGATGAAGCAGTGGTGGGTGCGCATGCCGCCGCTCGCAAAACCCGCGATCGAGGCGGTGCGGTCGGGCCGCATCACGGTCCACCCCCGCTACCAGGAGAAGGTCTATTTCAACTGGATGGAGAACATCCGCGACTGGCCGGTCTCACGGCAGATCTGGTGGGGCCACTCGATCCCCGTGTGGTACTGCCGCGACTGCGACGAGACGATCGTGCCGGCCGAGGACGCGCCCGACCCAACGCGCTGCACGCGCTGCCACAGCGACGACATCCATCAGGACCCCGACGTGCTCGACACGTGGTTTTCGTCCGCGCTCTGGCCCTTCAGCACGCTCGGCTGGCCCGACAAGACGAAAGACCTGGAGCGCTACTACCCGGGCAGCGTGCTGGAAACGGGCTACGACATCCTGTTCTTCTGGGTCGCGCGGATGATCATGATGGGCCTCGAGGAGATGGGGGACATCCCGTTCGACGCGGTGTACCTCCACGGGCTCATCCGCGTGGGCTCCGTGAAGATGGGCAAGTCCAAGGGCAACGTGGTGAGCCCGGTCGGTCTCATCGACGAGTACGGCGCGGACACGCTCCGCTACGGGCTCGTGTCCGGCGTCGCCGCCGGCGCGGACAGCCTGCTGTCGGACAGCAAGCTCCTGCACGCGCGCAACTTCGGCAACAAGCTGTGGAACATCGGCCGCTTCGTGCTGGCCCAGGTCGACAAGCATCCCGAGGCGCTACGCGGGCGATCGTCCGACGAGCGGCCCGACGCATCCGGCGAGGATGCGCGCTGGATCCTCTCCCGCACCGAGGCCGTCGTCGAGGATTGCACGCGCCTCATCGACGGGTACCTTTTCGGCGAATACCTCGCCGCGCTCGAGGGATTCGTATGGGGCGAGCTCGCGGACGCCTACGTCGAGCTCAGCAAGCCCGCGCTGCGCAACGGCCGCGCCGAAGAGACGGTGCGCACGCTCGCGTACGTGCTCGACCGCGTGCTGCGTCTCGTGCATCCGATCATGCCGTTCCTCAGCGAGACGCTCGCGCTCCAGCTCTGGCAGCGCGCGCGCCCGAGCGATGGCGCGCCCTCGCTCGTGATCGCGCGCTGGCCGCTCGCGGGCGCGCGTGATCCGAAGCTCGAGGAGCGCTTCGCGGTCGTGGTCGACGTCGTTCGGGCGATCCGCAACCTTCGGGCCGACGCCGGGATCGACCCCGGCGAGCGCGTTCGCGTGTCGTTGGGCGGCGACGTGGCCACGGTCCGCGAGATGGCGCCGGCCATCGGCGAGCTCACGCGCGCGGAGATCACCTTCGGCGCCGGCGCCGGCGCGGCGACCGTCGTGCGGACGGTCGAGGTGCGCCTCGAGGCAAAACGCGACGTCGCGGTGGAGCGCGCGCGCCTCGAGCGCGAGCTCGCCGACGCGCGCGAGACGGTGAAACGCTCGCGCGAGCTCCTCGCGCGTCCCGGGTTCGCCGAGAAGGCCCCGGCGGAGGTCGTCGCGAAGGAGAAGGCGCGGCTCGCCGAGCGCGCGGAGCGCGCGAAACTGCTCGAGGAAGGTCTCCGTCGCCTTTAGAGGACGAAGAGGCCGCCGGGAGCACCGGCGGCCTCTCACGCGTCAGTCCGAGCTAGCGGGTCTCACTGCTGGTCTTTGAGGATCTGGTTCGCCTTCGCGCCGGCGGCCTTGATCGCGTCCTCCGGCGTCGCCTTGCCCGTCGTCACCTGGGTGAGCATGTCGAAGATCACGTCGCGGATGTCCTGCTGGCCGCGCACGTTCGGCTCGGGGCTCGAGATCCCGATAAGGTCGAACGCCTGCTTGCCCTGGGGATCCTTCTGCGTCCAGTAGTCCTTGAGCGTCTGGTCGTTCGTCGCGCTCTTGCGGACGGGCATGTAGTACGAGGTCGTCGCCCATTTCGCCGTCTGCGCGGTCTCGCTGAACCACTTGATGAAGTACCACGCCGCGAGCTGCTTCTGGGGCGTGCTCTTCAGGATCCCGACGTTCGCGCCGTACATGACCGTCTTCGCCTTCACGGGATCCGCCTGCGGGATCTGCGCGATGCTCCAGGTCAGCTTGCCGCCCGCGGGGATCCCCGCGGTGATGAACGGCCGCGTCGAGGTCGAGCCCATGAAGAACGCGAGCTTGCCCGCGGCGAAGTCGTTCTGGTAGTCGAAGCCCTTCGGCACGTACGCGGTGCCGGCCTTGATCTGCTTGTCGAGGAATTTGAGCGTGTCGAGACCGGCCTGCTTGTCCCATTCGACGGTCCTGAGGTCGTCGCTCATGAGCTTACCGCCGCGCGAGTAGACCCAGGCGTTGAAGTTGGAGGCGTCGAGCGCCGCGCCCCAGCCGTACTGGGTCGTCTTGCCCGAGGCGTCCTTCTTCGTCGTCGCGACGATGGCCTTCTCGAAGTCCTCCCACGTCTTGATCGGGAGCGGCACGCCGGCCGCCTTCAGGAGGTCGTCGTTCTCGTACATGACGAACATCGATTTCGTGAACGGGAACGAGAGGAGCTGGTTGTTGAACTGCCTGAAGCGGTTCGTGTCGTAGTAGGGCTGGTAGATATCGTCCCGGCTGTCCTTCGGCAGGCCGTTCTTCGCGCTGTTCACGTACGCGTCGAGGTTCACGACCACGTCGGCCTTCGTGTAGTCGGCAATGTTGGACTCGTACGCGTGCACGAAGTCCGGGAGCGAGCCCGCGTTGATCGCCGCAAGCACCTTCTGTCCGAGCTGGGTGTAGTTGCCCTGGTTCAGGGCCTTCACGGTGATGCCCTTGCCGTTCTCGCCGTTGAACTTGGCCACGGCCTCGTCGAGCGCCTTCTGCTGCGGACCCGAGAGCGCATGCCACAGCGTGACCTCGACGGGACCCGTGATGTCGAGGTCGGCCTCCGTCGACTGCTGGGGAGCCGGCGCGGCGGCGCTGCACGCCGCCGTGACGAGCATGACCGTCGCGAGGATCGTCGCCTTCAACCGCATCCGATTTTCCCTCCTCGGTCGGGGGGCTTGGCCCCCCGGCCCCCACGGTCGGGGGCTTGGCCCCCGGCCCCCGACTATCTCCTACTACGCCGCTCCCTCAACCCCGGATGCCCGTACGGGCGACTCCCTGAACGAGATACCGCTGCGCCACGAGGTAGAGGACCACGATCGGCGCGATGACGAACGTGGACGCGGCCATGAGCAGATTGTAGTTGGCGCCCGCTTCCTGCCGGAACGCGTTGAGGCCGACCTGCACGGGCCGCACCTCGGGATGGTTCGTCACGATGAGCGGCCAGAGGAACGCGTTCCAGCTCCCGAGGAAGCTCACGAGCGCCACCGTGATGAGCGCGGGGACCGAGATCGGCAGAACGATGCTCCAGAGGAAACGGAGGTGCCCCGCACCGTCGATCCGCGCTGCGTCCGCGAGCTCATTCGGCACAGAGAGGAAGAACTGCCGGAGGAGGAAGATCGAGAAGGCGGTCGCGAGAAAGGGCAGGATCTGCACCTGATACGTGTCGGCGAGGTTCAAATAGCGGCGTGACATGAGGACGAAGTTCGGGATGAGCGTCGCCTCGTCGGGGATCATGTAGGTCGCGAGGAAGATCCCGAAGATCACGGCCTTCCCCTTGAAGTCCATCCGCGCCAGCGCGTACGCCGCGAGGACCGCCGTGACGAGCTCGCCGAGGGTATTCACGATCGAGATGAAGATCGTGTTCACGAAGTACCGGCTCCAGGGGGCGGCGTTCCAAGCGGTCACGTAGTTCTCGAGGTGGATCTCGTGCGGCCACAGCGTCGGCCTGCCGGTGGCCTCGAAGAAGCTCTTCACCCCGGAGGTCACCATGAAGTAGAAGGGGTAGGCGATGAGGCCCGCTATGACGATGAGGACGGCGTGCTTCACGGTCCCGCGCGGCAGCCGGCCCCCCCGGCTGCGAGCGCGTGCCGGTGCCCGTAGCGTGTCGCGCGCGAGCGCACCGCTAGCCATAAAAGACCCGTCGGCCGAGCACGCGGAACTGCACGAGCGTGAAGGCCAGGATGATGACGGTGAGCAGGAAAGCCATCGCCGCGCCGAGCCCCAGCTGGGTCTGCTGGAAGAACGTACGGAACACGAGCATGGTCACCGTGCGCGTCGTGTCGAGAGGACCGCCGTTCGTGAGGACGTAGATCTGGTTGAAGACCCGTAGCGAGGCGATCGTCGCGATCGTGAAGACGAAGAAGGTGGTCGGCGAGAGCAAAGGGAACGTGATCTTGCGGAAGATCTGCCACTCGCTCGCTCCGTCCAGCCGCGCCGCCTCGTAGTACTCGGGAGAGATGCCGCCGAGGCCCGCGAGGAAGATCACGACCTGGAACCCGATGTAGTGCCAGATCGACATGAGCGACACCGCGACGAGGGCGAGGCTCGGGCCCGCGGCGATGGCGGGGACCGCGGCGCCGAACGCCGACCCGATCATGGCGAACACGCCGTCGGGCTCGCCGAGCCAGTCCTGCCGTCCGACCCCGACGAGCCCGACGAGGTCGTTCAGCGGTCCGTACTGCGGGTGGTAGAGCCACTCGAACGCGGTCGCCGCGGCGATCGTCGAGGTGACGTACGGGAGGTAGTAGAGCGTCCGGTAGAAGCCCCGGCCGCGCATTCTGCCGAAGAGCAGGTACGCGATAGCGATCGCGATGGCGATCTCGAGCGGGATGGTGAGCAGCGTGTACGTGACGGTCGTCGAGAGCGAGCGCCAGAACTGCTCCGCCCGTGTCGGATTCGCGACGAGGATGTCGAGGTAGTTGTCCATGCCGCGGAACGGCCCCTGGATGACGTCCCAGCGGAAGAGCGAGATATAGAACGCGAAGAACGCGGGAAAGATCTTGAACACGAGGATGACGGCCGCCGCGGGGAGGAGGAACAGATACGCGGCGACGTGCTCGTCGACGATGCGGCGGCGCCGGCTCGCGGCGCGCGGAGCTCCCGCCCGTAGCACCTCGGTCGCCACCTGCTCTGCGATGATACGTTCGCGGTGCCGATCTACGACTACCGATGCGATCACTGCGGGCACGTCTTCAGCGCGGTCCAGTCATTCCAGGACGAACCGCTCGAGAAGTGCCCCAACTGCGGCAAGAAGCCACGCCGCCTCATCGTTCCGTCGGCGATCGTGTTCAAGGGCTCGGGCTGGTACAAGACGGACAGCCGTCCCGCGAGCAAGAGCGAGGGCGAGACGAAGGACACGAAAGAGACGAAGACCGAGACCAAGAGCGAGACGAAGCCGTCGACGAAGCCGGAGAAGGGCGAAAAGAAGCCGGGGGCCGGGGGGCAGAGCCCCCCGACACGCGAGGCCGCATCCTAGCCACGTCAGCCGCGGTAGGCCGGCGGAGCTGGCGCGTCGCCCAGGCCTTCGGGAACGACGACTGCGCGTTCCTCGCCGGCGCGATCGCCTACCAGGTCTTCTTCGCGCTCGTCCCGCTGCTCGCGCTTCTCGTCGGCATCCTCGGCTTCGTGTACGGCTCGGACCGGGCGCAGCGCGAGCTCGTGGAGCTCATTCGCGAGATCTACCCGTCGGCGAGCGCGCAGGAGACCCGGATCGCGCGCGAGCTCGTGGACGGCCGGGCATTCTCCCTCGGCCTCGGGCTCGTCGGCACGCTCTTTTCGGTCATCGCGATCCAGAGCGCGCTCGACTCCGCGCTCGCGGCGGTCCTCGGGCGCGAGAGCGGGCGGCCCTTCATACGAAGCCGCCTCGAAGCGGGTCTCTTCATCGCGGCGCTCGCCGGCCTCGCGGTGGTCTCATTCGCGGTGTCCTACGGCGCGCAGCTGCTGTCCGGCGCGCTCGCGGCGGCGGGCTTCCGCGCGCAGGTGCGGCTCGCCCTCCAGGTCGGCTCCCCAATTCTGGGCGCCCTCGTCGGCTACGCCTTCTTCTATCTCGTCTACCGGACCGTCCCGCGGCGGCGACCTCCGCGGCGCGTGGCCGTACAGGCGGCGCTGGTATCCGCCGTGCTGTGGGAGGTCGCCAAGCTGGCGTTCGCCTTTTTCACCCGTGCGCTCGAGGTCTTTGCCGTGTACGGACCGCTCGCGTTCGCCGCCGGCCTGCTGACGTGGATCTACGTGACGGCCGTCATCATCCTCATCGGCGCGGAGGTCGTGAAGACGCGTGGAGCGGCTTGAGGCGTTCGCGAGCCGGATGATCGAGGGCTGGAGCGCCCGGCTCTTCCGCGCGAAGCTCCAGCCGGTCCAGATCGCCAAGCGCCTCATCCGAGCGATGGAGTCCCACCAGACCGTCTCGCTCAGCAAGACCTTCGTGCCGAACTCGTTCGTCGTCTCGCTCTCGGCCGTGGACTACGCCGGGTTCGAGCAGTACCGCCGCAGCCTCGAGCAGGACCTCGCCGAGGGCGTGCTCGGCGCCGCGCGCGACCGGAACTACACGCTCCTCGCGTTCCCGAACGTCGAGATCGAGCGCGACGAAGACCTCGCGCCCGGCGACATGCGCGTCTCGTGCGCGCTCGTCGACGCCACGGGCGAGGAGGTCACGCCTGACCCGAAGGCGCTCGGCGCGGTCGAGGCCGGACACACGATGGTGCTTGACCGCGAGGCGCTGCTGCGCGAGCGGCCTCGCGCGCCCAAGGCGACCGTCCAGGTCCGCGAAGGCGACGAGCGGCGCGAGCTCCCGCTCGGGCCCGAGCCGCTCGCCATCGGACGCGATCCGCAGAACGACATCGTGGTCGACGACCGCCGCGTTTCGCGCAAGCACGCCGAGATCCGCTTGCGGCTCGGCCGCTACACGCTGTACGACCTGCAGAGCACGAACGGCACCTTCGTGAACGGCCGGCGCGTTGCCGAGGTCGTGCTCTCGGACCGCGACCGCATCAACGTCGGCGGCGTCGAGCTCGTTTTCAGAACCGCGGAATAAGTGGAGATCACGTTCGCGGTCCTGCTCTGGGCGGTGCGCATCGCGTTCCTCGTGCTCCTGTATCTCTTCCTGGTCCGTGCCTTCAGCGCGCTCCAGCGCTCGCTCGCCGCGGAACAGGCGGTCGCGGCGCGGCCGGCCGGCATCGCGTTCCTTGTCGTGCAGCGCAGCGTCCGCGGCGCCCCGCGCGTGGGCGAGCGGATGCCGCTCCGCGCGGTGAACTCGATCGGCCGCGACGCCGGCAACGACGTCGTCCTCAACGACGAGGCCGCGTCAGCGCGGCACGCGCTCCTCGAGTTCGCCGACGGCGAGTGGTGGGTCGAAGATTCCGGCAGCACGAACGGGACGCTCGTGAACGGCGAGTCGATACGCTCGCGCGAGCGCCTCCAGTACGGCGACGAGCTCGCGGTCGGCCGCGTCGCGCTCAGGCTGGAGCAAGCATGAGGTCGCGGGGGGCTGCGCCTCCCGCGGCCCCTCACGTGGGTGCGGTGCGCGGGGGGTCCTCGGGGGGCGGAGCCCCCCGGACGGCGGGGGGTGGAACCCCCCGACGGGCCCCCCGACGTCGGACCGCTGAGCTCGGGCTGCTCGTATGGGTCGCGCTGCTCGCCCTCGCGGGCTTCGCCGCGGTCGTCGGCGCCGAAACGTCGGCGTTCGGGCCGGCGGTGATCGTGGTGCCGGCGATCTACCTCGGTCTCGTCCTCGCGTTGCACGTCTTTCTCGTGTTGCGCCGCTTCCGCGGCGACCAGCTGCTCTTTCCGCTCGCCGCGGCGCTCACCGCGATCGGCCTGGTGCTCGTCCAGCGGCTCGCGTCGGACCTGCTCCTCCAGCAGCTCTCGTGGGCCCTCATCGCCGGTGGCGCGTTCGTCGCGACGATCCTCATCCCGCGCGACCTCACGACGCTCGCGCGGTTCAAGTGGACCTGGGCCTTTCTCGGGCTCGTCCTGCTCGTCGCGCCGCTCCTGCCGGGGATCGGCCGCGAGATCAACGGCGCGAAGATCTGGGTGAAGATCGGACCCGGCAGCATCGAGCCCTGGGAAGCGGTGAAGCTGCTCCTGGTCGTCTTCTTCGCCGGATACCTCGAGGAATACCGTGAGGTCCTGGCGCAGGCGCCGCGGCGGATCGGTCGCTTCCCTGTCCCGCCGATCCCGTACCTCCTCCCGATCATCGCGATGTGGGGTATGGCGATGGTCGTGATGGTCTTTGAGAAGGACCTTGGCGCGACGCTTCTCTTCTTCGGCATCTTCCTCGCCATGCTCTATCTCGCGACCGGCGAGGCCTTCTACACGCTCATTGGCCTCGCGCTGCTCCTCGGCGGTGGCTTCGTCGCCTATCACGTGTTCCCGCACGTCGCGGCGCGCGTCGACATCTGGATCCGTCCGTTCGCTGACGAGCTGCGCTTCGGAGCGGGCTATCAGCTCGTCCAGGGCCTCTTCGCCCTGGGGAATGGCGGGCTCATCGGCGCCGGCCTGGGCAACGGCCTCCCCGAGAGGATCCCCGTCGTATGGAGTGACTTTGTGTTCGACGCATTCGCGGAGGAGACCGGCTTCCTGGGCGCCGCCGCTCTGCTGGCCGTCTACCTGCTCTTCGTGTATCGCGGAATGCTCATTGCCCTGCGCGCGCCGACGACGTTCCTGCAGCTCCTCGCCGCAGGTCTGTCGTTCATCGTGGCGCTGCAGACGCTGGTCATCGTCGGCGGCAACGCGCGGCTCATCCCGCTCACCGGCATCACCCTCCCGTTCGTGGCCTACGGCGGCTCGTCGCTCGTGACGAACTGGATGCTCGTAGCGCTCCTCATGCGCGTGAGCGACGCCTCCGCGCGGATCCGGGGGACGTGATGGCGCGTCCGGTCGCGACGAACATCCGCGCGCTCACCCTCGCGCTCGCCGTCGCCTTCCTCGTCGCCTCGGTCGGGGTGGCCTACTGGACGATGTTCGCGTCCGAATCGCTCGCGCAGGACCCGTTCAACCCGCGTCTCATCGCCGCGAGCCGCGACCGCCCGCGCGGGCAGATCGTCGACCGCAACAACGCCGTGCTCGCGGACAGCGTGCCGACCCCCGACGGATTCAAGCGGACCTACAAGGACCGAACGCTCGCGCAGGTGACCGGGTACGCCTCGTTCCAGTTCGGGCTCTCGGGCGTCGAAGCGGCGTACGCCGATTCGCTGATCGGCCAGGACGCGGCCGATCCTGCGTCGGCATGGCGGGCGCGCTACCTGCGCGAGCGGCTGCCCCCCGGCGCCGTCGTGCTCGGCATCGACGAGAAGGTGCAGAAGGCAGCGGCCGATGCACTCGGCGGACGCCGCGGCGCGATCGTCGCCCTCGACCCGCGGACGTACGACGCGAACGAGATCGTCGACGCGACGAAGCAACAGACGGCGTGGGACCAGGTGACCAAGGCGCAGGACAAGCCGCTCGTCAACCGCGCCACGTCCGGACTCTACCCGCCGGGGTCGACGTTTAAGGTGGTCACGGGCGCGGCGGCCCTCGAGTCCGGATTCGACCCGAACCAGAAGATCCGCGTCGACGATCCGTACCAGGCGGACAAGTCCTGGGGCACCTACTTCGTCCGCTCCGCCTCGCACGCGCACGGCGACTTCAGCATGCCGGACGGCTTCCGGCTGTCGGAGAACATCTACTTCGCGCAGGTCGGCCTGCGCATCGGCGCCGCCAAGCTCGCCGACTACGCGAAGCGGTTCGGCGTCGGCGGCGCGCCGGCGTGCGATCTCCCCGCGGCGAAGGGACAGCTCGCGAGCGAGGGGAGCATCGACCGTCCGACGCTCCTCGCCGACACGTCCTACGGCCAGGGCGAGCTCCTCGTGTCGCCGCTGCAGATGGCGCTCATCTACGCGACGATCGCCAACGGCGGCGTCATGCCGACCCCGCACTACGCGACCTCGGTCCGCGACAACCAGGGCCACGTCATCCGTGAGATCGCGCCCGGCCCGATCGGCCAGGTGATCCGCCCGGACACCGCCCGCGCGCTCACCGCGATGCTCGTTGGCGCGGTCGAGGGCCCCGGCGCCTTCGCCTTCGGGGCGAAGATCCCGAATGTCCACGTCGCCGGAAAGACCGGCACCGCCGAGAACGTGCCCGGCTCCGCACCCCACGGCTGGTTCATCGGGTTCGCGCCCGCTGAGGCGCCGACCGTTGCTGTCGCCGTCATCGTCGAGAACACGCCGGAGGGTGGCGTCACCGCCGCGCCCCTGGGCGCCGCGGTCATGCGCGCCGTTCTCAACAAGTAGTTCGACGATGCCTCGCGAGCCCGCCGAGCGGGTCCTGTCCCGGTCTCAAGGGGTCTCTCCCTCGGCGCACCCTGCCCGCCCTGTTCCATCGCGGGCGCAGCCCGTCGTCCTGGGCGGGTCCTGGGGCCCGCGCCTCGCGAGAGACCCCCTTCGCCGTGCCACCCGCTCGGCGCGCTCGCGCGCGGACCGGGCCCAAGGAACTAGGAGTGTGGCAGGCGCGTATATGAACCGCGGCGCCGCGTGCGGCGTTCTCATGGTTGCAGCCATACTTGGTCGGTCGGGACCTCGTTAGAGGGGCAGGTAACGGTATTTGGATAGGGCACTCGCCGGGCGCGTCTCCGGCGTCGTCGCGAATGTCGAGCGCGTCATTTTCGGCAAGCACCACGAGATCGAGCTGGCGCTCGTGGCGCTCATCTGCCGCGGGCACATCCTCGTGGAGGACGTCCCCGGCACCGGCAAGACGGTCCTCGCCAAGGCCCTCGCCCGCTCGCTCGGCTGCTCGTTCCGGCGCATCCAGTTCACGCCGGACCTGCTGCCGTCCGACGTCACCGGCGTCTCCATCTTCAACCAGCGCACGAGCGCGTTCGAGTTCCGGCCGGGCCCGGTCATGACGCAGATCGTCCTCGCCGACGAGATCAACCGCGCGACGCCCAAGACCCAGTCCGCCCTGCTCGAGTCCATGGAGGAGCACCAGGTCACCGTCGACGGCACGACCTATCAGCTGCCGGATCCATTCCTCGTCATGGCGACGCAGAACCCGATCGAGTACGAGGGCACCTTCCCGCTGCCCGAGGCACAGCTCGACCGTTTCTTCATGCGGATCCAGCTCGGCTACCCGAAGGAGCGCGAGGAGATCGCGATCCTCGACGCGCAGCGCATCGTCCATCCGCTCGAGACGATCGAGCAGGTCATGAGCGCCGACGAGCTCCTGCAGGCGCAGGCGCAGGTGCGCGAGATACACATCGCCGATTCGGTCAAGGCCTACGTCGTCGACATCGTCACCGCGACACGCTCGCACCCCGACGTCTACCTCGGCGCTTCGCCGCGCGGCTCGCTCGCGCTCTCGCGAGCGGCGCAGGCCTACGCCGCGATGAACGGCCGCGACTACGTCCTCCCCGACGACGTGAAGGCGCTCGCCGCGCCCACGCTCTCGCACCGGCTCATCCTCCAGCCGCAGGCTCGCCTCAAGGACCTCGCCGCCACGACCGTGGTCGCGGAGATCCTCGCGAGCGTGCCGGTGGAGGCCGCGCCGCAGTCCGTCCGGGCCTGAGCGATGCGCCCCTGGCGCTTCGTGGTGCTCTGGATCGCCCTCTTCAGCGTCGCGCTGTCCACGGGTGTCGAGCTGCTCAGCTACCTGAGCTACCTCGTGCTCTTCGTGGCCGCGGCGATGTGGATCCTTTCGAAGATGACCCTCGAGGGTCTCAGCGTGAAGCGCGCGATCGGCCAGACCTACGCACACCTCGGGGACACCATCGAGCTCACCTACGAGCTCACGAACTCGCACCGCTTCGCCAAGATGTGGCTCGAGGTGTTCGAGCGCTCGAACTGGCCCGAGCCCCTCCCCGGTCGCGTGCTCTCCATCGGCGGAAAGAAGACGCGCAAGTGGAAGGTCCTCGCGAAGGCGCTGCGGCGCGGCCGATTCCACCTCGGTCCGATCGTGCTACGGAGCGGCGATCCATTCGGGCTGTATGCGACGCGCGCCGAGGTCCCCGCCGAGGCGCTCCTCCTGGTGTACCCGCGCGTGGTCGCGCTGCCCTACTGGACGCTCCCGGGATCGTTCCTCGAGGGCAACGTCCTCACCGGCCAGCGCTCGCTCCAGTCGACGTCGATGGTCATGGGCATCCGCGAGTACCAGCCGGGCGACGCGATGAACCGCATCCACTGGCCGTCGTCGGTGCGCCATCGCAGGCTGCACGTGAAGGAGTTCGAGCTCGACAAGACGGCCGACCTCTGGCTGTACCTCGACCTGGACGAGCGCTGGCACAGCGGCGAGGGTGAGGACTCGAGCGAGGAGCGCTGCGTGACCGTCGCGGCCTCGGTCGTCGCGAAGGCCCTTCGCGAGCATCGCAACGTCGGCCTCATCACGACGGGCAACCGCGCCGACGTGCTCCACCCCGACCGCGGCAACAAGCAGTACGGCAAGCTCATGCAGTACCTCGCCGACATCCACGCCGGCGGCACGCTGAGCCTCGCGGAAACGCTCGTCGAGACGCTCCCGCGCCTGCGTCGCGGCGCGTCGTGCCTGCTCATCACGCCGTCGCTCGACCGCGCCTGGGTGCGCCCGGCGAGCACGCTGCGCGAGACCTCGATCGCGACCCAGGCCGTCGTCGTCAGCCCGCCGGTCGACATCGACGAGCGCGATCGCGCGCGCCGTCACGCCATCCTCGGCGAGCTCGCCGTCGCCGGCATCCCGGTCGCGCACCTCGCCACCGGCGCCCCCATCGAGGAGCTCTTCCACCAGAGCGGGAGCGCCGTCGCATGAAGGTCGTTGGGGAGCTCCGCGGTCGGGGGGTTCCATCCCCCGGCCCCCGGCCGATCTCGTCGTTCGTCGCGCGCACGCGGCGCGCGCTCTTCCCGCCGATCGACCTGCGCCGGTTCGGGTTCCGGGGCGGCTGGTTCGCGCTGCCGCTGTACCTCGTCATGGCCTCGATGTATCCGCTGTCGCTACAGCATGCCGACTGGGTCGACACGAGTGAGCACTTCTGGTGGATCGCCTTGCTCGGCGTGTTCTTCGGGACGATCGTGGGCAACGGGAAGCTCGCGGCACGCCGCGTCTTCCTCACGGGCGGGCTCGTGGGCGCGCTCCTCGTCATCATCACGACCGTCGCGGCCACGTCGGGCGGCGGGCTCTTCCGCGACCGGCTCGTCCACCTGGCGATCCTGGTGAACAACTGGATCACGCAGGTCCTCGCCGGCGAGGCTGCCAACGATCCCACCGTGTTCGTGCTGTTCCTCGGCTCGTCCGTCTGGGCCGCCACGTTCCTCGGGACCGTCGCGCTCGCGCGGTCGGGCCGGATCTGGGACGCCGTCCTGTTCAACGGCGGCTGTCTCATCGTGAACGTGTCGGTCGCGCTCACCAACCTCTACCCCGACCTGGTGGTCTTCACCCTCGCCGTGCTCGTGCTGCTCGTGCGGATCCACATCGTCAACCTGCAGGAGCGCTGGGCGAGGCAGAACATCGTCCCGTCCGGCGAGATGGACTGGCGCCTGCTCCGCGGCGGCCTCACCTGGACGACCGTCCTGGTGATCCTCTCGCTCCTCTCGGCGACGCAGCGCGTCGGCGCGGCGGAGGTCCTGAACAATGCCTGGAGCACGTTCGAGTCGCCGTACCACCGCGTCGAAGCGGAGTGGCAGCGGTTCTTCGCGGGCGTCTCTGGTCCGAGCCGCCTCCGCGGCGTGTCGTTCTCGGACTCGATCCGCCTGGGGCAGTCGCCGAACCTCGGCGACCGTGTCGTGTTCACCGTCGAGGCGGGCGCCGGCCACTTCTGGCGCGCCGTCACCTACGACTTCTACACCGGCGCGGGCTGGCGCACGACCGAGACCGACAAGGCCGACAAGATCGCCGTGCCGACCACGGACCGGCAGAAGTTCGACGCGCGCTTCGACATCGTCGAGCCGCACGCGAACCTCCTCTTCGCGGCGAGCGAGCCGGTCCGGGCGGACGTGCCGTACCAGTTCCAGTCGGGGCCCGATCGCACGTACTCGACGTCGCTGCGCGCGCTCAACCGAGCGCAGGCCCAGGGCAGCTACACCGTGACGAGCTTCGTCTCGGTGGCGGACAAGCAGACGCTGCGACGGGTGCCGGCGACGTACTCCGACCACATCCGCGCAAAATACCTCCAGCTCCCGTCGACGCTCCCGCAGCGCGTGAAGGACCTCGCGCACAAGATCGCCGGCGAGCTGCCGAATTCGTACGACAAGGCCGAAGCGATCGAGTCGTACCTGCGATCCACGTACCGATACTCGTCGAACGTGCGGGCGACGCCCGCCGGCCGCGACCCGATCGACTACTTCCTCTTCGACCTCAAGGAGGACTTCTGCGAATACTTCGCGTCCTCGATGGTCGTCATGCTCCGTGAGCTCGGCGTGCCGGCGCGCATCGTCGAGGGGTTCACGACAGGGACCTACGACTCGGGCCTCGACCGGTACGTCGTGAAGGAGATCGACGCGCACGCCTGGGTCGAGGTCTATTTCCCGCAGTACGGGTGGATCGAGTTCGAGCCGACGCCCTCGCAGGCGCCGTTCGCCCGCGTGGACAGCGACATCGTCGGGGTCGGCGGCGCGGACGGCGAGGGCGGCAGTGGCGCCAACGCCGCTCGCGAGGACGCCGAGGGCCTCGGCCAGAACGAGCTCGACCGCGGCGTCGACGACACCGACCTCTCGGGGAGCGATCCGATCTCGCTCGTGCGACAGCTCGACCCGCGGCCTGCGATCGCGTTCCTCGCGCTCCTCGTGCTGCTGATCGCGCTCGGCGTCGCGCAGTTCCACTGGCGCTTCCGCGGTCTCGGCCCGGTCGAGTCGGCGTGGGGGAAGACGCGGCTCCTCGCGAGCTACGTCGGCCATCCCGCGGACCCATCGCAGACGACCTACGAGTACGCCTCGTCGCTCGGCACCGCGTTCCCCGAGGCGAGCGACCCGGTGAAGGAGCTCGCCGACGTCCGCGTACGCGAGCGCTACGCGCCCGGCGGGATCGACGAGGACGCGCAGGAGGCGGCGGTGACCGCATGGCACCGGACGGCCGGACCGCTCCTCACGCTCCTCCCCGGACGCATCTTCGGCTTCGTCACGCACCTCTTCCGCTGAGCGAGGCGGAACACCCCAACCTCGCGCGGGTTCGTGCCTACGCCTCGTCGCGTGGCGTCGAGCTCTCGATCCGCCGCTTCGCCGCTTCCACGCGGACGGCGCAGGACGCCGCGCGCGAGATCGGGACGACGGTCGAGCGGATCGTGAAGTCGCTCGTGTTCATCGCGGACGGCGGCGGAGCGGTCGTGCTCTGCTCGGGCGCCTCTCGAGTCGACGAGGATCGCCTGGCGGCCGCCCTCGGGTGCCACACGGTGCGTCGGGCCAGCGCGGAGGAGGCGAAGACGCTGACCGGCTACGCGATCGGC
>Ga0209237_1000055_pt1 | contig 48813 bp, 39 predicted proteins | sample GraSoi013_1_40cm_2_FD_185820 | JGI IMG/M metagenome (GOLD analysis project Ga0209237, IMG submission 185820) | Grasslands soil microbial communities from the Angelo Coastal Reserve, California, USA - Sample 10_02_2013_1_40cm (SPAdes) (version 2) | ecosystem: Environmental > Terrestrial > Soil >...
TTCGTTTCTACCCGTCGCCGACCGGCGGCTTTTTCCTGACCGGTGGTCTGGGCCTCGGCACGGTAAGCGCCGGGATCAGCGGCTTCGGGAGCGCCAGCCAGACGGGTGGGGCGGCGCTGCTCGGCGTGGGTTACGACATCCCGATCGGGCGCACCGTCAGTCTCACGCCGTACTGGAACGGGTACGCGCTGACCTACTCAGGTGGCGACGCGAACGTCGGCCAGCTGGGGCTGGGCATTACGGTCCACTAAGGACCGAGACAAAGCAGGTTGCTGCGCGCCGGGCCAGCAGACTCGTCCGGCGCGCTGTGTTTCGTGATCCCCGGGTTGTGCGACGCTAGAGCGATGAGGGTAAGCCCATCCGCTCCCGGATCTCCGCAAACCGAGGATCTTCGCGGAGCCGTGCCGTGGTCGGGAAGCCGTACAGCGTGAATATGAGAAAGGGATCATGCACGTCGCACGCCCGGTGCAGCAGCGCCAGGGCCTCATCTCGCGCTCCCACCGCGGCGGCTACCATCGCGAGCGCGGTAGGCTGGACGTATTCCTGCTGGGATCGTCTGACGAGCTCGTCCCGGATTGCCCGCGCCTCGTCGGGTTTCCCCCAATCCGCATAGACAACCGCTTGGCCCGCCACCCCCCACGGGTGTCGGCCCGAGATCGCTAGCGCCGGCTCGTACACCGTCAGAGCGTCCTCCAGTCGTCCGGCGCCGTGGTACGCCGCCGCCAGGACGATCTGCGAGAGGTACGCATCGGGATCGAGTGCCACGGCCCGACGGGCCTGGTCCACCGCATCCTGATGGCGTCGCGAGCCAGAGAGCGCCAGTGCGAACATCGATCGCGGATACGCAGCCAGCGGCTCCATTTCGACCGCGCGCGCGGCCTGCGCCAGCCCCTCCTCATCACGGCGCTGCACCCACTGGAGATTGACAACCCCGTGCCAGCACCGTGCCTGCACGTAGCCCGGGTTGAGGTCCAGCGCCTTGCGGAACTCCAGGTCGGCGCCCGGCCAGTCCCAATCCCACACCCGCACTCCCGCCACGGCATTGTGGGCCTCGGCCAGCTCTGGGCCCAGCTCGACGGACCGCTGCGCGGCAGCCCGCGCCTGCGGCAGCGCATTGGGCGGAGGGAGAACCCCGTACATGCTCAGGAGCGTGTAGGCGTCAGCCAGGCCGGCGGAGGCGAGCGCGTACTCGGGGTCGAGCTCGAGGGCGGCGCGGAACGCTTCGAGCGCGTGCCAGATGGCGACCCCCCGCTTGTAGAGGAACCCACGGCCTTTGAGGTAGAGGTGGTAGGCTTCGAGGTTTTCCGTGTGGGGCCGCAGCAGTGTCCGCTCGGCACTGCCGGTCAGGCTCACCTGCAGCCGATCAGCGATCGTTCGGGCGATCTCCTCCTGGATCGCGAACACATCCTCGGGCCCGCGGTCGAACCGCTCCGACCACAGATCGTAGCCGTCCGCCACGTTGACGAGCTGCGCGGTGATCCGCAGCTGGGCTCCTGCCTTCCGCACGCTGCCCTCGAGCACGCTGGCGACGGCGAGCTTGTCCCCGATGACGCGCAGATCCTCGCGCTTGCCCTTGAACGAGAAGGCGGACGACCGACCGGCAACCCGTAGCCCCGGCAGCCGTGCAAGTGCGTTGATGATCTCTTCCGCAATACCGTCGCCGAAGTACTCGATCTCCGGGTCCGAGCTCATATTGGTGAACGGGAGCACGGCGATGGACTTCTCGGTCGGCGGTTCGTGTTGGGCGGGGCTCCCCGGCTCCGGCGCGATCAACGCCGCGGCGAGCTGCGCCGCCGTGGCGTAGCGCTCCGCCGGGTCCCGGGCGAGCGCTCTGGCGACGGCTCGGCTCCCCCAAACCGGGACTCCGTCGCGCACGCTCGACACCTCCGGCGGGCGGTGGGTGAACCGCATCGCGATGACCGCCTGCGCCGTGGGCCCTGTGAACGGGGGTGCCCCAGCCCACATCTCGTACAGCACGCAGCCCAAGCTGTAGATGTCGCTGCGGCCGTCCAGCTCCGAATCGCCGGCCGCCTGCTCCGGGCTCATGTACGCGGGCGTCCCGAGAAGGATGCCGGTCTGCGTCACGGTCTGAGCCCCGGCGGCCTGAATCGCGCGCGCGATGCCAAAATCGGCTACGACCGCGTGCCCAGCCGAGATGAGAATGTTCTCGGGTTTGATGTCACGGTGGACCACGCCGTGCTGGTGGGCGTACTCCAGGGCGTCGGCCACTTCCCGGGCAATAATCAGCGCCTCCTCCACCGGCAGCTGCGGCTCCCGGACGAGCCGGTCGCGTAGCGACTCGCCCGCGACGTAGGGCATGACGTAGTAGAGAAAGCCGGCCGCTTCTCCCGAGTCGAGGAGCGGCAAGATGTGGGGGTGGTTGAGCCGGGCGGTGACCTTGATCTCCCGCAGGAACCGGTCGGCGCCCAGGGCCACCGCGAGTTCCGGTCGCAACACCTTGATCGCAACGGGCCGCTCGTGTTTCGGGTCTCGTCCCAGGAAGACGAGCGCTGTCCCGCCGTGGCCGAGCTCGCGTTCGATCGCGTACCGGCCAGTGAGGGCAACTTCCAAGCGACCAGCGAGGTCGGACATGGGGCCTTCGACGCCTGGGACGAGTCCATGATACGGGTGTCGATGGGGCCCGACTAGATGCTCTTCACTTAGGCCGCTTGGCCGCGTGAGACTATGGCTTGTAGAGCGTGGGGAACTGCTGCTGCAACCGTCGCACCTTGGGCAGGTCGTTGAAGACGATGTACGGCTGGTCGGGGTGGCGCGCCAGATAGTTCTGGTGATAGTCCTCCGCGGGATAGAAGTGCTCGAACGGCGCCACCTGGGTGACGATAGGACCGGAGAAGACGCCGGCCTTGTTCAGCTGATCGATGTAGGCCTGCGCGGTCTCCTTCTCGGCCCCGGTCGCGTAGAAGATCGCCGAACGGTACTGGCTCCCCACGTCCGGACCCTGGCGGTTCAATTGGGTCGGATCGTGCGCCACCGAAAAGAAGACCCGCAGGAGCTCGCTATATGAAATCTGCGACGGATCATAGGTGATCTTCACCGACTCGGCATGCCCGGTCATGCCGGTGCTTACCACCCCGTATCGCGCCGTGGCGGCACCGCCGCCCGAGTAGCCGGAGACCACGCTCGAGACGCCCTGCACGTGCTTGAACACGGCGTCCACGCCCCAGAAGCATCCTCCCGCGAACACGGCGATCTGCTCACCCTTGGTGGGTGGGACCCGGGACGCGGCCGCGAACGCCGGGATCTGTGCCTGAGCGGCGTTGCCTGCCGGGAGGCCGGCGGCGGCGACGAGAGCGACGGTGCACACCAGGCTGCGGAATCGGCTCATGATGAAGTCTAGTCACCCCCTGTTTCCCCGGCAACCTCGAGCAGCACCCGGATCTGCGCGAGCAGCTCGCTCGCCGTCCAGGGCTTCGTGACGAACGCGACGGCGGGATCCTGGCCGACCGTCTTCCGGAAGTTTGGCGCGGGAAACCCGCTCATGAACAACACGCTCAACCCGCGCGACTCACCCCGGATGACCTCGTACAGCTCGAACCCGCTGAGCTTCGGCATCACGACGTCGGTGATCACGAGGTGCAGCTCCGCTCGGTGGGCGTGGTAGGCGTCGAGCCCCTGCTGGCCGTCGACGGCGGTGACGACCCTGTAGCCGACCCTTGAGAGGAGCTGCTGCGCCGCCACGCGCATCGTTTGATCGTCCTCCACCAGCAGGATCGTTTCCGTCCCGCCGGGCAGGTTTTCGTCGGCGGCCTCGAGCTCCGAGATCCCCCGATCGCGCACGGCGGGGAAGTACACCTTGGCTGTGGTCCCCTGCCCGACCTCGCTGTAGATGTGGAGGTATCCGCGGTGCTGCTTCACGAGGCCGTAGGCCATCGACATGCCGAGGCCGGTGCCGACGCCCACGGGCTTGGTGGTGAAGAACGGCTCGAATACCCGGGCCAGCGTCTGCGCATCCATCCCGACGCCGGTGTCGCTCAGCGCGACGCTCACGTAGGATCCCGGCTCGACCCAGGCGTGGAGCGGCCGATCCGCCGCGCCGAGACGCGCGCGCCGCACTTCGACGTGCAGCGTGCCGCCCTTCGGCATCGCGTCCCGGGCGTTGGTCACGAGGTGCAGCAGGATCTGTTTCACCGCGGCGGGATCGGCTTCGACCACGCCGCCTTCCTCGTCCGCCTCGAACTGCACCTCGATATTGGCCGGAAGCTGGCGGCGCAGCGTGTCGAGCGCGTCGCGCACGAACTCGGTGAGGATCAACGGCTGCAGGTCGAGCACGCGGTGGCGGCTGAAGCCCAGGAGCCGCTGCACCAGCTCGGCCCCGCGCTGGGCCGTGAGCTTCAGCTCGTCGACGTCGCGGTTCGGAGGCAGCGATTGGGCCAGCGCGGCGGTGCGCGCCAGGATTGCGGTGAGGAGCTCGTTGAACTGTTGCGCAATGGCGCCCGTCAGCCGGCCGATCGTCTCCATCTTGTCGGCCTGCTTCAATGCGCGCTCGCGCGCAAGCTGCGCGGCGACGTCTTCGGCCGTCATCGGGCTCCTTAATAGTCCGCCGTGTCGGCGGCGTCAAGCCAAGCGAACCGCAAGCGCCGCGCCCGCTCGCGGTAGCTCAGGTGCAGGCTAAGTCGTTGATTTGAAACGTGCCGCGTTACCTCTCCACAGGGGTGTAGCGTCTTCACAGCACACTCTAACGGAGGCGCCTACCTATGCGCGACTCCGCACCTCACAGATTGACTGAGCGACGCCAAGCCATCCTGCGCCAGACGAGCGCTGCCCTACGGGGGCGAGTGGTCACCTTGTGGCGCGTGGCGAGGGATCTCGCGGTGGCAGAGGTTGCAAGCCGCCCGAATCCGCCGTGGGACGCAATCGAATTGGACGTAGCCGCGGTCCTGCGAACGTGGGTCGGGGCGGTGGGCGACAAGAGCCTCTGGGTGGTATGCCGCTTTGACCCAAGCCGCTTACACGTGGCCCGGGTCAGGAGCGACGTGCCCGCGCCGCCACCGGCCGGTATCGAGCGCCGCAGCCCGGAACGGTTGATTCTCGAGCTGGCCGGTCTGTCGCTCGGCGGGCTCGAGCGGATCTGGGCGGTGGCCGACCAGGCGACCGGGTATCTCTGCGGCGCTCTCGCCTTGCTCGACGCGTGTCTCGAGCGCGTGCGCCAGGCGCAGGGTCTGACGGCGACCGGCCGCGCGCGCCTGCTCGCCGATCTCGCGGTCATCGAGGACGCGATCGAAGGCGCGCTCGACGCCGCGTAGCGCAGAATCGACGCAGGGTCTCTGCGGCGGAGGGCGGATACGGGCCGAGCTCGTAGCCGCCCTCCGCAGTCTTTCGAGCCTCCCTGATGTCCGGCTACACGGGCCACTCCCTGCGAAACGTGAATGCGTGGCTCTGGTAGTAGCTCTCCGGCGACGTGTTTGAGATATCGACCGGGCCGGTCACCGGGTCGCGGCCGATGGCCTGATAGCACATCCGCACAAAGGTCGCGCATTGAACTGCATGCTTGTCGTCGAATATGTTCCTCCTGGCCATTCTGTGCGTGATGATGGCCCACAAAGTGCCGAACAACTCCCCCACTGGATACCGAAGATGGTCCTCGTCGTAGGCGTACTCGAGGCCCTTGGTCACGAGACGCTCTGCGAGGTCGGCCGTGAGATCCATCCCCAACACGCAGCCATGCGACACGTCGTCGAGGCACCATTTCGCGATGCGGCTCTCCATCACACCGTTTTGAACCTCCCAGTCTTTGACGCTGACTCGGAGGTCGCTTTCGAAGATGTAGACGTTGCCGTCGCGGCGGCGCTCGCCCATCAGAAACGTGTGCGACCATTTCGACGGCCGGTGGTCCGGGGTGAGGCCGGCCTCTGCCCCTCGGATGAGCGTGCCCTTTAGGTCATCCTGCCCGATCAGGCCGACTCTCCCAGGTGCGTAGTGTTGCTCGAAGAATGTCAGTAGCGCTTGATTCATGGAGCCCTCTCTTCGAGTGTTGCGGCGTTTGCAGATCATGGCGCGTCTGGTCATCGTCGCGGCGAGTTGGCTGCTCCTCGTGCCGGCGGCGGGGAGGGGGCAGGCGTGCGCCGAACCACACTATCGCTGGCGTGAGAAGGTCGACACCACGCTTCAAACGCGCTCGCCCACACCCGTGGATATCCTCGAGATCCTGACTGGTTGGGCGCCCTTGAGCTTCACGAGCAAGGACAGGTGCGCCCTCCGGGTCGGGCGCGAGGACAGCGTATTCGTGCTCGTCGGCTGGGTCCGGCGCCTGAGGCTGCACGAGACCGACGGCGATTGGCACATCGAGCTGACCGATGCCGCTGCCACGCCTGTCAACTCCTGCATCATCGCCGAGATTCCGGCGGAGCGCTACGGCGTGGTCTACAGCCAGGCCCGCGCCGCGCTCGCTGCCCTCGTGGACACCACGCAGCTGAGTCCCCGCGGCGATCTCGTTCCGCCGGTGCGGGTCCAGATCACCGGTGCCGCCTTCTTCGACGGTTTCCATCAGCAGCGTCACCCGAGCCAACACGGCCGCTGCAACTCTTCGTTGCGAGCGCTGTGGGAGCTTCATCCAGTCTATGGAGTGAGACCCGCCCCGGGCTAGCCCTTTCTTGGTGAAGGGGTTACTCTCTCGTCGGCGAGATGTCACCGGCGACCCGCTACATCATCCAGGTGGACCGACCCGGCGAACGGGTCGACATGACAACGATCCGCACGCTGCTCGACGGGGTGGGGGTCACGGTGGACCCCGACTACGGCCCGGTCCCGATCAATCCCCAACTCGGTCGCTACGTGGTGCGCGGCTCAGCCTCGCCCGACGCGCGCGCGCGCGCCGAGCAGATCCCCGGCGTGCGCTTCTTCGCCGACGCGATCCAGGAGCCCGCTTCCTAGGCCTTCTTCGCCCGCTTCCGCGCCCGCGGCTTCAACCCCAACGCCTTGAGCGCCGCCGCCGCATCGATCACGCCGTAGCCCAAGTCGTAGTCCCAGCCGTCGCCCCTCAGGTCCCGCGCGGTCCGCTGTAGCAGGCCCTTGAGCTGCGCCGGCGCCAATCGGCCGGTGTCGAAGCGCTGGCGGAGTGCGGCCGCCACGCCGGCGGCAACCGGACTCGCGGCCGAAGTGCCGCCGTCGGCGGGGAAGATACCAGACCCTTTGAAATGGCTGAACCCTGCGAGGTCGGGTTTACGCGAGTACAGCGCGCCGGGTCCCTGCGACGAGTAGCCCAGGCGCAGGTCCTTGACGGTGACGGCGGCCACGGTCACGACATCGGGATGGGAGTTCGCCCCGTGGATCGAGGCCCCCGGGCCCGTATCGCCGGTTCCGCACCTCCCATCGGGACAGTCGGCGCCACAGTTCCCCGCCGCGAAGAACACGTCCGCGCCCGCCGCGACGAGAGCGCCGGTGATCTGGTTGAACGGATGGTCGGGATTCGCGCTGTAGTTCTCCGGCGAGCCGATCGGTGCGTCGCTCGCGCGGTCGAACAGCCCCCAGCTGTTGTTCACGACCCATCGCCCCGGCGCGGCGTTCACCCGCTCCACCAGGTCCGCGAACGCGGCAATGGCGTCCGAGAGAAACGCCGCCCAGGTCCCCGCCTGGGACTTGAGGAGGGCGTAGTCGAAGATCTGCGCGTCGGGGGCAGCGATCCGGACGTCGTACGCCACCATGGTGCCGTGGTTCGGCGCGCTCGAGCCCGGCACGTAGCCGGGGGTCGGCGCCCAGCCGCCGGCGACCGGAATGCGCGAGCCGTCGATCCCCGTATCGACGACGGCGACGTGGACGCCGCTGCCCGTCAGCCCCGCCCGGGAGAGCGCCGGGACGCCGAGCCCTCGAGCCACGTCCTCGGTGGCACCGATCGCGGCGTCACCGCAGTAGCCGGAGGGGAACGGGGACACGGCAGGGTCGGCGAACACACCGACAATCTCGGGATGGCGGTCGCGCCGCAGCCGTTCGACTGCCGCCTCGTCGTCCACTTCCACGCGCACGGCGTAGGTGGCCGCCGGGCCGACGGCAGCATAGTTGAAGCCGCTCGCCGATGGTGGGTCGTCCCCGCCACCGATGCGGCGCAACACCCGGACCGGGTGGTAGGTCTCGTCGAACCTCAGGCCCGGGACCTTGACCCTGCTATCGAGGAGCGGCCCGGCCGGGCTGAACGAGCGCTTGCGCCATCCTTCGTGCAGGGGCTCGTGGCTGCGGATCAACACGATGCAACGCGGCATAAGCGCCTCTCATCCCTCTGTCCCCACGATGTCCGCGGGCACGTATTTGACCACCTTGTCGAAATAGGTGTCGATCTCGGGGGACGCGCCGGGGGCGCGGGGGGCGCCAGCGCCCGTGGCAGCCTGGGCCCTAGGCCAGACCACCCCAATTCGGCGGCTCATTCAGCCTCCTGACTGGTAGTCCGGGCGCACCGGTATATACCCCCCAGCGGCGTCGCCGGGTGTCCACGGGAGCCAGTAGCGGTGTAATAAGCCGCGATGACACCACGCACCGTGGCAGTCGGGATCGCCCTGCTCGTGAGCGCCCTCATCGCCTGTCGCCGCGACGAGCCGCGGCAGGCTGACCCGAGCGGCGCTGCCCTTTCGGCTGCAGCCGCACCGCAGGACACCGCGTTCGCCGGCACGACCGCGTCGGTTCACCGAGCACGACCGATGCGGCCGGGCGTCCCGCCGGCGCTGCTCCGCGCGGTCGAGACCGCCTCGGGCCCCGGCTATGATCGCGTCGTGTTCGAGTTTGCGGGCGACAGCGTGCCAGGCTACCACGTGGAGTACGTGACCGCGCCGGTCCGCCGCTGCGGATCCGGAGATCCGGTGGCGCTCGCGGGTGCCGGCCGCCTGGTGGTGCGCTTCGAGCCCGCCCGGGCGCACGACGAGCGTGGCAATCCCGCTCCCGTCGAGCGCGACCGCGCGCTCGGGCTTGCGGCCGTCAAGGAGATGACGCTGGTATGCGACTTCGAGGGACAGGTGGAGTGGGTGCTGGGGGTCGCGGCCGCCGCGCCCTACCGGGTGTCGGAGACGACGGGGCCGGCGCGCGTGGTCGTGGACATACGGCACCGCCCATGACGGCGCGGCTCAAGCCGCGGCTCGGCAGTGCCGCTCGAGCGGCGGCGCTCGTCGTTCTCGTCGCCGCCTGCCGCGCCGCGCCCGTCGAGCCCTGTCCCTCAACGCGCGCGACCGGGATGGCGGCCGAGCAGGCAGCGCCCGTCGCACGACCGTCGCCGTTCGACTCCACGTTCCAGGCTGCCGGCGCCGAGTTTGACGTGCCGCCGGATTTGCTCAAGGCGATCGGCTGGGTGGAGACGCGCTGGCAGATGGTCCAAGGGGCGGAGGAGTTCCCGGGCCGGGCGCCCGTGTTCGGGGTGATGGCGTTGCGCGGTGCCGCACTGGAGCGGGGTGCGGCGCTCGCGGGTGTGACGCCCGACGCGGCGCGCCGCGACCCCGTGGCGAACATCCGCGCCGCGGCAGCGTTGCTCCGCGCATACGCGGCGGAGGCCGGTGGAGATTGGGATGCGGCCGCGGCACGGTTCAGCGGGATCGACCTTCCCGCGGGGCGCGTGGCCTACACGCGTGCCATCACGCGGGCGCAAGGTGGGGCGGGGCCGGCCGCCGCCGCGGCCGGATGCCCGCCGCCCAATCCCGGCGGCGCACCGGACTATGCGGCCGCCGTGTGGCGGGCATCGCCCAATTTCAACCAGCGACCGGCCGACCAGACGGGCACCCTCCACATGGTGATCATTCACACCTGCGAGAGCAACTACGCGAGCTGCTGGAGCTGGCTCGTCAATCCCGTGTCGCAGGCGAGCGCGCATTATGTCGTCGACGAAGAGGGTGGCGAAATCTCGCAGCTGGTGCGCGAGCCCGACCGGGCGTGGCACATCGCGGCGCTGTACGACTGCGCGCTCAACCGCCGGCACGACTGCGGGCTGAATGGCGTGCAGAGCAACGATTTCACCGTGGGGATCGAGCACGCCGGCTTCGCGTCGCAGACGTCCTTCCCGGCCTCCCAGCTCGAGGCCTCGGCGGCGCTGGTCTGCGACGTGACGCGCGACCGCGGGATCCCGCGGGACTGGCAGCACATCGTCGGCCACGGGCAGCTGCAACCCGCGGACCGCACCGACCCGGGACCCAACTGGCCATGGATCGCGTACCTGCACCGCGTGCAGGCCCGGTGCGGTGAGGTCGTGGTGGACGACTCGGCGCAATTCAACGATGCATCCGTGGCCACGGCGTCCGTCCCGGCCACGTGGACCGCCGCGGACACGACGCCCGATTACTACGGCGGCGGCTATCGCTGGGCGCCGACGCAGCCGGCCGCGACGGACGCCGCGGTGTTCTCGTTCCTGGTGACGGCCGTGGGCTCGCGGACGATCGACGCGCGCTGGACCAGCGGCACGAACCGGTCACCGCAGGCGGAGTACGCAGTGATCACGTCCGCAGGGATCACGCTCGCGACCGTGCCCGTGGATCAGCGGACCGGCGGAGGGAGCTGGCACGCACTCGGGACGTGGACGCTCCCGGCCGGGTGGAATCGGGTGGCGCTGCTGCGCCGCGACGCCAGCGGCGCGGTGGTCGTGGCCGACGCGGTGCGAGCGCGGGAGTAGGGCCCGACCTGAGGTCAGCGCCTCGCCGGGGAGCCCGCGACGATGTCGGACCTGATCGGGGCGGCCGGTGCCGAGTGGGTCAGGGCGCCGATGGAGATCAGTCCGGCGCCGGCTTCCGCGTAGGCGCGCGCGCTCTCGGGCGCGATGCCGCCCGACGCCTGCATGGTGACGCCCGGGCCCGCCCGCCGCACCCACGCCGCCACGCGCTCGGGTGCCTGGTTGTCGGCGAGGATGTGCCGCACTCCTGCCGCGAGCGCCTGTTCGAGCTGCGCCTCGTCCTCCACCTCAACGACGACCGGCGCGCCGGGCGGCGCGCCGGCGAGCGCCGCGGCAAGACCGCCCGGTCCGAGCAGTGCCCAGTGATTGTCCTTCCAGAGGACCGCTTCGGCGAGCGACCGGCGATTTTCGACGCCGCCCCCGACGGTGACGGCGTAGCTCTCAAGCGCCCGCAGCCCCGGGGTGGTCTTGCGCGTGTGGGTGATCCGGGCTCCGGTCCCCGCCACCGCCTCCACCGCCCGGCGGGTCAGCGTCGCAACGCCCGAGAGGCGCTGCAAAAAGTTGAGGGCGACCCGCTCGCCCGACAGCAGCGTCGCGGCGGTCGCCCGCACACGCGCGAGGACAGCGTCGGGCCCTACCCACTCCCCTTCGCCGCACAGCGCCTCGATGCGCGCCTCGGGGTCGAGCTCCGCATACACCCGCGCGACGATCGGGAGTCCCGCGACGACGAACGTGTCTTCGGCCACGAAATGCGCGCACGCGGCGCGCCGCGTCGCGGCACCGAGCAGCCGGGTGGTCACGTCGTCAGCAGCGCGGTCCTCCTCCAGGGCGCGCCGCACCTCTTCCAAGCCGAGCGGCTCAGCCAATCGCCAGCATCCGGTCGATCGCACGCCGCGCGCGCCCGGCTACGCCCGCGGGAACGGTGACCTCGTGCTTCAGGTCGCGCAACGAATCGCGCAGCTTCTCGAGTGTGATCAGCTTCATGAAGCGGCACTCCGCCGAATCCGCGAGCGCGTGGAACTCCTTGGCAGGATTCTCGCGGCGCAGCCGGTACAGCACCCCGGTCTCCGTCGCCACCACGAAGCGTCGGGCCGGCGAGCTGCGCGCCCGCTGCATCATCTGCTCGGTCGACACGATGCGCGTGCCGCCGCCGGCCACATCACCGTCCGCCGCCGCATAGTACATCGCGCTCGTGACGCAGCCGCACTCGGGATGGACCAGGAACTCGGCGTCCGGATGCTCGCGGCGCTTGGCCTCCACGTCCGCGGGCCCGAGCGCCGCGTGCACGTGACACTCCCCCATCCACACGTCGAGCGCGCGCCCCGTGATGCGCCGCACGTGGCTGCCGAGGAAGAAGTCGGGCACGAACAGTACGGGGACGTCGGGGGGCAGCGCCTGGACGACCGCCACGGCGTTCCCGGAGGTGCAGCAGTAGTCCGCCTCGGCCTTCACCGCCGCGCTGCAGTTCACGTACGCGACGACGAGACCATCGGGATGGGTGGCCCGCCAGGCCCGCACGTCCCCGGGCCGGATCGTGTCGGCGAGCGAGCACCCCGCGCCCAGGTCGGGGATGAGTACTTTCTTGTCGGGGTTCGCGATCGACGCCGTCTCGGCCATGAAGTGCACGCCGCAGATGACGAGCACCGGGGCGTCGAGCTCGGTCGCGCGCCGGGCCATCTTGAGCGAGTCGGCGACCACGTCCGCCACGTCCTGGACCTCGGGCCGCTGATAGTTGTGCGCCAGGATGGCCGCCCCACGCTCGGCCTTGAGCGCACGGATTTCGGCCGTCAGGTCCGCCACGACGGTGCCCGCCGCCCTCACAAGCTCGTCCTGGAGTTGGATGCCTTCCGAGGACATGCCACGCTCCCATTGGTGGAGGAACCGCCGCTGGGGGGCCGTTTGGGCAACGCCTCGGTCCACCGAAGGTGATGGACCGCTCCCAGTGGTGGGCGCGTACGCAGATGCGCCACCGGAATACTAAGCGGAGGGAGGTTCCAGCGGGAGCCTCTTAGTTGAGAGCTCGGCCGTCTTCAACCAGAGGTGCAGCGCTGCGTCCGCGCGCCACGGACGCCATTGCTCCGCGCGTGCGAGCAGCGCACCCGCGCTCGACACACCGGCAGTGGGGCGAGCGGATCTAAGGGCCTAGATTCCCTGCATGGACTTCGAGCCGCTCCCCCAGCAGCGCCTCGCCATTGAAGCGCCGCTCGGCCCCGTCCTCGTGGTCGCGGGACCCGGCGCGGGGAAGACGTTCTGCCTCATCGCCCGTATCAACCATCTCATCAAGAAGCTCGGCATGGCGCCCGAGCGCATCTGCACGGTCACGTTCACGAATCGGGCGGCCGAAGAGATCGCCGTCCGGCTGAAGCACACTCTCGGGGACCGCGCGGACGGCGTTACGCGGGGCACGATCCACGCGGTGTGCCTGGCCCTGCTGCGCGAGCACGCCGAGGCGGCGGGCCTGCGGAAGGGCTTCGGGGTGGCCGACGAGCAGTACCAGAAGGTCATCCTGGGCCGGCTCCACGTGCCGCTCGAGCAGCGGGGATCGCTCCTGAACCGGTTCAGCCGGCACCGCGTCCAGAAGCTGGACTACGAGTTGACTGCGGACGACGCGCGCCTGTATCGCGAGTACGCCGTCTGGCTCGCGCACCGCAACATGCTGGACTTCGACGACCTCGTCACCAAGGCCGAGGAGCTGTTGCGCACGCGGGGGGACATCGCCGATGCGATCGCCGCGCGCTGGGACTATCTCCTGGTGGACGAGTTCCAGGACGTGAACGCGGTCCAGTACGACCTCTTGAAGCGCCTGGCGGTGCCACACGGCAACTTCTTCGCCGTCGGCGACGACGAGCAGTCGATCTTCACCTGGACGGGGGCGGACCCCTACGTCCTGGTGCGGTTCGGCCGCGATTACGAGATCGACCGGCCCATCGTGCTGGACAAGAACTGCCGCTGCTCGCGCCAGATCTTCGAGACCGCGCGGCGCGTGCTCGCGCAGAATCCCCAGCTGTTCGAGAAGCAGCTCAGCGCGGAGCAGGAGTCTCCGTACGAGGTGGGCGCGTTCGCCTTCCGCGACGAGGAAGCAGAAGCCTCCTGGCTGCTCGAGGACATCCTTGGTGACCACGCGGCGTCCGGCTTGGGATGGGGCGACTACGCGGTGCTCTACCGCAGGCACAAGGTCGGCGAGTACCTCGAGGGACGGCTCGTCCGGGCGGGGATTCCCTGCCGGCTGGCGCGCGGCCGCTCGCTGGTCGAGGACGACGTCATCAAGTACGTGATCGCCGCCCTGCGGATCGTGCGCGATCCCGGCGACCCCGTGGCGCTCGAGGCGTTCGCGCGATGCGTGCTCTCGGCGCACTTCCTCCAGGAAGTCGAGGCGGCGATCTCCACGCAGGGCTCCGGTGATTTCCTCGCTTCCGTGCGCACGCTCGCCCGGCGCCGGCCGGCGCAGGACCCCGACACGAGGAAGCTGTGGCGACTCGTGTTTCAGGTGGAGAACCTCCGCGCCCTGCCCCGCGCCCACCAGGCGTTGGCGCCGCTCGTCGATGAGATCCTGTCGCAGAGCGTCGGGCCGTACCGGAACGCGTTGGAGGAGCGGCACGACGAGCTCAGCGATCCGGCCGATAACCCCGAGGCCGTGCGGCTCGCCAAGCGGCTCTCCCGTGCGATCGCGGGCGAGCAGGGCATCGTGATCGAGCCGCAAGGCGGGCTCGAGATCGCGTTGCGGGGAATGTTGGCGGCCGCAGGGGTGCGCCACGTTCCCTCACAGGCTACCGAGCCGTTACAACCCCGGGGCACCGGCCCGGGGTTAACCCACCCTGGCGAGGTTCTGAGACGAGAGGTTCTGAGAAGAGAAGATGGCGGCGAGCACGGGCTCGCCCTTACGCTGTTCAAGGCGCTCCAGCTCGTGCACGCCACGGAGCTCGATACCGCGCTCGAGCGCTACGTCACGTTTGACTTGGAAACAACAGACAAAGACGTGGAGGTGTGCGAGGTCGTCGAAGCTGGGGCGGTGCGCGTGGTGGACGGCGAGATCGTGGACCGGTTTCACACGCTGGTCCGGCCGTACCGCCCGATCACGCCGGGCGCAACCGAGGTGCACGGGTACACCGATGCCGATGTGCGCGGAGCGCCCTCCTTTGGCGAAGTCTGGCCCGAGTTTCGGGCGTTCCTCGGTGACGACGTCCTGATCGCGCACAACGGCCAGCATTTCGACATTCCCGTGCTGCGCCGGCTCGCCGCCGGACGGGACGGCGTGGACAGCCTCGTGTTCTACGACACGCTACCGCTCGTTCGCTCGCTCTCGCGCGACAGCGCCAAGCTCGAGGACCTCGCCCTGCGCTTCGGGATCGACGCCGGCCGGGCGCATCACGCGCTGGACGACGCGGTCACGCTGGCCCGGGTGTATCGCGAGCTCGAGCGCCAGCGGGGCATTCGGGCGCGCAAGGCGGTGCTAGTGAACTTGCTTGACTACTTAGGGCTTGCCTTCGCGCTGGAGCAGGGAGCCCTAAAGGAGTCCCTGACGGTCCCGGGGAGCAGGGAGCAGGCACTGCTCTTCAACATCGCGAAGTTCTACACCCTGGGCCGATACAGCGATGCGCTGGCGTTCTACGAGATGGAGCGCGACCGCACCGGTGGATCAGCACCTCCCGTCGAGGAGGTCATCAAGCGACTCGGCGGGCGCGCGCTCATGACGCGTCTCCGGGCCGAGCCCGATCCTGCGCAGCGCTATCCCGCGGCAGTGGCCCGACTGCGGGCGCTGATGGATGGCGATCCTTCAGCGCCGCTCGCGGACGGTATCGATCGGCTGCTCGAGCGTGTGGCGCTCTCCACGTCGGACGGCGTCGAGGTCGCGCCCGATCGCGTCAACCTGCTCACGCTGCACTCGACCAAGGGCCTGGAGTTCTCGCGCGTGTACATCGTGGGAGTGGAGGATTACCAGATTCCCGGGCTGCGCGAGACGAAGGAGAATCGCCAGGCCGAGATCCAGGAGGCGCGGCGCCTCGTGTATGTGGGGATGACGCGGGCGCGGGAGCGGCTCCTGTTGACGCGGGTCGAGCGGCGGTTCGGGATGGATGCGGGCGGGAGCGGGTTCCTCGAGGAAATGGGGTTGGAGGCGCAGGGGGTGGGGGAGCGGGAACTTCCCACCGATATGGTTCATTGAGGAAGTATGACTTCGTACGGCACCCAATTCCGGCTGGTAGCGCGGGGGCTGGTCGACTACCTCGCCGGTGTCGACCCAAGCGCCGTAGGACTGGCTGGAGCACTCCTCCTGCTGATCCGGAGCCGAGGCGTCCGCGGCCGCTGATCCCAGAGTGGGCGATCGCCAAGAATCACCTTGCACGATGGGCCACGATCAGACCCGAGGTGCCCAGCGGCCATGCTCTTTTCGACGGCGACCCTGACGTTCCTGCGCGGTCTCAAGCGCCATAACGATCGGGCGTGGTTCGAGGCTCACCGCGCCGAGTATGAAGCGGTCGTGAAACGGCCGATGCGTGAGCTGATCGAGGAAATGGACGTCAGGCTGGCGCGGCTCGCGCCCGAGCTCGTGGGCGACGCCAAGCGCTCGATGTTCCGAATCTACCGGGACATCCGCTTCTCACCCGACAAGTCCCCGTACAAGACACACGCGTCGTGCTGGCTGTTTCACCGGGATGGCTCGCGCGCCGTGGGGCGCGAAGCCGAGGGCGAAGGGGCGGGCGCCGGGTTCTACGTCCAAATCGCGCCGGGCGACTCGTTCGTGGGGGGCGGAATGTGGATGCCGCCGCGGGACGCCCTTCGCAAGCTACGCGAGGCCATCGCCGACGACCCGAAACGATTCACCAAGATCGCGACCGACCGGCGGCTGGTGCGCCGGTTCGGCGGCTTATCCGAGGAAGCGGTGCTGCGCCGGGTACCGCGGGGCTTTGCGCCGGACCACGCGGCGGCCCAGTGGCTCAAGTTCCAGTCGTTCGTGCTGGGCCGGGCCCTGACCGACGCGCAGGCGGTGAGCGCGCGGCTGCCGGCGCTGCTCGAGGCCGATTTCCGCCTGATGCTGCCGCTGGTGCGATGGATCAACGGCGTGTTGGGGTTACGGGCGGCCGACCGCCGCCAGTAGGACCCGCACCACTGTCGTCACTCACCGTGACGCGGCCGTCTCCTTCACTCCCAGCCCATCCTGCCCGTGGTAATTCGGATAGGGCGGCCGCTTATACTGCGGCGTCGGGTGCTGCTTCATCAGGTCCAGCACCACTGCCACCGCCTTCTCCAGCTGCGGATCGTGCCCCTGGCGCACCGCCGCCGGATCGAGATCGACCTCGTAATCCGGCGCGATCCCGTGGTTCTCCACCTCCCACTCCCCGTTCAGCCCGTACAACGCGAAGCGCGGCGCCATGACGTTGCCGCCGTCGATCAGCTCCGGATACCCGCCGATCCCGACCAGTCCGCCCCAGGTCTGCTTCCCCACCACCGGTCCGACGCCGGCTTTGCGGAAGTACCAGGGCAAGGCATCGCCGCCGGACCCGGCCATTTCGTTGACGATCATCACCTTGGGTCCGTAGATCGACGCGGACGGACTGCTCCAGTCCGCTCCCTCCCGCGTCATGATCTTGCTCATGAGCGGCCGATGCAGGAAATCCACCACCCAGTCGGCCAGCTGTCCCCCCTCGTTGAACCGCTCGTCGATGATGACCGCTTCCTTCCCGACCTGCGCGAAGTAATAGCGATTGAAATTGCTGTAGCCCGCCCCCGCCGTGTTGGGCAGGTACACATAGCCCACGCGTCCGCCCGTCATGTCCGACACCTTGCGCCGGTTGCCCTCGATCCACGCGAAGCGCCGCAGATTCTCCTCGCTCGCCACCGGAACGACCGTCACGTCGCGCGAGCCCTTGGCGTCGGGCGACGGCCCCACCTTCAGCACCACCTGCTGGCCCGCGGTCTGCTCGAAGAAGCTGTACAGGTTGTCGGAGGCATGCAGCTCGCGCCCGCTCACTGCCAGCAGGTAGTCGCCGGCCTTGACGTTCACGCCGGGCTGCGTCAACGGCGCTTGTAGCCCCGGGTTCCAGTTTTCCCCGTCGTACACTTTGGTAATGCGGTAGCGCCCGTTCTCCTGCGCGAAATCGGCGCCCAGCAAGCCGCCCTTCACCTTTGTCGGCTCCGGCCTCTCGCCCCCCCAGAGGAACATGTGCCCCACCGTCATCTCCCCCAGCGCGTCTTCCAGCAGGTACGTGAGCTCGTCGCGCGACGCGATCCCGTCCAGATACGGCTGGTATTTCGCCGCCACCTTGCCGAGATCGAGCCCGTGATGGTTCGGGTCGTAGAAGAAGTCCCGTTCGATGCGCCACGTCTCGCGATACATCTGCTGCCACATCTCCCGCGGCTGGACGTAGACCAGCATCGAGTCCATCCGGAGCGGACCTTCACCGGGTTTCGGCTTGCCGCCGCTCGAGGGCGGCTCTTCCGTTCCCGCCATCACCCACTGCTCACCCTTGCGGTAGAGCAGCTTCTCGCCGTTGAACGACACCGTGTAGTCGTTGATCTCCTCCACGAACTTGTCGACCTTGCGCTTCTCCAGCTCCCACTTGTAGAGGGTCTGGGACAGGTTCGGGAAGTCGGCTTCCGTGATGACGCGCGGCCCCTCGGAGATGAACAGGATGCCCGGCTTGCCGGCCACGATGTTCACGTAATTCTTGGCCGGGATCGGCAGCGCGACGATGCGCTGCGAGATCCCCTCGAAGTCGATCTTCACGAGGGGAGGCTCTTCCTTCTTGGCCTTGTCCTTCTCGTCCTTGGGCTTGTCTTTCTCGTCCGGCTTCGGCTCGGTGCCCTTCTCCTCATCGCTTTCGAGTGCGAGCGGCGAGCCCTGGTCTTTCGCCAGCACGACGGCGTACACACTCCGCGTCTGTGGCCGGTTGTTGCTGGACATGTCGAACCCCTCGGCGGACGGCCCCACATCGGTGCTGGCGGCGAAGTAGAGGTACTTGCCGCTCCGATCGAAGGTCGCGTACAGCGCGTCGCTCATGCCATCGGTGACCTGGAAGCTCTTTCCCTGCTCCAGCGAATACATCCAAACGGCGTGCAGGAAGCTCGGCAGCTGCTTGGTGTACACGAGCCAGCGGCTGTCCGGCGCCCACCGCACGTTGAAAGACGCCCCCTCGTAGTAATCGGCGTCCACCTTCACCGGCGCACCCTTCGCCAGGTCCACGTACCACAGGTTCAAGCGCTTGTCGCTGTAGGCGATCTTCTGGCCGTCCGGAGACCACTGGGGCGAATAGAAGAACGACGGCGGATTGCCGAGGTTGATCTTCTTCGCGTCGCCGAGCCCGCTCTGGTCACGGATTTCGAGGTTGTATTCGCCCGACGCCTCCGAGAAGTAGGCCACCCACTTCCCGTCGGGCGACCACGCGGGATCCCGCTCCGCCACCACCGGCGTCCGCGTCAGGTTCCGGATGTCGCCTTTGTCGGAAGGCACGGTGAAGATCTCGCCCCACGCTTCCATCACCGCGCGCTTGCCGGTGGGCGAGATGCCGAAGTTGCGAACCCGCTTGGGATCCACTTTCACGAAGTGCGGCCGTACCTGCGGCAGATCCCCTGCCACCCGCACGCCGAGTGTCTTGGTCTGGTGCGTTTTCAGATCGTACAGCTTCAGCGCCCCGATCTGCTCGATGACGACCGCTCCCGGCCCCGCCGACGCCGACTTGAAGTCCAGCCCGTCGTTCTTGACGACTTCGCTGACCTGTTTGCTCTTCGAGTCGTACGCGAACAGGCTCACGGCGCCGTTGCGATCGGAGAGAAAGTAGACCGTGCCGCCCACCCACATGGGATTGAAGTCGTTCGAATTCTCCCGCGGCACCTTTTCGATGTGCGAATCCTTCAGGTCCGCCACCCAGATCGGCGTCGTCTGACCGCCCCGGTAGCGTTTCCAGGCGCGCTGCCACTGCGGATGGGGCACGTAGGCGATGTGCGACCCATCCGGGGAGAGCGAGGCGGCGGCCACTATCGGCAGGGGATACTCGGTCGGAAAGCCGCCCTCGAGCGGCACCGCGAACAGCTTGGGGGCGAAGTGGTAGTAGCTCGAGCGCGTCGATAGGAACAGCACGCTCTTCCCGTCCGGCGTCCACCCGACGACCTCGTCCACTCCCGGGTGATACGTCAGCCGCTTGGGCACGCCGCCCGCCGCCGCCACGACGAACACGTCCGGATTGCCGTCATACTCCCCGGTGAACGCCACCCATTTGCCGTCGGGCGAGAAGGCCGCCCCGTTCTCCGTTCCCGGCCCCGCCGTCAGCCGCTGCGCATCGCCGCCGTCCCGGCTCACGATCCATAAGTTGCCGCCATAGGTGAACACCAGCTGCGTCGCGCTGATGGCAGGTCGGCGGAGCAGCAGGGGGGGCGAGGCGGGGGGCGCTTCGCTCTGGGACACGCCCAGCGAGCCGCAGCAGAGAACGAGGAGCAGGGAGACGATGTGAGTACGCACGCGGGACCTCCGGCGGGGGGAATCGGCGCAACGGGACTAACGTAGCGCGCGGGCCGATGACCGCCAGACCCGCGACGTTCTTCTCGGATGGGTGCGATGCGGTGGCGCCGCTGGTCCCGCTGATCCTCGTGGCTGGGATACTCATGATTCGCCCCGAACCGCGTGCGTAAGGACGGGCCGCGACCTCTGACGCCACTCGCCCCTTGCTTGCGTAGCACAGGGTCAAGCGTACGTTTGCATGGAGGACGTACGGCTGAGCTACAGGACCTAACTGTCGCGCTGGCTGATCGCTACTCCATAGAGCGCGAACTCGGCCACGGTAGTAGTGCGGTCGTATACCTCGCCCACGACCGCAAGCACGGTCGCAAGGTCGCAGTCAAGGTTCTGAAATCCGAGCTCGTGCAAATCATTGGAGCCGAGCGGTTCCTGCGCGAGATCGCGATCATGGCCAATTTCACTCATCCCCATATCCTGCCTCTGCTCGATTCCGGCCAAGTGAACGGCCTCCTCTATTACGTGATGCCCTACGTAGAGGGAGAGTCACTCCGCGAGCGGCTCGTGCATGACAAGCAGCTGCCCGTCGAGGAGGCACTCCAAGTCGCGTGCGACGTGGCCGAGGCGCTGACCTACGCGCACGCCCATGGTGTGGTGCACCGAGATATCAAGCCGGAGAACATCCTCCTGCAGGCCGGACAGGCGATTGTTACGGATTTCGGGATCGCCCGTGCCGTGAGTGTGGCGACGGGGCAAACGCTCACCGGCACGGGCATAGCAGTCGGCACCCCGACCTACATGAGTCCCGAGCAGGGCGCTGGAAGCCGACAGGTGGATGGACGGAGCGACGTGTACAGTTTGGGGTGTGTTCTCTATGAAATGTTGGTGGGGCACCCGCCATTCATCGGCGCCACCGTGCGAGAGACCTTGGCTCTGCACTCCGCGGATCCGATTCCTCGCCTGCGGGCCGTGCGGACCGATGTGCCTGCGCATGTTGGACGCGCCGTCGATAAGGCGCTGGCAAAGCAGCCCGGCGATCGCTTTGGCACAGCGAAACAGTTCATCGACGCTGTGCGTCCGGCGAACAGGGGGGAGCCATGGTTTCGTGCCGCGCGAGCTCCGCGCATCGCCTGGCCGGTGGGCGCGATCGTCCTCGCGATCCTCGGAGCCGTGGCGTTGCGGTCCAAGACCAACGAAGGCCTCGATCCTAACCTCTTGGTCGTGGCGCCGTTCGACGTCCTCGATCGAAAACTCGACCTGTGGCGTGAAGGTATGGTCGATGTCCTCTCGGGAGCCCTGGATGGGACCGGACCGCTGCGCACCGTCTCGCCCTCGGTTGCGATTCGACAGTGGCGCGGTCCGGCAGATCGCGCTTCGGCGACGACGATGGCGCGCGTGACTGGTGCACGCCTCGCAGTCTTCGGACAGCTCATGCCGTCCGACCCTGACTCCGTGCGGGCACGAGTGTCGGTGCTCGACGTGAGTCATAACGCGCTCGTCGGCGAGGTCGAGGTCCGACAGCTTGGGTCACGCATGGATCTGCTCGCCGACTCAATCACGGTCGCGGTACTGCACACGCTCGGCCGCCTCGGGCCCCAGGGCACCGGCCGTCTCTCGTCTTTGGGAACGCATTCACTCCCCGCGCTCAAAGCATTCCTTCAGGGCGAGCACCATCTGCGTCGCACGCAATGGGACTCCGCGGCAGTCGCGTACCGCGCTGCGATCGCGCTGGATAACTCGTTCGCCCTTGCGTACTGGCGTTTAAAAAACGCCGTCATCGGCCAGGCGTGGGGCATCCCTGACTCGGTGGGAGACGGGTACGTTATGCGCGCCGCGCGCAGAAACCATGGCCTCGCACCGCGAGAAAGCTTGCTAATCACGGTCGACTCCCTCTGGGCCTCGCTCAACGACGTGGACGGCGCGATTTGGAGCCGCACCCGGCGGTTGTTCGCGACCCTGGACGAGACCGTGCGGCGCTATCCAACAGACCCGTTTGTCTGGTTCAAGATCGGGGAGGCTCGGTTTCACCTCGCCCCACCACTCGACTTCACAAACGAGCAGACCCTCGACGCCTTCGACCGCGCGATCGCGCTGGACTCGAGTATGGCGCAAGCGTACCTCGTGCACCCGATTCAGCTCGCGGTCATCGTCGATGGGACGGAGCGCGCGCGCCGTTATGCCGAGGGTTACCTGCGGTTTGCCGCCGTTGGAGTTGAGGACAGCGCAGTCCAGCTCGCCGATCGGCTGCTCGACCCGCGACGCGCGTCGACAAGCGAGACGGACGACTTCGTCCACACCGCATCGACCGGCGTTCTCTATCGGGCGACGGCCACGCTGGGCATGTGGTTCGACTCCGCAGAGACGGCGCTTCGCCTGGCAAGGGCGATGGTGCGCGCCAAGCCGGCCCCAGCGCCATTCGATGATTCCCTCGCGCTGCGGCGCCGGTTGGCGCGCGTGCTCGCCCTTCGTGGTCACCTCCGCGAAGCATATGCGCAGATCCTGCCACAGGTTCAATCGGGAATTCCGGCCGACGAGACCGTGGATCTGTTCACCGACCTGTGCCTACTCGGAGCAGTTCCAAGCAGCGTGGCGCGCGCAACGTTCGATCGGTGGTGGACTCTCTCTCCCCGCGCTACGGTCTTTGGCCTGCACTGGTGGGCGGCGCAGGGTGACACCGCGGTTCTGCGCCGCGCCCACCGGTCTTTGGACTCGTTAGCGCGGACAGACGCAACGCCTCAGCGGGCGCAGCTCGGCGAGTACGGAGCGGCGGCCGCGTCGGCGTACCACGCGCTGTCGAGCGGTGACACACTTACAGCCATCACGCGACTCCTTTCCTTACCCGATTCATTCTGCCAGGACTGCTACCTCGATTGGGTAGCGCGCGCCCACTTGCTCGCTCGCCGCGGTCGCTTGTCGGAGGCACGGCGATACCTAAGGCGCGTCACCGCCTACGCCTGGCACCTGCCTACCTACCCGCGCGCCACGCTCCAGCTGGGCTCCGTCGATGAGCGCCTGCGGGAACCCGTAGAGGCAGAGCGGGCCTATCGAGCAACCGCGACCGCGTGGGAACATGCCGATCTATCTCTGCGAGGTTTTGTCGACCAGGCCCATCGGGCTCTCAACCGCCTCCGAGCCGGCCACCCATGACACAGCCGTGCGTTCCAAGGAAGCAAAGGAGGCGAGGTGCTGAGCACGAGTGACGAGCGAGTGATGGCCGAACGACTGTCATCCTCCGACCATGACTACTTCGTCTGGGCGGGACTGCTCGGTGAGCCAACGCTGTGCGAGGGAATTCTCACCTACTTCGACGCGGAAACCGTTACCGTCGTGGGGTTCCCGCTCTCGGGCGAGGCGGTGGAATCGCCAATCTGGCAGCGACGATTGAGAGCTACGATCGCAGAATGGATCCACTCGCCGGCGGTGCGATTTATCAGCTACTGGGGGTCCTATCGAGTTCCCGACACCGCACTGCCCGGATGGTCGTCCGTCTTCGCCGAACCGCCCATGGAATGCAACGTGGACGTTTTTCTGGATCTCGAACGGTCAATCGCTGCGCTCGAGGGGAGGAAGGCGCGTGAGAATCTCCGCCGGGCTTGGCGGAGTGGCCTCACACTATGGGTCGGTCGGCGACCGTCTCTGAGCTGGGAGCACCTCGCCTTGCTGCGGACGCTGGCCGCCCGTGATTCGTTCGGAGTCCAGGATGTGAATTGTCTTACGAACGTCGTCTCGATTCTCCGGAGCGAGGCAACCACCGTGTTCGAAGCCCGGAACGACGGGCGGCTCGCGGGATTCTGCGTGGCGCATCGCTATTTCAGCAGTACCCCCTTCGCCACCGTAGCGGCGTTCGATCGCCGGTACACCGGGTGCGCGGACCTCATCTTTTCAGCCATGATCACGCACTATGCAGGACTGGGGGCTCGGCGGCTCGGACTCGGATACGCATATGACGAGGGCAGCTACTGGTTCAAGACGAAGTGGGGAGGCGCGACAGTAGGCCGGCCTTTCTACGAATTAATCTGGCAGCGGCACTCCTCACGTCGAGACTTCAACGGTTGCCTGCACTGGCCGTGGCGGCTGCTATCAGGGCAGTTGGCCTGCGGGGGCTGGTGCGAAGACTTGGAATCGTCTCTTGCCCCAGCATCAGCCGATCCGTTGCGCGCGGGTTGCGTAGACCGATGATCTCACGGTCGGATGCCAAATAGCAAGGCCGTAGTGCTCCATGCGCTTGTTCTCTCGCGCGGTGTCATGCCACCGGTCGTTGAGCTCCTTGTCACGCAGGTACCCGCGAACGGCGGTGAGTGAAGGATCCTCGAAGAACACCACGCCTGAAGCGTAGCCGATCGCTACCACCCAGTGCCCGTCCTTCCAGTCGCCGCAGTAGTCCTGACGAGGTCTCCACTCTCCACCGACCCGCTCTTGTCCCCACGCTTGGATCATCAGGAGGACGGGGTGCTGACTCCGAAGCTCAGCCCGGAGCTGTGCGAGAGTCATCGGGGCATACTCGCGGAACTCGAGGCCGTATTCTTCTGCAGCTCGTTGGATCTGATCGGGATGCGACCCGACCCTATGATCCATGCGCAAGTCTCGGACGAATTCCCACTCGTCATCGGGTCCGACGCCGTAATACTTTGCGACCGCCTGCAGCGACGACGCGCCGCACGAATAGTCGGTTTCCTGACTGACGTCGGGCACTGGGATACGGATCGCACCCCGGGGTATGGGGCAGTAATGGCGCGGCATGGGTTATCTCCGTTCTTGAAAGAGCGCGCGTCCGCGAGGGGTGGTCATGCGTGGAGCCCGGCGACGGGTCGGCGACCAGTCAGGGGCGCTCGACTGGGGCGACTCACGACCGCACCTCGCTATAATGCTCTCCCAAGGGCGGTCGAATTAACAGAGTGGCTCAAGCTCAACAGCAGTTCATCATGAGGAATCACGCATGGAAGATCTTCTGCGAACGACCGCCGAGCGAGCGGCCCGGTATCTGATTGACTTGAAAGACCGCGGGGTTGCCCCCACGCCGGCGGCCATCGCCAACCTCGGACGGCTCGATGAAGCGTTCCCGGAGCGCCCCACCGACCCGTCGGCGGTGGTTGCTCTGCTCGACGAAATCGGATCGCCGGCGACGCTTGGCTCGGCGGGTGGGCGCTTCTTCGGCTTCGTCGTCGGCGGGTCGCTCCCGGCGACGGTGGCGGCAAGCTGGCTGGCGGCCGCGTGGGATCAAAACGCGGGGATCGTGGTCCTCTCGCCGATTGCCGCGCGCCTGGAAGAGGTCGCCATGCGCTGGATGCTCGACGTGCTGGGGCTGCCGCCGGCGTGCGGCGTGGGGTTCGTGACCTGCGCGACCCAGGCGAATTTTGCGGGTCTGGCAGCCGCACGCCATGCCCTGCTGGCGCGGCGGGGCTGGAATGTCGAGACACAAGGCCTGTTTGGCGCGCCGCCGATCACCGTCGTCGTGGGTGAAGAAGTCCACGTGAGCGTCCTCAAGGCGCTCATGCTGGTGGGCCTCGGACGCGAGCGCGTGATCCGCGTGCCCGCGGATGGTCAGGGCAGGATGCGCGCCGACGCGCTGCCACCCCTGGACGACAACACTCTCGTCTGCCTACAGGCGGGCAACGTCAACACCGGCGCATTCGATCCCGCCAACAAGATCATCCCACAGGCCAAGGCGGCGGGCGCCTGGGTGCACGTCGACGGGGCGTTCGGGCTCTGGGCGGCGGCGGCTCCTGCCCGCGCGCACCTCGTGAACGGCTTCGCCGCCGCCGACTCGTGGGCGATCGACGCGCACAAGTGGCTCAATGTGCCGTACGACAGCGGCATGGTCGTCGTCCGCGACCCACGGCATCTCCATGCGGCGATGGCCGTGAATGCGCCCTACCTGGTGATCGGCGAAGCCCGGGAACCCGAACACTACACGCCCGACTTCTCGCGGCGGGCGCGGGGGATCGAGGTGTGGGCCGCGCTGCGCTCGCTGGGGCGGCAGGGGGTAGCCGACTTGATCGAGCGCACCTGCCGCCATGCGACGCGCTTCGCCGAGGGCTTGAGGGAGGCGGGGTACGAGATCCTCAACGACGTGGTGATCAATCAGGTCCTCGTCTCGTTTGGCGACGCCGAGCTGACCCGGCGCGTCATCGCGGGCGTACAGGCGGACGGCACATGTTGGGCAGGCGCGACCGTGTGGCAGGGACGTACCGCCATGCGCATCAGCGTCTCCTCCTGGGCCACGACAGAGGCCGATGTCGAGCGCAGCCTGGAAGCAATGCTTGGGGTAGCGACAGAAGACGTTACTCCTTCGCAACGATTTTGAGGTTCGCGAAATCACCGCCGGAGGTGTTTCCCACCCACAGGCCGACCCGTCCCTTGCGACGCTCGCTCAGCTGGCGCACCACCAGACTGGGTTCTTTCGCCTCGCAAGGCGCCTGCTCATAGGGTCTCCTTTCGATGTCTACGATGAGGATAGGACGTCTTGCTGGGACGCACCTTACGATGACGCTGGGGGACGGGTTTCTGGAGGCACGGGCGCCTTTTGGGTAAATTCCTCGAACGATGACCAAGAACCCGTAAGCGGTGGTGTCGCGAGCCGGCCTTTCCATCACCGTCTATGGCGGCGCTCCCGGGGAGATCGGGGGGAACCGGATCTTCGTCGAATGGGCCGCCAGACGCTGGCTGCTCGATTTCGGCATGCGGTTCGGGCCCACGGGGAAGTTCTTCGAGGAGTTCGTGCAGCCCCGCGGCGCCACGCTCGGCCTGCGCGACTACCTCCGCATGGGTCTGATTCCTCCCCTCGAAGGCCTGTACCGCGACGATCTGTCTGCGCACGACTCGGGTCTCTGGGCTCGCTATCGCAATCAGTCGCGCTATCGCACCGTCGACCACGTGGACGGGGTGCTGCTCTCGCACGGGCACGTGGACCACGTTGGCTCGATCGGTTTCTTGCGCGAAGACATTCCGGTGTACACCGGCCTGACGACGGCCATGATCTCGAAGTGCCTCCAGGACCCGAAGCCCACCGGTGTGGACGGCGAGTTCAACTACCTCGTGCCCCGCGCCGCGAAGGGAGACGTGCTCGAAGTCGTGCGAGGTCCGAGGGTCCAGCGCAAGCATTACATCGCCACGGATGGCACCGACGTGACGGATCCCGCCGGCGCCATCGGGAAACTGGCGGGCTTCTGGGGCTGGGTGCCGGGGGAGCGAACCACGATCCAATCGGCGCCGCTCGAGCTCCTGGACCAGCGGCGTCTCGGTGACCTCGGCCTCAAGTTCTGGCGGGTGGACCATTCGATCCCCGGGTCGGCCGCGTGGGGGATCGAGACACCGATCGGGTGGGTGATCTACAGCGGCGATCTCCGGATGCACGGCCATTCGAGGCAGCGGACCGAGAAGTTCGTGAAAGAGGCCGCCGCCTTGAAGCCGGCCTTGCTGATCATCGAGGGGACACGCGTAGACCAGAGCGATCCGGTGACCGAGCCGGATGTACACCAGGCGGCGGACGAGGTGGTGCGCCAGGCCGGCGGTGTGGTGATCGCCGACTTCACGGCGCGCAATATCGAGCGGCTACGGACCTTTCGCGACATCGCGACGGCGCGGGGCCGGCGGCTGGTAGTGACCACCAAGGACGCCTACATGTTGGAGCATCTCCACGTGCTCGACCCCAACATTCCGCACCCCGCCTCCGAGGGCCTCGCGATTCTCGATGAGCCGCAGGGCACGGTGCCCAGCTGGGAGAAGGACGTACGCCAGCGCTTCGCGGGAAACTTCGTGGGCGCGGCCAGTATCCGGCAGCAGCCCGGCGCGTACATCCTGTGCCTCTCGTATTGGGACATCACGAACCTGGTCGACCTCGAGCCGGCGGGTGGGACATACATCTACTCGAGCTCCGAGGCGCACAGCGAGGAGCAGGAAATCGACGCCCGGCGGCTCACCAACTGGCTGGATCATTTCGGACTGCGGAAGGTGGGCGGGCTGCCGGGCGCCGAGCAGGGGCCGTATCACGCGTCGGGGCACATCGACGGGCCGGCGTTGCAGGGATTGATCGAGGACATCGGGGCGGAGCGCATCCTGCCGGTGCATACCGAGCATCCGGAGTGGTTCGAGCAGCGTTGGACGAAAAACGTAGTGAGGGTGGAGGAAGGCGTTCCCGTGACACTGTGAGGAGGAGGAGCGTGGGTCATGCGGGCTAGAGTGATCGCCGTCGGAGCCGCCCTGTTCGCCGCCTGTAAGGCAGCAGAGCGGGAAGTGCCACCGCCACCGGCCAAGGTGGTGAGCGTACGGGTGGTGGACCTGATCCCGGTCTCGCTGAGCGGGGAAACCTGGCAGGACGCCGAACCGTTCCTGGCGCTGTACGCCTCCAACCCGAAGCTCATGGCGGCCTCCGCGTTCACGCCGAACCCCGGCGGGTCCACGAGCGCCACGGCGCCCATCTTCGTCTCCGACGATGGGGGCGACTCTTGGACGCTCCGCAACACCCTCCCGAGCCAAGGGATGACGGCCGATATCACCCACGCCGTCGGGGGCCAGCCACCCGTGCTGTACGCGGGAATAATGAAAGTGCCCGGCTTCCCGCTCAACGAGCTCAAGGCGAACGACTTCTTCTCACCCGCGACGATGACGCTGCAGGCGTCGCGCGCCGATATCGATCAGCCCTTCGTTCGCACGACCGGGGTCGGGAACGCCGATCGCGTGTACGTGGGCCTCAATGATTTCGACGCACCGAACGGGCGCACCGCCACTGTCGACGTGTCGCTCGACGGGGGCACGACCTATACGTCCCGCCGCATTGAAACGCGCAACACCCTGGGGCAGAATGGTCCGTCCATCCGTCCCGCCGTGGCGCAGGATCACACCGTCTACGTCGCGTACTTCGGCTGGCGCTCGAACGCGGGATCGGATGTGACGAGCGACGTCGTCGTGGCGCGCGACGACAGCGGCGCGACCGGCGCGACCTCCTTCCGGGACCTGGTCGACCCGGCGGACAACCTCCCCGGCCGCTTCGTAGCGACCCACGTGACCATCCCCTGGTCGAACGCGCCGACGCTGGGGCAGGAGCGCATCGGGTCTACCCTGGCGATCGCGGTCGACGCGCTCCACAGCGACAACGTGTACCTGGCATGGGCCGACCGCGTCGGGACGGGTGACATCTATACCGTGCATGTGCGGCGCTCGACCGACCGCGGCGCGACGTGGACCGGCGACCTGCGCACCCTGACGAACGCCACGGACGCAAGCCTGGCCGTCTCCACCAACGGCACGGTCGGCTTGCTCTATCAGCAGGTGATCGGGTCCGCGGGCACCAGCCGGTGGGTCACCCGCCTCGAGCAGTCGCGGGACGGCTTCGCGACTCACCGGGACGTCGTCCTGGCCACCGTCCCGGCCACGACGCCGGCCTTCCAGTTTCTGCCCTACATCGGCGACTACAACTGCCTGCTCACCCGCGGGAACCAGTTCCTCGGTATGTTCTCCGCGAACAACACGCCCGATTCGACTAACTTCCCGCAAGGCGTGGTGTATCAACGGCGTGTGGACTTCCCGACCCATCGGCTGCTCGATGGCTCGGGCGCCCCGGTGGCTGTCTCGATCGATCCGTTCTTCTTCAGCGTTCCCGTTCTGCCATGACGACAGACGGTCGCAGTGAGGATCTCATGCAAACTCGGTCAGCGATTCTACTCGCAGTCGCGCTTTCGTTGCCCGGATCCGAGGGCGTAGCCCAGATGAGCCGGGCAGCGCTCGTGAAGCAGTCCGACATCATCTTCATCGGAACCGTCACGCAGGTCGGCGCCGTCGCGGTCCCGGAGGTCCCCGCGTCGCCCCGGATGGTCGTGGTCCGGGTCGATCAGGTGCTCGAGAAGCCAGCCGCGGTCGCCCTGGCGACGGGCGATTCCGTCACCGTCGAAACTGCGCGGGCGGGCTCGCTGAAAGCGGGCACCCAGGCGACGTTTTACACGACGGGCTGGATCTTCGGTCGGGGCGTGGCGGTGCGCGAGGTAGGCCACGAGCCGGGGCGATCCCCGGTCGTAGCGGCGGTCCAGCAGCAAGCGGTGACGAGGGCTCGGGCACTGGTGATCGACGCGGATCTGAAGGCGCACATTCAGCGGGCGGCCATGGTGGTCGCGGGCCGGGTGGAACAGGTGCGTCCGGCCGAGCTCGCCGCGGCGCCCCCCCGTCCCAAGCGGATTACCGAGCACGACGCCGACTGGCAGGAAGCGATCATTCAGGTCGAAGATGGCATCAAGGGTGCCAAGGCAGGGGAGCAGGTCGTGGTGCGCTTCCCGGGCTCACGCGACGTCGCCTGGGTCGGCACGCCGAGGTTCGCCGTCGGGCAGGAAGGCACGTTTGTGCTCCACAAAGACTCGACCACCGGCTCGCCGCTCACCATGCTGGCCGGTCAGGCAGTGCCGGCATACACGGCGCTGCATCCGGTGGACGTGCTCTCCAAGCAGGACGCGACGCGGGTTCGCGCCATGATCGGGAAGCCGTAGTTGGAGAAGGCCAGAGTAGAAGAGTTCCTGCAGCCCAAGGCGATGCTCACGCCCGGCATAGCGGGCGGCGTCACGATGTTGATCGCCAATGCGCTGTGGGTCGCGTTCAGCCTGCCGCCGCGCTGGACGTCGCTGGTGCTGAGCTTTCTGCTGGGCCTGCTCGTGTTCGTGGCAACGAAGGTTCCGCTGTGGCAACGGGCGGTGTACTACCTCCTCAACTCCCTCATCATTTTCGCCGTCAGCATCGGCACGAATTACGTCGGTGTGGGCCTGACACATCCCCCAACACAACAGACCAACGTCGTTGAGCCGACTGGGCCGGCCGGTGCACGCCTGTTCTTCGGCGACTGGCTGCGGCGTGGTGTCCTCACCCCCTGATCCCCTCTCCCTTCGGGAGATTCATCACCGTACCACAATGCTGCCGGTCATCGCGGTGCCGTGCACCGCGCAGTTGTACTGATAGGTTCCGCGCGCGGCGAAGGTGACGCGCCGCGAACGCGATGGCGGTGGCGATCGTTTTCGCCGGGCGGTACTTTGGAGCGCCATGTCCGATGTGCTCGAACGCCTCGGGGCGGCCCTCGCCGAGCACTACGCCATCGAACGCCAGGTCGGTGCCGGTGGCATGGCCACCGTATATCTCGCGCGGGATCTCAAACACGATCGCGCCGTCGCCTTGAAAGTGCTGCGCCCCGAGCTCGCCGCCGTGCTCGGAATCGAGCGCTTCTTGAGCGAGATCCGGGTGACCGCCCACCTGCAGCACCCGCACATCCTGCCGTTGTTCGATTCGGGCCAGGCGGGCGGCCTGATCTACTATGTGATGCCGCATGTGGAAGGCGAATCGCTGCGGCAGCGCCTCGAGCGAGAGAAGCAGCTCCCGATCGCGGAGGCGCTCATGCTCGCCGGCGGCGTTGCGAGCGCGCTCGACTACGCGCATCGCCATGGCGTGATCCACCGCGACATCAAACCGGAGAATGTCCTGTTCCAGGACGGCCAAGCGGTCGTGGCGGACTTCGGGATCGCACTCGCCCTCTCCGCCGCAGGTGGCTCGCGCCTGACGGAAACGGGGCTGTCACTCGGCACGCCGCAGTACATGAGCCCGGAGCAGGCGACGGGGGACCGCCTCATCGACGCGCGGAGCGACATCTACTCCCTTGCCTCGGTCCTGTACGAGATGCTCGCCGGCGAGCCGCCGCACACCGGACCGACGGTGCAGTCGGTGATCGCCAAGGTTCTGACGGACCGACCGCGACCGCTGCGACAGCTCCGTGAGTCCGTGCCCCCGCACGTCGAGGCCGCGGTCCTGAAGGCGCTGGCCAAGGTGCCGGCGGACCGGTTCCAGACCGCGGCGGAGTTCGTCGACGCCCTGGCGCGGCCGGGTTGGGCGGCGGCGCTTGCGACGCCGGGACGCTTCGGCCGGGTCGCCGCGCGGGATGTCGCGCCGTGGGCGGTCGCCGGGCTCGCGACCGGCTTCGCGCTGTGGGCCTGGCTCCGTCCGCGACCCGAGCCGCTTGCGCGGCCGGTGGCTCGGTTCACGCTGGCTCTGCCGCCGAGCGCACCACTGGCGGAGGCGGGCCCGACCGTGGCGTTGTCTCCGGACGGGTCACGGATCGTGTATGTGAGCTCCGGGGCCACCGGCAATCAGCTGTTCAGCCGCAAGCTCGACCAGCTGGAGCCAGTGCCCATCGCCGGCACGCAGAACGCGCGGACCCCTTTCTTCTCCCCGGACGGTCGGTGGGTGGCGTACTTCTCGAGCGGCAAGCTGTTCAAGCTGCCGCTGGGTGGGGGTCAAGCGACCACGGTCGCCAACGTGTCTGGCCTCGCGTTTGGAGCAACGTGGGGGTCGACCGACACGATTGTGTTTCGCTCGGACGGCGGGCTGATGGCGGTGCCCGCCGCGGGGGGAGAGCCGCGGCTCCTGCTCAAGTCCGACACGAGCCGCGGTGAATCGTATGCGTTCCCCCACTACCTGCCGGACGGCAAGGCGCTGCTGCTCCAGATCCGATCCCAGGGGGTGGACCGGCTGGGGGCGCTGACTCTCGCGACCGGCAAGCTCACGCGCTTCGAGCAGACGGGCAGCAACCCGCGGTACGTATCCTTCGGCTACGTGGTCCTGGCCACGCGGACCGGACAGCTGCTCGCAGTGCCGTTCGACCCGTCGCGCCTCGAGATCACGGGATCGGCGGTGCCTGTGGCGGACGGGGTTGTGGTCGGACCGGGCGGCGCGGCGAGGATGGGGATGTCCCTGGACGGCGCGTTCGCGTACGTGTCCGGGCCGGTGGTCCTGAGCGAACTCGTGATGGTGGACCGCTCAGGCGGCGCGCGCCTGTTGCCTGCCGAGCCCCAAGGCTACGGAGCGCCGCGGATATCGCCGGATGGCCGGCGGATCGCGGTCGAAGTGGATGAGCCGGATCTCGTGAGCGCGGACGTGTGGGTGTACGACATCGCGCAGCACACCCGGACGCGCCTCACCTTCGACCAATCGGGCCGCCGGCCCATCTGGACCCCCGACGGCAGGCGCATTGTGTACTCGCGCGGCCAGTTCAGCCAGGCGGACCTGTACTGGATTCCCGCCGACGGCAGTGGCCCGGCCGAGCCGCTCCTCGTGGCGCCGGATGACCAGTGGGCCGGCGACGTCACGCCCGACGGCCGCACGCTGCTGTTCCGAGCCGGGGGCGGTGGGCCGGTCCGCTCGATCTACACCCTGTCGTTGCAGGGGCCGCGGACGCCGCAACTGTTCCTCGCCAACCAGTTCGAGAACCACTCACCGTCGCTGTCACCGGATGGACACTGGGTCGCCTATGTCTCCAACGAGCTGGGGCGGCCCGAGGTGTACGTGCGGCCGTTCCCCGGACCGGGCGGCCGGTGGCAGGTGTCGCTCGACGGCGGCACCGAGCCGCTGTGGGCGGCGAACGGCCGCGAGCTGTTCTACCGGAACGGCACCAAGATGATGGTCGCCGCAATCGCCCTGCGCCCCACGTTCACCGTAGGCGCCCGTCGCGAGCTGTTCGATGGCAACTACGTGAGCGATCCGGTCCATCGTAGCTACGACGTTACGCGTGATGGGCGGGGCTTCGTGTTGGTGCGATCCCCGAAGCCGCCGGCAGACTTCGTCGTGGTGTTGAACCGGTTCGACCAGCTGCGAGAGCAAGAGCATCGGGGGAAGTAGGCGGAGGCGAGGGAGGACTCCTCTCCCTCGCCTCCGCTCTGGCCTCAGTGCCCGATCGGATGCGTCGTGGGAAGCGCGTTGCCGATCGCGGTCGCTGCGTCGGAGCATTTCGGGTGGCCGAACCCGCTGGCGCTCACGCCGTTCGCATCAAAGTCGTAGATGATGTTGTCGTCCTTGCCGCCGTCGGCCACGCCCGCCGGCACGTGGTCGAGCTGGAGGGTGTAGCGCATCTTCCAGGCGATGTTGTGGTCCGCGCAGGACGCGTCACCACTCACACCCAACCCGCCGACCAGGGTCCCGTCGGCGTCGTACAGCGGGAGACCGCCGCCGAACACGTTGGTCCCCCCGATCCGCTTCCCCACCATGAAGTCCCCACGCGTGCCGTATTCGGCCGCGTTGCCGCCGTAGGCGACGTCCTCGTTGGTGGGGTTTGCTTCCTGAAGCCCGAACAGCGTTCCGCCCGGCTGCGTGGCGGCGTACAGGTTAGCGGTCGAGAGGGCGAGGTGCGGTAGGCTGAATGCGTTTGCGGTATTGGCCTTCTGGGCCGCGATCACGCGGCTGCCCGGCCACTGGTCGGTGGCCGTGGCTCCCGTGAACACGACGGCGACGACGAGGCCGCTCCGATCGACGACCGCGGCCCACATGTCGAGATTGAAGCCGCCATTGGCTTCTTTCCGGGCCTGGACCAGTGCCGCCTTCAGGGGCTCGAAGCCGGCGACCCGACTGAGGTTTACATCGAGGGTGGGTCCGCTGATGGTGTTTTCGCCGCAGGCCGCGGCGGCGAGGCTGCCGACGGCGATACCGAGCCGCACGGCCTGACGGGAGAAGGGATGGTGACCGAGCATGGCGTGATCCTCCGGATGGATGGTGACGTCGGGACCCGGGTTCCGGGCGGCTCGTCGGGATCGGAGTGGCGTCGGAGCGGAGGCGTCAGGGCGAGGGCGAAGGCCGTTCTCGGGCCGGGGGCCGGGCGATGATAATGGCACGCGGTTCCAGCGTCGGCAACGCGGTGCGAGGTTGCCCCTCGGTGGATCAAGCAGGGTACCAGTTCTTCTCCCAGGCATGCGCCTCCACCTTGGAGAGCATGCCCGGTGTCAGCCGCCCCTTCTCGGCTGCGGCAACGTTCTGTCGCACGTGCGCAGCGCGACGCATCCCGGGAATGACCGTCGATACGTGGGGTGACGACAGACAGAATCGCAGGGCGAGCTCCGGCAGTGTCCGGACTTCGTCATCCAGGAGCCGAGCCAGCGCCTGTCCCCTCCGCTCGACCTCGGCACGCCGGTCACCACTGAAGTACTCCGTTCGCCAGTCGCCGGCGGGAAACACCGTGTCGGATCGAATCTGACCGGTGAGCGCGCCTTCGTCGAAGGGGACGCGTCCGATCACACCCAGAGGCTTCGTCCTTGCGAGCTCGAACAGCGCGCGCTCGGGGGAACGATCGTAAATGTTGTAGATGACCTGGGCGGTCTCGAAGATGGGATCCTCGAGCACGCGCAGCGCGGTCTCGGGCGCATGGTCATTGATCGAGATCCCCCAATGCAGGACCTTCCCTTCCTGTTTGAGGCGGACGATCCGGTCGTAGGACACCGCCCATTCCGGATCGCTGAGCCAGGCGTCGTGCCACACGTGCAGTTGTTGGAGGGGTAAGGCCTCGACGCCGAGGTTTTTGAGTGATTGCTCCGTAGACGCCGCGAGATGCCGGGCGGGAAAGACGTCCGCGAGAGGCGCCCTGGCTCGCCCGGGCCACTCCTCGTTGAGCGGCGGAACTTTGGTAGCGAGGACGACTCGATTGGCGCGGATTTCAGCTTTCAGCACCTGACCCATCAGGCGTTCGCTGTGTCCGTTACCGTACGCCAGTGCGGTATCGAAGAACGTGATCCCGCGGTCGACAGCCTCGCGCAGTGCCTCGCGTGCTTGGCTGTCCTCAACGCCACGCCACATGTCGGCACCGAGCCCCCAGCCGCCAAGCCCTAGTTCGCTGACGGCGTATCCCGTCGCACCTAGAGTCCGAGTTTTCACCGGCGCTCCTCGAGTTCGTCGATATAGTCTGCGCCCGCCGTCGCCTTCTTGCGAGCCGGGCACCAGGCTGCATATTCGAGCGCCACTCAGATGCCATGAACCCCGTCGTCTCGCGTGGAGGGGAGGCATCCATGATCCGGAAGTCCGTTCTCCTGCTGCTCGGTGGCATCTCGGTCGCCACCACAGACATCGCCCAGCAGTCGAGCAAGCCGGACCTGCGGGCGATCGCGCACCAGCTGATCGCGAGCGCCATGTTGCAGGAAGGTCAGAGTGTGTTCATCACCGGCAGCGTGCGCGATGCCGGGCTGATGGAGGATCTCGCGATCGAAGCGCGGAAAGTCGGCGCGCAACCGCTGCTCGCCATCTGGAGCGAGCGCCTGACCCGGCGGTCCTACGATGACGTCCCGGCGAAATACGACAGCCAGGAGCCCAAGCTGGACCTTGCCGTGGCGAAGCTGTTCGACGCGCAGATCGCCATCGATTTCGGCGAATCCGAAGGCCTCCTCGCCGGGGTTCCCGAGGGGAGGATCACCGCCCGGGCGAAGGCCTTCGCGCCCGTGAACGAGGCGTTCCTCAAGCGCGACGTCCACTTCGTCAATCTGGGGAACGCCCTCTATCCCACCGCCACGCTCGCGAAGCGGCTCGGCGTCACCCAGGCGCGGCTCGCTTCGGGCTTCTGGAAGGCGGTCGCCGTGCCCCCGGAGCGGATTCAGGCGGTCGGCGAACGGCTACGCGCCACGTTCGCAAGCGGTGGCACCGCACAGCTCACCCATCCGAACGGGACCAGCCTGACGTTCGACGTCAGCGGCCGCACGCCGACGATCAGCAGCGGCGCCCTGACGCAGGCGCAAGCCGCGCAGGGCGGCGCCGCCCTGCTCACCTGGCTCCCGGCCGGCGAGTTTCAGCTCGCCGCCGTGCCGAGCAGTGCGGAAGGCAAGATCGTGATCGACAAGGCGCTGTGGCGCGGCAAGATGATCCGGGGCCTCACCCTCGTGTTCAGCCAGGGCAAGCTGGCGAGCATGACCGCGACGTCGGGGCTGGAGCCGCTCAAGGCCGCGTATGACGCGGCAGGCCCGGGCAAGGAGCGGTTCGGCGTGATCGACATCGGGCTCAATCCCGCCGTCGACTTCCCGCTCGCGACCGGTGCCATCGTGTGGCCGCAAGCGGGGGCGGTGACGGTCGTGATCGGCAACGACGTGTTCTCGGGAGGGGACAACAACTCCGACTTCCAATTTGCGGCACAGCTGGGAGGCGCCTCCATCACGGTTGGGGGAAAGCCGGCGGTCGACAAGGGGAAGCTCGAGTGACGCGATGGTGAGCACAACGGCGGGCGGGCCCCAAGGGACCGCGCCCGCCGTCGCTGTTGCCGATCCGCAGTCTTAGTGGCCGCTGTCAGGCTTGGTCTGCGACTTCGTGTCCTGCTGCTTCGCTTGCGCCTTGGCTGCCTTGTCGGCTTCCCGCACGTCTTTATTGGACGCCTTCTCGGCCTGCTTCGCTTCCTGGTCGGTCAGCCCCAGGCTCTTCAGCGTTTGGCCCATGCTCTTCCCGCTCGCCAGCCCGGCGAGGATTTTGTCGGTCGTGATCCCTTTGTCGCTGAGATTGAGCCCCAGCATGTTGGCGGCGATGAACTGACCCCGCGTGAGCTTGGGGTTCGCCGATTTCGCCTGCTCGTAGGCCATCTGCATCGCCTCGGGCGTGGCATTGAGCTTCGCCGCGATGCCGCGGAAGCTCTTCACATGCTCCGCCGACTCGGCGCCGCGTGTCTCCGCCGTCGGCTTGTTGGCCGAGGCGGTGTTCTTCACGTGCGTCGTGACCGGCGCGTGTGTCGGATGCTGCGCCGCAGCACTCGCCGCACCGGCGAAAACGAGCAGTGTCGCGATTTGAAATGCCTTCGTCATGATGTCCTCCTATGCAACGTGCGGCGAAGGTGGTCGCCGCTCCCGAGGTAAGACCGCTCGGAGCGGGATGACGTCACGCGAATTGGAGGTCTCGTCAGGTGACCTGCATCACGGAGGGCGGGTGTTAGTGTAGGGGTCCACCGATGCGTGTCCTGGTCCGTTGTGTCGCGTTCCTCTTCGCCGTCGCGTCGTCCGTGACGGCGCAGTCTCGGATTGACGCCGGCGTCAGCGCTGGTGTGGTGCAGATCACCGGCCGGCGATCGGAGGACGCGGTGAGCGGCGTCCTCGAGTACGAGCCGAGCTCCTGGCTCAGTGTGTACGCCATTCCCGCGGTCCTGCACGTGTCCGACAGCACGAGCAAGGGCACGTTCTCGAGCAGCGGGCTCGGGGACCTGCCGGTCGTCGCCGCCGTGTCGCGGACGTTCCTGACGCCGTGGTCGCCGACCCTCGGCGCGGCGCTCGTGGCAGTGCTGCCGACGGGTAACGCCTCCTGCGGGCTCGGGAATGGCCAGACTGCCGCGGGGATGGACCTGGGCATCGGGGTGTCACCGGGGCATGCGCACCTGTCGGCTGACGCGAGTCGCAGCGTCTCCGGTGTCTCGGCGCAGTCGTCCCTCAACGCCCCCAAGGCCACCACGCTACGGTTCGAGGGAGGCTACGACGTATCGCCGCGTTGGACGTGGATGGCGTCCGTCGGCGTCGACGTGGGCACGGCCGACTCGACCCAGGCGCTGACCCGCGTGATCGGGCTCGGTGTGCGCCACACCCTCGCGGCGCCGCTGATGGTCACGGTGGACGGCAGCCACGGTCTCACGCCTGCCTCGCCTCAATGGGTGCTCTCCATCGGCCTGGGGACGGCCTTCGCCGGCGCCTCCCCCGTGACGCCGACGACCCCGCTGCGACGCATCAGGAGCACGTTCAGCACCGGGATCACGAGCAAGATCGGCTGCCGCTAGGTAAACCCTCGACTAGCGCACCGCCCCCGCCCCCCGTGCCGCGCTGAGCCTCGCCTGCTGCAGGGTCATGGAGCTCTCCTGAGGAGGAAGCGGAACGGGGTCCCTAGCTGGGACCCCGCCGTGTTTACGTCCTCCGGGCCGCTCAGCGGACCTCTATGGTGCCCCGCATCGAGGGGTGGATGTGGCAGGTGTACGTGTACGTGCCGGCGGTCGCGAACACTCGTGTGATCGACACGTTCGTGTTGTTGCCCGCGATGTCGGCGGGCGCGCCGGCCTGCTGCGTGAAGAAGACGTTGTGCGGCACCGACCCAAACGCGAACGTCACGGTTTCGCCGACGTTCACGGGGAGCGTGCCCGGTGTGAACGTCAGGGACGGCGTGGCGGCTACCGTGTTGCCCGCGGGGGGCGGCGCGGTGCTGCCGCCGTAGCCGTTGCTACCGCATGCCATCGCCAGCAATGCGCCGGTCAGGGTGGCCAGGACGAGTCCAGTCTTGCGCGTCATCATGTGTGTCTCCATGTGGCTGTGAGCCGATCAACCTAGGGCTGGGCCGCCACACGGTCTTGATCGAGACGAGCGCGCGATCTTGAACGTCCCTGCCCAGCAGAATTCTTCAACAGGCCGCACGGGCGCGCCTCCGACTTCATTCCTCAGCAGGGGCACCTGCAGCTTGGGGGGAACGCCATGATGACCGGTTCCTGCGCTACATTCCCTCAGCCATGGACCCGCTTTCCGACCTGCTGCGCGTTGTCCGCCTGGATGGCGCGTACTTCTACGCGGTCGAAGCGGCGGGGCCCTGGAGCGTCGAAACCGTAGCCGCCCGGGAGCTGTCGCCTCGGATCATGCCGGCTGCGGAGCACTTGATCTCGTACCACATCCTGACCGACGGCCGCTGTTACGGAGGCGTGATCGGGGAGGAGCAGGTCGAGCTCGCTCCGGGCGACGTCATCGTCTTCCCCCACGGAGACGCCCACGTGATGTCGAGTGGGCGAGACGTTCGAGTCGGTCAGGACGTTCAGCGCACCGCCCAAAGCCCCTATCCCTTCACCGTTTTCCTCGGCGACCAGGGCCAACCGGGCGCGTCGCTCGTCTGCGGCTTCCTCGGCTGCGACCGCCGGCCGTTCAACCCCCTGCTTGCGGCGCTCCCCCGCCGGATCCACATGCGGGGCATGTCGAACGGGTGGCTCAGCGGCTTCACCCGCCACGTGACCGAAGAGTCCCGACTCGGCCGGGCCGGCGCCGCGAGTGTCCTCACCCGACTGGCCGAAGTGATGTTCATCGAGGTGCTGCGTCGCTACCTCGACGACCTGCCGCCGGAACAGACCGGCTGGCTCGCCGGCCTGCGTGATGAAGTGGTCGGCCGCGTGTTGACGCTGCTCCACGGTCGACCCAGTCATCCGTGGACCCTCGCCGAGCTGGCCCGGGAAGCGGCCGCCTCCCGGACCAATCTGGCCAAGCGGTTCGCGCAGCTGGTTGGTCAGCCGCCGATGCAATATCTGACCCAATGGCGGATGCAAATCGCCGCCAACCTCCTGGCCCAAGGCGGCGCCAAGGTTGCCACGATCGGTGGCGAAGTGGGTTACGACTCCGAGGCGGCGTTCAGCCGGGCGTTCAAGAAGGCAACCGGATTCGCCCCCGGGGCCTGGCGCGAGGTGCGTCGCACCGCCCGATCGTAGTCCCTTCTAGCAGCGAGCTGAGGAAATGGAGGCTCGGCGTCGAAGTTCCCATCACGGCAGACACTTCACAGCACCCCTCTCTGAATCATCCCAATCGAGACACGCCGGAGCAGGAAGTCGGGACGACCAGTCATTGGCGGATGCGCGGTGGCTGGCGAGATATCTCGACGTCCAGGCGCGAGTCGACCGGCCACTCGCTGTTATGGAGCGTCGCCTCCTGGCCTAAGCCTGCCGGGCTGCCGCTGAACTGACATCGGCCCTCGATGTGTCCGGAAGGGGTGAGGAAGAAGTTTTGCGGGAGACAAAGAGGAGCCGTCGTTGTTCACTGAGCGTGCGCGCGGCCAGCGCCGTCGCGCTGTCTCACTCACCTGGAACGGAGGTCGTGACGTGCGGCACACAACATGGATCGTGGCAACTGCGCTCTTGTCGCTGGCAGCCTGCGGCGGCGCGACCTCTCCTGACGGGGGCGGCGGGGGCGGCGTCGTCGGCGGCCCGGTCGGTCAGGTCACGGTGGGAGACATCTTCTTCCGCAGTGCCCGCAACGGAAGCCAGAACCCCGCCGTGGACACGATCGTGGCGGGCTCGAGCGTACACGTGGACCTGGAACGCCGCGGGGTCGCACAGCATCCAATCGACCGGCGTGCCCCCCGAGATCTTCAGGAACAGCGTGGTCTTGGTCGGGGCCAACTACACCTATTCGGTGACGTTCCGCACTCCGGGAACGTACCCATACGACTGTGCCGTCCACGGGTCGGCCATGACCGGAAGAATCGTGGTCCAATAGGAAGCGCGCCATGCTGACACCGTTGAAGGAGCCGGCCACTCAAAGCGTCCTGTTGCGGTCCATCATCTCCGGTGGGCGCGTGACGCGGCGCGACGGCGTGCCCGCCATGCTCACGAGCCAGGCGCTCGATTGGCCCGGCGTTCTCCTAGAAGCCGGGAAGAACGATGTCGCGGCCGTCGACGACGTCGTTGGTGATCGGCACTACCTGTCGCTCAACGTCGACACGAAGCCGCTGACGCTCGAAGTGAAGGGATCCACCGGCTTCCGCCAATTCACGATCCCCCAGCTGAGCGTCTGGGTGAGTCCGGGGCACCACCCGCTCACGATGCGTCTCGACAGCGCCCTCCGGTATGTCCGTGTTGCGATCGACACGCTGCACCTCGGTCGACTGATGGGGCCGTCGCCCGATGAAGCCGAGCCGGTGCGCCTGCGACGCGCGTACGGCGTCGCGGCGCCGCAGATCGCCCGGCTGATGCTGACGCTCAGAGACGAGGCGGACAGCCGGAATCCCGGCGGCCTGGCGGTCGTCGAGGCTGTGACGACCGCGCTGGGTCACCTCCTGGTCAGGCACGCGGGCGTGGAGCGGGCACGGCCGCTCCGCGTGCGCGGAGGACTCTCGGGGGTGGCCAAGCGCCGGGTGCTGGAGATGATCGACGCCCGATTGGATGCGCGGTTCACGGTCGACATGCTGGCCCGCGAGGTCGGCCTGTCGCCGGCGCACTTTGCGCGCGCGTTCAAGGAGACGATTGGCCAGGCACCCCACCAGTATCTGCTGTGGCTTCGGCTCGAGCGCGCACGGCGGCTGCTCGAGCTGTGCGGTGCCGACCTGTCGGACATCGCACAGCGCACGGGCTTCGCCGACCAGGCTCACTTCACCCGCCTCTTCAAGCGGGCTTACCGCGTGACTCCGGGCGCCCTGATGCGTCAGTGGCAGTGCTGAGTTTCGCTCATACATAGGGAGAGAGAGATGCGCAGGATGAGATGGATCCAACTGGCGGCGGTGATGGCGGCCTGCAACGACTATCAGGCCACCGCGCCCGCTCCGGTGCCGCCCGAGGCAACGGTGTTCAGCGCCACCGGCATGATCGGTGCCACGGTGAATCAGTTCAGAGCTATCCTGGGCGCGCCTAACGGTGGGACCGCCGGCGAGCAGCCGGCCGGACGGCGCGAGATCAACTGGGATGGCGCCGCCGCGATCCCCTTTAACAACCGCAACGACTTCCCCGCGGACTTCTTCAACACCACCGTGAAGGCGGGGGCGGTGTTCACCACACCGGGCACCGGGTTCCGGAACGACTCCACCCTGTTCAGCGAGATCAACCCGGACTACGCCGCGCAGTTCCTCTTCTTCACCGCCAGCGAGATCTTCGCGCCGATCGGCAGCAACCAGCTCGACCAGCTGTTTCGGGTTGCCGGCCAGCCGACGCCGGCGCTGGTACCCGGCTTTGGCATCGTGTTCAGCGACGTGGATCTGGCCGACAAGACCACCATTCAGCTGTTTCGACAGGACGGCTCGAGCCTGGGCACGTACAACGCACCGGTTCGGTCCGACGAAGGAGGGTTTTCCTTCATTGGGGTCACCTTCGCCGACGCGATCATTGCGCGGGTCCGGATTACGCTCGGCACCGGTGCACTGGGCGCCAACGTCGAGGACATCAGCGCCGGCGGCACGGTGGACCTGGTGGTGCTAGACAACGTGATCTACGGAGAGCCCCACCGTGTTCAACCTTGAGGGCACAATGCCCGGCGTCGTACCGGAGTCGGGACAGCGCCTGGCGGGAGACCGGGTCGGCGAGCTGCTCGCCGGGCGGTACCGGGTGCTGCGCCGTCTCGGAGCCGGTGGCATGGGGACCGTCTACCTCGCGGAGCACGTCCACCTCGGCCGCCTCACGGCCGTGAAGCTGCTGTGCCCGCCACTGTGTGCCGACGATCCCAGCGCCGAGCAGCGGTTCCGACAGGAGGCGCTGCTCGTGGCGAAGGTGCGCCACCCGAGCGTCGCCCAGGTCTACGACTTCGACCGCCTGCCCGACGGCCCGTTCCTCCTGGCGATGGAATACGTGGCTGGTGAGACGGTGGCACAGCAGCTGAAGCGCGACGGACCCTTCCCCATCCCGGAGGCCATCCGGGTGCTGCGCACCGTGGCGGACGCGTTGAACCATGTGCACTGGATCGGCATTCTCCACGGCGACTTGAAGCCTCAGAACATCATGCTGGGTCCCGGGGGCGACGTGAAGCTGCTCGACTTCGGAGTCGCCCACGAGATGGCCCAGCTCGTGGCCGCCGACACGTTCCGGCCGGGCACGCTCGCCTACATGAGCCCAGACCAGCTGCTGGGCGACGCGCTCGGTCCCGCGAGCGACATCTTCTCACTGGGCGTCGTGTTTTACGAGATGCTCACGGGCCGGCTCCCCCACGCGGGGACAACGGTCGCCGAGCTGCGGATGCAGCGGCTGCTGCGCCCGCCGATCCCATTGAACTGGCTCCGCCCGACCTTGTCTCGCGCATTGGCGGACGTGGTGGCGCGGGCGCTCCATCCTGAGCCAGCGGAGCGGTGGCCGTCGGCGCTGGCCTTCGCGCAGGCGGCGGCACGGGCGGTCTAGCCACTACATTGGTCCGCGTGCCGCGGGGCGCACCTCCCGCACCGTGGGCTGGCCGCTCGGCACCACGCGCCGTAGATTGGCTGCGCCTCAACCCGATCCGGGCCCAAGTTCCCGCGAGTTCCTCCATGCTGCCCTTCACGAGGCTGGGCGCCAGATATCTGGACCTGCAGCTATCCACGCACGAGCGGGTGGTCATTCGCATCGTGGAGCGCCCCGCCCGGTGGATGACACGCGAAGCGCTGCACCAACTCGTCGGCGACCTGCAGTCGGTCGTTGCCGCCACTCTCGAGCAGGCGTCGCTCGCGTACGGCGTGGTGACGGGCGACCGGGGGCGACTTGAGAACGCGATTCTTACCGTCCTCTACGACCGGAACACCCGTCGGCCCGTCGCCTTCAACGCCCTCTCCATCCTGCCGGTCCAGCTCGGCGGGAAGGAGGAGGAGGTATTGCACCTCGGGCTCGTGATGGTCGATCCCGGCTTCCGCAGCCAAGGCCTCTCCTGGACGCTGTACGGACTGACCTGCCTGCTGACGTTCGTCCGCCAGCAGCTGCGCCCGATCTGGATCAGCAACGTCACCCAAGTGCCCGCGATCGTCGGCATGGTATCCGAGAGTCTGGCAGACGTCTTCCCCAGCCCGCGCCCGGGCACTCGGCGCAGTTATGCCCACTTGACGATCGCGCGTCAGATCATGAAGCGCCACCGGAGCGCGTTCGGCGTCGGGCCGGAGGCGGGCTTCGATCCGGAGCGCTTCGTCATCACCGACTCGTACACCGGCGGCTCCGACAATCTGAAGAAGACCTTCGCAACGGCCCCCAAGCACCGCGACCAGCTGTACAACGAGATGTGCCGCACGCAGCTCGACTACGATCGCGGCGACGACTTTCTGCAGATCGGCCGGTTCAACATCACGGCGGCCCGTAACTACCTGCTGCGCTCTGTGCCCCGCCGTTCTCTCCCTGCCCTCCTCTATCGCGTGGCCTTCCTGTTCCTCGGCTCCGCGCTCGTTCCGGTGCTCCATTGGTTCACCCCGAGCAAACCGATGGGGGATCTCCGGCCGTGGCGAGCCTAGCCGGGGCCGGCGCCGCCGGCCAGTTCAGCTACGGGAGCTTCACGCAGCGTAATATCGGGTTCGTCACTGAGGCAGAGCAGCGACGCATCCGGGACGCGCGCGTGTTCGTCTGCGGGGTCGGGGGGATGGGCGGCGCGGCCCTGCTCTCCCTGGTCCGGGCGGGGGTGGGTCACCTGGCCTTCGCGGATATCGACCGGTTCGAGGTGTCCAATCTGAACCGGCAAGTCTTTGCCTTCCTCCACACCGTCGGGGTCAACAAGGTCGAGGCGGTACACCGCCAGCTGCTCGACATCAATCCCGAGGTGGAGATCGAGAACTGGGGCGTCGATTGGGTAGACCAAGTCGATGCCCTCCTCCAGCGGTACCCGATCGCCATTAACGGGATGGACGACATCCGCTGCGGCATCCTTCTATACCGCACGGCGCGGGAGCGCGGCGCCACGGTGATCGACGCCTATACGTCGCCGCTGCCTTCGGTAACGGTCGTGCGGCCACACAGTCCCAGACCCGAAGAGCGCCTCCACTATCCCAGCGTGGGCAAGAACTGGCGCGACATCTCGAAGGAGGACGCCCTCGTGTGCCTGCTCCGCGAGATCGAATACGTCATGACGCACTCATCCTCGAGCGAGCACATCGATCTGGGCATCGCGGCCGAAGTGGTCGCCGGAACTAGGAGCCGGATGTCGTTCGCCCCGATGGTGATCACTACAGGGAACCTGATGTGTTTCGAGGCGATCAACCTGATCCTGGGGTGGCGTTCCGGCACGGATCACCGGGGTTATTTCTTCAATCCTTGGACGGCGCGGGTCGAGCGCCCGCGCAGCCCCCCGGTGGCATGGGCGACACGCCTCGTGGTTCGCCGTTTCCTGAAGCGGATGATCGATGGGCGCTGACCTGACGCGCACCGACCTGGTCCTCACCTGGGTCGGCGCGGGCGGCGTCATCGCCTACACCGTCTACATCCACGGCCAACGCAGCCGGAGCCCGCTCGAGGCGAGAACGCTCTTCCTGCTGTACGCCCTCGGCACGCTCTTCCTCGCGCGAGGCTTCTACTGGCTGTACGATGGCCCGTGGCTCGAGACGCTGAGGTTCGTACCGACCACCCTACTGCCACTGGCAGCTACGCTGTTCGTGGAGGGCCTCCGGCGACGGCACGCGAGCCCCGCGCTCAAGACCTTCGTCGCCGCCGGCACGCTGCTCTTTTTCGGCTGGAACCTGCTGGGTCTCGTTCTTGTGCAGCGCGGCCCGTTCTTCCGCGCCTTCAGCGTCTTCGCGCTGCTGACCCTGGCGTGGCTGGGGTGGATGTTGCTCGCCCGGCGCCGCGCCGATCTCTCCCCCATGGAGAACCGGTTCACCGACGCCCTCACCGCGGTCGTTGCCTGCAGTCTCCTGCTCTTCGCGACCGACTTCGGCCTGCGGCCGGACTGGCTGCCGTTCCGCCTGGGCAGCCTGGGCGGCCTGCTCTTCGTGTACGCCTGCGTGCGGTTGAGCGATGCGGGCGACGCCGGGATGCGCGTCTTGCGGGAGTTCCTCGGGATCGGGCTCCGAGCCGTGCTCGTGACGGCGAGCCTGCTCTGGCTCACACGTGAGCCCAGCCTCGAGTATGGACTCGCCCTCCTCGCGATCTCGACGGGTTTCGTCCTCCTCTTCACCATCATGGGTCGCCTGCGGGCGCTGCGGATCGAGCAGCGCGATACTTCGTTCTCCCGCTGGTTCCTCCACGCCGACACCAGCTCGCTCGAGAGCTTCGTCGAGTCGCTCCGCTCCCTCGCCGTGGCCGAGCAGCACCTCATCCTCCACGGTCGGGACTTGGACGGCTACGAGGAGGCTCCGATCGTGGCGCAGTTCGACACGGAGCACCCGGTCTGGACGGTCTCCGCGCTGCGGAGCAAGGTCGCGTCGCAGGGCGGCGACCTGGCGGGTGCGGAGCAGCTCGTCGAGCTGCTGGAAAGCCATCAGATGAGCCACGCGGCCCTGCTGAGCGAGCGGCCCGTGATGCTGGTGCTCCTCCACCTCCCGGAGGTCGCCGGAACGTCGAATCCGCTGCTCGAGATCGCGGTGATTCAGAAGTGCGCACGGCTGCTCCACTCGCGCGGCACCGCCCATGCTTGAGCTGGTCGAAGGGGATTTCGACGCGTTCTTCGCAGCGCCGTTCCATTGCTACGGCCGCGACGGACGCTACGTCTCCCCGATGCAATCGGACTTGCGACGGTTCTTGAGCGCGCCCCGCAATCCCCTGTTTCGAGAGCACGGGGCCGGCACCTTCTTCACCGTCCGGCAAGGTGGCCGAGCGGTGGGACGCGTGGTGGCGCACGTCCATCGTGCATCAAACCGGCTGTACGGGCTCAAGCGCAGCTATTTCGGGTTCTTTGACTGCGCCGACGATCCCGAGGTCGCCGGTCGCCTGCTCGGGGCCGCCGAAGACTGGGGTCGCCGGCAGGGGTGCGACGAGATCGCCGGCAACTTCAATCTGACGGCCATGCAGCAACTCGGTGTCGTTACCGAGGGGTTCGAGCACGCGCCCTACACTGATATGGTCTACAACCCGCCGCACGTCCCGAAACAGCTGGAATCGTGCGGCTACACACCGTTCTTTCCGGTGTCCACGCATGAGATTGACCTGACGAGCTTGGACCCCTCGCGTCTCCTCGGGCCGAAGCAGCGGGCCCTCCTCCGGTCGGTCGAGCTGCGCTGGGTCCCCCTGCGCCGACGCGGGTTCCACCGCGTTCTGGAGGACGCGCGAGCCGTCCTCAACGACGGGTTCGCGGAAAATCCGATGTTTGTTCCGCTCACGCCCGAGGAGTTCCAGTTTCAGGCGGGCGAGATGATGTGGATCGTGGACGCGCGGATCTCGGTGCTCGCCTACCGGGGCGACGAGCCCATGGGAGTGGTCGTCTGCATCCCCGACCTCAATCCGTTCCTGCGCAGCACCGGGTCGCGCCTCGGCCTGCTCACGCCGTGGCACTTCGTCCGGCACCGGTTGGGGAGGACGCGAGCCGTCATCATCTTCTACTCGGTTCGCCGCTCGTTCCACAACCGCGGGCTCAACGGTGCGATGCTCTTCAAGGTCACGAGCGCGCTCAAGGCTGCGGGATACACCCGGCTGGGCGTCACGTGGATCGCCGATGTCAACCGCGAGAGCCTTCGCCAAATGGAGAAACTGGGCGCGCGACGGTTGCATCGCCTCCATCTGTTTCGCAAGCGACTCGCGCCATGAACCCGCTCGATCGGCAACGACAGCTCGAGCTCGTGCGCGAGGCGAACCGGGCTCCGAGCGTCCACAACGTCCAGCCGGGACGGTGGCGATTCCTGCCGGACGGGCATGTCCTCCTCTTCGAGGACCTCGGACGCCACCTCGCCGTGGCCGATCCCGCGGGTCGCGATGGCCGGGTGAGCCTGGGCGCCGAGTTCGAGGGTCTCAGGATCGCGCTCTCGCGACACGGGCTCGGGCTGCGCGACCCGGACTACGCGCCGCCGGCGGCGCCGGAGACCTCGCCGCTGCGCCTCGTAGCCCGGAGCGCCGTGGTGGCCGGCGATCGGACGGACGCGCTGGCCCCATGCGTGCCGCTGCGGCACACCTACCGCGGCCGGTTCGCGCCGGTGGACGACGCCGCCGTCGAGACCGTACGCGCGCTGTTCGAAGCCTATCGCGATGTGATCGTGATCTCCCGCCCGTCAGAGATCGGCGAGATCGCCGAGGTCCACGACCACTGCACCTACCAGTTTGTGGAGCGCGCCGAGTACCACGCCGAGCTGTATCGCTGGATGCGGTTCTCGAGACGCGACCCCGCCTGGCACCGCGACGGCCTGACCGCGGACTGCCTCGGCATGTCGGAGCTCGAGCGAGCGCTCGCGGGCGCGCTGTTTCACCCGCGCGCCTTCCGCGTCCTCAGGGCGTTGCGACTGGCGCGTCGCTTGGTCGCCGAAGCGCCGCAGACGCGCTCGGCACATGCGATCGCGATCTTCCACCGCCAAAGGGATGAGGATGCGTTCGCGATCGGCAGGCGGTTCTACCGGCTCTGGCTCGAGGTCTGCCGGGCGGGGTTGAGCCTGTGTCCCATGTCGGCCGTCGCGGACTCGCCGGAGGGGTCCGCCTGGGTGCGGCAACGCTGGGGCGTACCGGAGCACTCCGCGATCG
>Ga0209237_1000056_pt1 | contig 48737 bp, 45 predicted proteins | sample GraSoi013_1_40cm_2_FD_185820 | JGI IMG/M metagenome (GOLD analysis project Ga0209237, IMG submission 185820) | Grasslands soil microbial communities from the Angelo Coastal Reserve, California, USA - Sample 10_02_2013_1_40cm (SPAdes) (version 2) | ecosystem: Environmental > Terrestrial > Soil >...
AAGGTCGCGGTCTTTGCGCGCATCGTTCAGGGCGCGCTTCGGCCAATCCTCCATCGATACGCTACCGTGCCCGCCCTGTGCCTCGTCGGCATCTACGCACTCACAGGCGGCGCAACGCCCGCGTCCATTCGGGCCGCCGCTATGGGAGGCATGGCCATCGCCGCTGCGACCCTCGGTCGGCCGACCCATGTGTGGACGTCACTCGCGACAACCGCCGCCGCGATGCTCGCGTGGCGGCCCGAGCTGGCCTGGGACGTCGGCTTCCAGCTCTCGTTTGCAGGCACGGCGGCGATCATCCTGCTCACGCCACCGATCGAGCGGCGCCTCGGCCTGCTCCCGCACGCTTTGAGAGAGCCGTTCGCCGTGACGTGCGCCGCCCAGGTCGGCACCCTGCCGATGATGGCCGCTGACTTCCACGTCCTCTCACCCGTGGCGCCCATCGCCAATGCGCTGGCGCTGCCAATCCTCCCTGTAATCGTTGCCGCGGGTCTCGCCCTTGGACCGCTTTCGCTGGTTCCCGAAGTCGCGCGACTGGCCGCGGTTCCCCTTGCCGGGCTCCTCGAATATCTGGAACAGATTTCGTATCTGCTGGCTCGGCTGCCGGCGGCGGACTTCCCTGTGGTCAGGTTTCCGCCGTGGGCGGGAATCGCCTACTACGCCAGTCTCGGAGCGGTTGTCGCCGCCGGGCACATGCATGGCCGGCACCGCGCCCGCTCATTGGCGGCCGCGGTCGCCGCTCCCGTGCTGATCGCCGCCACCGCCCTCGCCATGTGGGCGAACGCGCCACCACAGGTCAGCGTGCTCGGGGTGGGCAACGGGCAGGCATTGCTGTTCCGCAGCGCGCACGGCGCCATCCTCGTCGACGCCGGCGCCAGCCCCACGCGCTTGAAGGATGAGCTTGGGCAGATCCTTCCGCCATGGCAAACGACGCTCGACGCCGTCGCCATAACCGCGCCAGGCCTCGGCCACGTGGCCGGGTTTGGCGGCTTGGACCGCAAGGCCAGAACCCTGATCATCCCGGGCGCCGAACTCACTGGTTCCGCCTGGCGGAGCGCCGCTTTCGAAGCCGTTGCGAGGGGCGCCCGTATCGTGCGCGCGCGAGCGGGTGACAAATTGAACACTGCGGGTTTCAGGCTCGAGGTGTTGTCACCTGAGCCGGGCGCGCCAGGCAGCGAGGTCGGCGTCGCCTACCTCGCCCTTCGCGTGGTTGGCCCTTCAGGGCGCAGCTTCTGCGATCTCAGTGATCTCGACGTCGACGCCCAGACCGTCGCGGCCGCGCGGTTGTCAGGGCCCTGCACATACCTGCTGCTGCCCGGTGCCGGCCGCAGCCTGCCATCACCCGATCTTGTACGTGCTACGTCCGGAGCCCAGCTGATCGCCTCGCTTGCCGCCGGCCGTCTTGCCCGCGGCCTGCCGCCGACCGTTCTGCGCACCGACCAGGAGGGCACGATCGCGCTTCCCATGTGAGAACCAAGGCAGGGTTACGATCGCAGCATAAGGATGGCGAAACCGACAACCCCCGCCACGATTCTGCTGCTCCACGGCGAGGAGCGTTTCCTGGTTGAAGACAAAGCTCGCACCACGCTCGAGGCCTGGCGATCGGAGCTGGTCTCGGACTTCGGCTTCGACCGCCTCGAAGGCCAGGGGCTGAGTGCCGCACGCCTGCAGGATTCGGTGTTGCAGGCGCCCTTCCTCGACCCATTCCGGGTGGTCGCTGTGACCATGGTTCCGGCTGCTCGTGCGGAGGGGCTCGCCTCCGCGCTGGTAGAGGTTCCGACCTCGACCAAGCTGTTGATCACCGTCGCCGGCCGGCTCGGTGGCGGCAACCGGCTGGCCAAAAGCGTGGCCGCGGCTGGTGGCAAGGTCGAAGAGATGTTGCATCTGAAAGGCAGAGCCCTCTCCGAATGGGCTGCCAGGCGAGCGACCGATCACGGCCTCAGCGCCGCCGTCGCGGCCCAGGTGGTGCGCGTGACGCCAGCAGATCTCAAGGTGATCGACTCCGAGCTCAGCAAGCTTGCCGCCTACAAGGCCTCGGGCTCGAAGCTGACAGCCGAGGTTGTCACGGAGCTGCTTGCCGGAGGACGCGAAGACGAAATCTTCAAGCTGACCGACAACCTGCTCCCGCACCCGACCCCGGAGGCGCTCAAGATCGCTCGCGGGCTGTCGAGCGGCGGCATGCAGCCGACCTCCGTCGCGTGGCGCATGGCGCGTCATGTGGCGCTCGTTCTGGAAGTTCGAGCACGCCAGGATCGCGGTGAATCCCTGTCTGACGTCAAGTCGCAGATGGCCGAGCACCCATTCGTGGTCCAGAAGGCGTTCGAGACCGCCCGCGATGCAGACCCAGACCAGCTGGAGGCAGTGCTGCGCGCAATTCGTGACTACGAATGGGAGGTCAAGTCGGGACAGATCGACCCGGAGCTGGGCCTCGACGTGCTCCTGACGCGGCTTTAGAAATTACTTCGAGCCGGTCTTCTTCGGCGCTGCTTTCTTATCGTCGGTCCGGGCCCTTGCCGCCGGAGCAGCACTTGCTTTCTTCGGCCGCGACCCGCCGGAACCCGCCCCCGCCGCCGGCAGCCCGGCCAGCTTCACCAACTGCCTCGTCAGGCGAGCCTTCCGGCGCGCGGCGTTGTTGGCGTGCAAGATGCCTTTCGCGGCAGCGCGGTCGAGAGCTCGTATCGCATCCAGGGCCACTGCGTAGCGCTCCGACTCGGCCACTGGGGCTTCGGTCAGCGTACGGCGAGCCTTGACGATCTTCGTCTTGACCTCCGAGCGCACCGCGCGATTGCGCATCGTCCGGCGAACGCTCGCGCGGGCCTGTTTCTTGGCCGACGCGGTTCGCTTAGCCATGTGTCGATTCCAGGTGGGAGAAGAGCACGAAGCTAGGATTATAGGGGCCAGTGGAGTTCGAGCTCAGCGGGAAGCGCCCGAAGGTGCATCCCGACGCATACATCGCGCCGACCGCGGTCCTCATCGGTGATGTCGAGGTTGGCGCCGGCGCGAGCGTGTGGTTTGGCGCTGTTCTGCGCGGCGATGAGGCCGCCATCAAGGTCGGCGACGGGGCCAACATCCAGGACAACGCGGTCGTCCACTGTGCGCGCAATCTCCCCACCCTCATCGAGCAGAACGCCAGCGTCGGCCATTCCGCCCAGCTCGAAGGCTGCGTCGTCGAGCAGGGGGCCGTCGTCGGGATGGGCGCGACCATGCTGCAGGGCAGCCGGCTTGGCGCGGGTTCGATGCTCGCGGCTGGAGCGGTTCTCGGCGAGGGCAAGTCGGTCCCCGCAGGCCACATGGCGGCGGGGGTACCCGCCAGCGTGAAGAAACCGCTGGACGGTTCAGCGGGAAATTGGGTCGGTACAACCGCCAAGCACTACCAGGACCGCGCCGTAAAGTACCGAGCGAACCTGCGACCCGGCCGCAGTTGAACATCGCGCTGCCTGCGCGCGCCAAGCTCAACCTGGACCTCGACGTCATCCGACGGCGCGCCGATGGATTTCATGAGATCCGCACAAACATGCAAGCGGTCGCGCTGCACGACCTACTCGAGGCGGCGCCCGCCACGAGCTCGACTCTCGTCATTGACGGCTTGCCCGCCCCCGCCGCCGGCGACAACATCGTTCTCAAGGTCCTGGCCGAGGTCGAAAGGGCCGCGGGCCGCCCGCTGCCCACGCACTTCCACCTCCACAAGAGGATCCCGCCGGGTGGGGGCTTGGGGGGAGCCAGCTCCGACGGCGCCGCCGCGTTGAGGGCGTTGGCCGCGATTCATCGACTCGACCTGAACGTGGAAGAAATAGCGAGAAAAATCGGCGCCGATGTGCCGTTCTTCCTCGCCGGCGGCCGCGCCCTCGGCGAGGGGATTGGCGAGCAGCTCACGCCGCTGCCGACGGAGCTCGCCTGGTTCGCGATCGCCTGGCCCGGTATCGAACTCTCGACCGCACGCGTTTACGGTGCGTGGGACGAAACGAAGGGCGGGCCGCCGAATGCGCTGCAACGCGCCGCCGAGCATGTCGATCCGCGAGTGCAAGATTTCGCGAAGCGTCTTGGTCATGAATGGCAGATGACCGGCAGCGGGTCGGCGTTTTTCAAACGCTGCGCCAGTCGCGACGAGGGGCTCCTGGCGATCCATCCGCTCGAGTGCTGGACCGCGCTCACGCACAGCGTTGGAGCCTGGGCCTGATGCGCCGCACGGCCGCGGTCTGGGCCGGCAAGGCCACGGGCGCACTCTCGAGGATCAGCCGCCTCGGAGGTGGCACGACGCTGCCCGGCGACGTCGCAAGAGCCATCGACCCCGACGTTCTGCGCAAGCTGTCGCACGACCTCAAGCAAGGTGCCATCGTCATCACCGGCACGAACGGCAAGACGACCACGGCGCGCCTCATCAGCTGGCTGCTCGAGGGCGCCGGTCACACCGTGGTATCCAATCGTGCCGGCGCCAACCTGATCTTCGGCGCCACCGCGGCGGCGTTGCAGCGCGCCGGGGCCGATGGCCGGCTTGACGCAGACTGGGGCGTCTTCGAGATCGACGAGGCCAGCCTCGAACGCGCGGTCGACGAGATCCAACCGCGATCGGCGATCGTCCTCAATCTCTTTCGCGACCAGCTCGACCGCTACGGTGAGCTGGAGGCGATCGCGAAGAGGATCGAGAAAGCCCTCGCGCGCCTTCCCGAAGCAAGCCACGCGGTCCTCAACGCCGACGACCCTCGTGTCGCCGAGATCGGATTGAGCCTCGAGCGTGTGCCGCTGTGGTTCGGGCTCGACGATCCGGCGGTCGCATTGCGCGAGCTGCCTCACGCAGCAGACGCTCGGACCTGCCCTCGTTGTGGCGCAAGCCTGTTGTTCGACGCGGTGTACGTAGGTCATGACGGCGTGTATCGCTGCCCCAACGGAGATTTCACCCGCCCCGCGCCCGAGTTGGCCGCGACCCATATCGAGCTGAACGGATTCGACAGCCTCTCGATGGGCGTGAGCGGTGTTCGCATCGAGCTGCCGCTCGGCGGCCTGTACAACTGCTACAACGCGCTGGCCGCGTTCGCTGCGGCGAACGCGATTGGCCTCGACCCGGCGTACATCGCGGATCGGTTTCACACCTTTCATGCCGCATTCGGCAGGCAGGAGCGCCTCGCCGCCAAGGGCCGCCACCTCAACCTCGTTCTTTCCAAAAACCCAGCGGGTTTCAACGAAACCCTGCGCACCGCGGTCGACCTCGCGGGCGGCAAGTATCTGTTGATCGGCTTGAACGACCGCCGCGCCGACGGCACGGACGTCTCGTGGATATGGGACGTCGACTTCGAGCGCCTACGCGGACGCGCGAAGCTCGTGGTTCCTGCGGGCAACCGGGCCAACGATCTCGCGGTGCGTCTCAAATACGGGGGGGTGGATGCGGCGCCGCCCGAGTCCGATCCCTCGCGCGCCCTCGACTCCCTAATCGATGGCACTCCAGAGGGCGAGACCGCGCATCTGCTCTGTACGTACACAGCCATGCTCGATGTCCGCTCCGAGCTCGTCAGGCGCGGCTGGGCAAAGCCTTACTGGGAGACTTAGAGACACATGGCCAGGCACAGGAAAACGTTCACGGTCGGGTGGTTGTACCCCGATCTCATGAACATCTACGGCGATCGCGGCAACATCCTCACGCTGCTCAAGCGCGCCGAGTGGCGCGACTACGAGGCCCGTCTCATCGAGCTCGGCAGAGGCACCGCCAAGCGTATGGACGCGGTCGACATTTTCTTCTTCGGTGGCGGGCAGGATCGCGAGCAGGCGCTTGTGTACGAAGACCTCCTCGAGTCCAAGCAAGCCCCGCTCTTGCGTGCGGTGGCATCCGGCGCGAGCGTGCTTGCGGTGTGCGGCGGCTATCAGCTCCTCGGCCACTACTACCAGACCGGTGAGGGCGAACGATTCCCCGGCATCGGCCTGATAGACGTACGCACCGAAGCCGGCAAGCGGCGCTTCATCGGCGACGTGGTCGTTGACGCCGCGCTGGTCGACATCACGCCGAACACCCTGGTCGGTTTCGAGAACCACAGCGGCCGCACGTACTTGGGGCCGAGGGCCAAACCTCTCGGGCGCGTGCGAATGGGCTTTGGCAACAACGGTGAGGACCACACCGAAGGATGCCTGCAGGGAGGCGTCCTTGGAACCTACTTACACGGCTCGCTGCTGCCCAAGAACCCGCACCTCGCCGACCACCTGATACGGAGCGCGCTCAGGCGCCGTGGTATTACCGAGCTTTCCCGTCTCGACGACTCGGTCGAGCTCGCTGCGCACGAGCGGATCCTGGAGCGCGCCGGGCGACCGTAGCCGCGGCCTGCGCCTTGGGCGCCGCCGGCGCGCCGTTGGCTCGGGGTCCGGCTGCGATTTTCGGCTGTGGCGTCGACAAGGCCTCGCGCAGCACCTGGTCGATCGACTCCACCAGCACCAGCTGCATCTCCTTGCGCAGGTCCGCGGGAATGTCGTCGAGGTCCGCCTCGTTGTGAGCGGGCAGCAGCACGCGCCGTATCCCGGCGCGATGCGCGCCCAGCACCTTTTCCTTCACTCCGCCAATCGGCAGCACCTTGCCGCGCAGTGTGATCTCTCCGGTCATCGCCACGTCATCGCGGGCCGGACGTCCGGTCAGGATCGAGGCCATCGCCGTGAGCACGGTCACCCCTGCGGAGGGCCCTTCCTTTGGCTGCGCGCCCGCGGGCACGTGCACGTGGAGGTCGTTCTTCTCGAACAACGAAGGATCGATTCCAAGAACCGAAGCCCGGTCCTTCAGGTACGACAATGCCGCCGACGCGGACTCCTTCATCACTTCGCCGAGCTGTCCAGTCAAACGCAGCTCGCCCTTGCCAGGCGTCAAAGCCGCTTCGACGAACACGATCTCGCCGCCGGTTGGCGTCCAGACCAGTCCCGTAGCCACGCCCGGCCGGTCGATCCGCTCGGCCACATCGTCGTGGAAGCGACGCTTGCCGAGCGCGGCTCGGACCCGCTTCATATCAACGGCCCGGCGCAGGCGCTTGCCGACGGCCAAATCCGCGACGGCGCGCCGCATCACCGACGCGATCTCGCGCTCCAGGTTGCGCACGCCTGCCTCGCGCGTGTACTGGCGGATGATAAGCCGCACCGCATCCTCGGCCATCCCAACTTCACCGACCCGCAGCCCATGAGCGGCAAGCTGCTTCGGCACCAGGAACTGCGCCGCGATCTGGACCTTCTCCTCTTCGGTGTAGCCGGAGAGATGAAGGACCTCCATCCGGTCGCGCAGGGCCGCGGGAATGGTCTCCAGCGAATTCGCGGTCGTGATGAACATGACCTTCGAGAGGTCGAACGGCACGTCGAGGTAGTTGTCGCGAAAATCCTTGTTCTGCTCGGGGTCCAGCACCTCCAGCAACGCAGACGACGGATCGCCGCGCCAATCTGAGCCGATCTTGTCGACCTCGTCCAGCATGAACACCGGGTCGTTGGACTCCGCGCGGCGGATGGCCTGCAGGATGCGGCCCGGCATCGCTCCGATGTACGTGCGCCGGTGGCCGCGAATCTCCGCCTCGTCATGCACGCCGCCCAGTGATGCGCGCGCAAACTTGCGTCCCATCGCGCGCGCGATCGAGTGGCCGAGGGAGGTCTTGCCGACGCCTGGCGGCCCGACGAAGCATAGGATCGGCTCGCGACCGCGTTCAGTGAGACCGCGAACCTGCTTCAGGCGCCGCACCGCCAGGTGCTCCACGATGCGCTGCTTCACCTTGTCGAGGTCGTAGTGGTCGGCGTCCAGGATCTCGCGAGCCTTGGCCACGTCCACCTCGCCGCCGGTCGAGATGTTCCACGGCAGCGAGACGATGAGCTCGAGGTAGGTGCGGATCACCGACGACTCGGGTGACGCCGAAGGGATCCGCTCCAAACGCGCCAGCTCGCGGTCGGCTTCGCGGCGGGCCTCAGGCGGCAGCCCCGCCTTTTCGATCCGCTCTCGCAGCTCCGAGAGTTCGCCGTGCTCGCTGTCCAGCTCACCGAGCTCGCGCTGAATCGCCTTCAGCTGCTCGCGCAAGAAGTACTCGCGCTGGGCCTTGCCCATCTGCTCCTCGGCCTGCGACTGAATCTTTCGCCCCAGCTCCAGCACCTCCAGCTCGTGCGCGAGTGTGCCGAGCAGGCGTTCGAGCTTCTTCTTGGCCGAATCCATCTCGAGGATCTCCTGCCGCTGCTCGGTGGTGAGCCGGATGTGATTGGCGATGTAGTAGGCGAGGTGCAGCGGGTCGTCGATCGCGCCCGCGGCGCTGGCGAGCTCGGCGGGGAGGTGGGGCGCGAGAGTTACGAGCTGCTGGAACGATGAGATGGCACGCCGCAGCAGTGCCTCGCGCTCGATGGGCGTCATCGAGTCATGCGCTTCGGGCAGCATCTCGACGCGGCAGCTGAGGTATGGCTCTTCGGCGAGCGCGGACATCAGCTTGATCCGCCGCAGGCCCAGCACCGCAAGCTGGATGGTGCCATCCGGCAGCTTGAGCATGTGCTGTACTCGCACCATCGCGCCCACGTGGTGGATGTCCTCGAATCCGACCTCTTCGGCCGACTCGTCGAGCTGGGCCGCCACGGCGATGTGGCGCTCGGCACCAGGCAGGTCGTCGAGCAGCTGCAGCGATCGGCGGCGCCCAACCGAGAGCGGGATGAAGATCCGCGGAAAGACGACCGTGGACTTGAGCGGCAGCACGGGCAGGTGCGAAGGCACGATCCCCTCCAGGTTCACGGCTGGCATCTCGCTCACAGCAACACAGTATTCCCCAGTGGCTCGAGACTCATCCGGAGCTTCAGCCGGCCGGCCAGAACTCACCCGGGCCGAAGACGCCCCATCCGGCGTCGCCCCCCTGCCCATGTGGGTCGTCGCCGAACGCCCAGCTCACCTCCTGCTCGGTGCCAGCCGACAGGTTCATGGCGTAGACCCTGCCGGTGGGCATCGTGGCGCCGGGGCATCCGTCGGACGCCGTACATGCGCGCTCCTCGAGGTACCAGACCCAACCATCCTTCACGAAAAGGATCTGAGTCCGCAGCTGTTCGACGACGAGGTGCGTGGTGGCAGCCTTCAGGTCGTATACGTAGATGCGGGGCTGCGACTGTTCGCTCGGGTTCACATAGGCGGTGTAGGCGATTTGGTTTCCGTCAGGCGAGAGGCCCGGCAGGTATGACCAGGCGCCCGCGCCGTTCAGAGCCGAAACGCCAGCCTCCGGCGTCCAGGATTGCGCGGTATCGCTTCCGAACCGGTCCAGAAACAATCGGTGTCCGCTGCGGTCCCAGAACGCCCACATGACGCCGGGATCCAACGTGGTGACGAGGGCGCGATCTGACATGCGATAGACCGCGATCGGCTGGGAACCCTTTCCCGTGAGGTGGCCCGCCGCGACATATTGGCCGTCGGGGGAAACGGCCAGTACCTCCGGTGGCAGACCGAAGCGGCAAATGCAGTCACCAATCCCCGTTCGGTAAGTGAACAAAAGGCCGGTCTTGCGCTGTGCATAGAGATACACGTCGACGCCACCATTCGGATAGCCCTCGTCGGCGCTTCGCGGGAGCGTGTAGGCCATGACCGACTGGTCTGGAAGCCACGAGGCGGACGTCACATAGAACGGGAAGGTGCCCGCATGGCTCTCGTTGCCACTGCCGAGCGAATGAAGCATCACATCGGTTTCGTTCGCCGACACCGGCTTCAGGTACTCGAACGTGTCGCCGGTGAAGAGGTGCGCGGAGGTGTTTGCGATCTTGCAGAGCAATCTGGGGCGAACCGGATTCGTCACGTCGTACAGCAGCTGATTGGCCGTCCATTTCGCGCCAATCAACACCATCGAACCCCCGCTGGCGCCTCCGCCGCAAGCGACCCGCGGAACGGGCGACGGAGATGGACCCGCACTTGACGTTGGAGTGGGGGAGCTCCGTGCCAGGCTCGGCGTGACCGACGGCGTCGTCGTGAGGCTTGGAGATGCCGAGGGCGACTTCGTCGCAGTTGGGGCACCGCCGGCACAGGCGGTCACGAACACGAGGGTTGCCGCCAGTCCTGTCAGCCACCGCATGCCGGAAGGCTAACGAACTGCGCCGGTACCTCATCACTCAAAACCGAGATCCTCCGCCGCGATGGCTGCGTATCTCGTGACGAAAGCCGTCCATCTTCGGAGGAGGGGAAATGAAGGATCTGCTTGCGTACCCGGTCGTGGTCCAAACCTCCACCCGTATAATTCCGGACACCCCGCAAGGGTCAAATCTTGAGCCAATCGCTAACGGCCGTCATCCTGGCCGCCGGTCACGGCACCCGCATGCGGTCGCGGACTCCCAAGGTCCTGCATGTGCTTTGCGGCCGTCCCATGATCGACTGGGTCATCGACGCGGTCAGCGACGCGGGCGCGGACGCAATCAAGGTCGTGACCAACCCGCATCACGCAGAGGTGGCCGCGCACCTGGACGGGAAAATCCCTTCGATCGAGGTCGTCTACCAGCGCGAACCGCGTGGTACCGCCCACGCCCTGCAGCAGGTCGGGGACCTTGCGGGCGACGTGCTCGTGGTCAACGGCGACTCCCCGCTGCTGACCGCGACCACCGTCCGCCACATCATCGACATTCACCGGCGGGCCAAGCGTCCAGCCACTCTCGCCACCGTCGAGGACCCAGGGCGAGACGACGGCCGCATCGTGCGCGCCAAGGATGGTGACTTCGAGAGGATCGTCGAGCGCAAAGACGCGAATGACGAGCTCCGACTAACCGTCCACGAGTTCAACGTCGGCATCTATTGCTTCGACGGTGGCCGGCTCGTAGAAGCGCTGGCCCGTGTTTCGGACGACAACAAGGCCGGTGAGTACTACCTCACCGACGTCTTCCCATACCTCCAGCCCGTCAACGTCGTGAAGCTCGCCGACCCGGATGAGGCGCTTGGCGTCAAAGACCGCGTCCGCCTAGCGACCGCGACGCGGATCATGCAGAAGCGCATCCTCGACCGCCTCATGGTGGAGGGCGTCACGATCGTCGATCCCGACTCCACCTTCATCGACGGGACCGTGGCCATTGGCCAGGACACTGTCATCGAACCGTTCTCGGTGATCAAGGGCGACACGTCGATCGGCAACGAATGTCGAATCGGCCCGCACGTGCACATAGAGGACGCGAGGATCGGCGATCGTTCTGACTGCGGTCCATTTGTGAACATCAGGCCCGGGACCGAGATCGCCGAAGACGTTCACATCGGCAGCTTCGCCGAGCTGGTGAGGACGAAGGTCGGGAAAAACAGCAGGGTGCCGCACGTCTCATACCTCGGGGACACCGACCTTGGCGCGGACGCCAACATCGGGGCGGGCACGATCACGGCCAACTTCGACGGCGCCCACAAGAACCGCACGGAGATCGGCGACGGCGCCTTTGTCGGCGTGGACACGATGCTGGTCGCTCCCGTCAAACTTGGCAAAGGCGCCCGAACCGGGGCAGGCTCGGTAGTCACCAAGGACGTACCGGACGGCGCGACAGCGGTCGGAGTTCCAGCTAGGGTGATACGGAAGAAGCAGTGATCGGCCGATTGACGACCGCAGTCGAGTTCGCGGGAGAGGAAGCCTCGCCGTGGGGCGCCCTCAAGCTCATCGCGGGCAGCGCCAATCCCGAGCTTGCGGCTCGCATCTCGGAAACGATCGACGTACCGCTCACGGACCCCCGGCTGCGCCACTTCCCAGACGGCGAGATCAACGTCAAGATCGAGGACTCGATGCGGGGACACGATGTGTTCGTGATCCAGCCCACGTCACCGCCCGTCAACGAGCACCTGATGGAGCTGTTCATCATCCTCGACGCCCTTCGCCGCGCTTCGGCCGGAAGAGTCACGGCGGTCATCCCGTACTACGGCTACGCGCGCAAGGAGCGCAAGACCCAGCCGCGCGAGCCCATCTCCGCGAAGCTGGTCGCCAACTTCATCACTCTCGCCGGTGCTGACCGGCTGCTTCTGCTCGACCTCCACGCCGAGGCCATCGAGGGATTCTTCGACGTTCCCACCGACCATCTTTCGCCGCATCGAATCGTCGCCGACCACCTGCGCACGCTGAACCTGCAGCGCCTCACCGTGGTTGCGCCAGACGCCGGAGGCGGACGTCGAGCGGAGGCCGTCGCCAACCAGCTGCAGGCGCCGATCGCGTTCGGCTACAAGCGCCGTTCTGGTGACGACGAGGTGGAGGTGATCGCGGTCTCAGGCGACGTCAAGGATCGCGACTGCGTGATCGTCGAGGACATCATCACCACGGGCGGCACGATCTCCAAGCTGGCGCAGTCGCTGCATAAACAGGGGGCTCGCCGGGTTCTCGTCGCGGCGACCCACCCGGTCCTCACCGGCGACGCCGTGCAGCGCCTAAAGAACGCCGACATCGAGCACGTGATCGTTACCGATTCGATTCCGATCGCTCCCGAAAAGCTCGGCCCGCCGCTGACGGTCCTGTCGGTAGCTCCTCTGCTCGCCGAGGCGATCGTTCGGGTACACGAGAACCGGAGCGTCAGCGAGCTCTTCAGATAATCCTGCCGTCATGAGCGCCCAGGAAGTCATCGAAGTCATCGTCCTTGTCGTCTGCTTCCTCGCGGCCGCGCTGGCCGCGGGCACGGAGACCGCCCTCACCTCGGTCGGCCGGCTCCGAGTGCGCTTCCTCGCCGAGCAGGGAAGCAAGTCTGCGGCGATCCTGCAGAAGCTGCGCGCCGACCCGAACCGTTACCTCTCCACGGTCCTCTTCACCAACACCCTCGCCCTCATCGTCGCGTCCACCTCGACGACCCTGCTAACCGACTCGCTGTTCACGCACTGGGGCGTGCCTATCGAGTGGCGGTTGTGGCTCGCGCTGGTGGTGTCGTTCGTGCTGTCGGTCGTGCTCCTGATCGCGGCCGAGGTCACACCGAAGACGCTTGCCATCCGGTACGCCGAGCGGGTGGCTCTCGCCACGGCAGGCCCGGTGGACCGGCTCGCCACATTCCTCAGCCCGATCCTGTGGGTGGTCACCCTCATCTCGCGAGCACTCACGGGTGGCCGCGCTGCGCGCGCCCCGTTCCTCACCGAAGAAGAGCTGCTGACACTGCTGCACGTCTCCGAGGAGGCGGGCGTCATCGAGGAGCAGGAGCACCAGATGATCCACGGGATCATCGAGATCGGCGACAAGACGGTGCGCGAAATCATGATCCCGCGCACCGACATCGTGGCCGTCGAGCGCACGGCGACTCTCAAAGACATCGTCAAAGTCTTCAAGGAGCACCGGCACACACGGATGCCGGTCTACGAAGAGGATCTCGACCACATCGTCGGCCTGCTCCACGCCAAGGACCTGCTGCTCTTCTACACGCTCAGCAGCTCGCAGAAGTTCGACATCGACAAGATCCTGCGGCCGATCAAGTTCACGCCGGAGCAGAAGAAGGTTGACGAGCTGCTGCTCGAGATGCGAACCGAGAAAGTCCACATGATGATCGTGGTCGACGAATATGGCGGCACGGCCGGGCTTGTATCGATGGAGGATTTGCTCGAGGAGATCGTGGGCGAGATCCGCGACGAATACGACTCTGCCGAGGAGGAAGAGCTGACCATCATCAATGATCACGAGGCTCGCGTCGATGCAGGCTTTCCGCTGGAAGAGCTCAACTCACGACTCGGGCTGGCGATCGAGGAGTCGGGCGACTATGACTCAGTCGGCGGATACGTGCATGCGATGCTCGGCAAGATCGCCGTGGCCGGCGATTCGTTCCGCGCCGGGCGGGTGGTCTGGACGGTGGAGAAGGTGAAGGGTCGCCGGATCGAGACCGTGCGCCTTAAATCCGACCACCCCTGGCCCTCCGAAGCGCTGATTGCGTCGGGCCTGGCGCATCCGGCGCCGACGGATGGACGCGCCAACGAATCGGAGACGAGCACCGTGGAGGAATCGACTGGCCACATATCGTGACCGGGCGGTCGTGCTGCGCAAGCTCGACTACGGGGAAGCGGACCGGATCTTCACGCTGCTGACGCGCACCCACGGCAAGGTGGGGGCGATTGCGAAGGGGGTGCGCCGCCCCGAGAGCAAGCTGGGTCCCTCGCTGGAGCTCTACGGACATGTCGATGTCTTGCTTGCCAAGGGCCGCGGCGACCTCGACGTGGTCGCGCAGGTGCAGCGCATACCAGGCGAGCGCATCGCGGGCGACCTTGAGCGCATGTCGCATGCGGCGTTGATCGCGGAGCTGGCGGAGCGCGTATGCGAGGACAGGCATCCGATCGATGGTGTTTACGAGCTCACAGTGATGGCGCTGGACGAGCTGGCTCGCGAAACGGATCCGCGCCGCGCTTCCGCCTATTTTCTGATGGCCGCGCTCGACCTGCTGGGTTACGCGCCGCAGCTCATGGAGTGCGCGACATGCGCGAAGCCGCTGGCGGCGAGGCCGGCGGTGTTCAGCGCCACGGCGGGCGGGATCCTATGTGATGAATGTGCCCTTCCCGGTATGCCGCTGGTCTCGGTGGCTGCGATCAAGGTCCTCAGATTGATGGCAAGCGGAGACATACAGACCTACCGTCGTTTGAAGTTGGACGGCGCGCTAATCGACGACATCGAAAGCGTATTGACGTCACAGCTCGAGCATCACCTGGACCGGCGTCTGAAGTCGCTAGCATTCCTGCACCAAATGAGAAGTCACCTCCCCACCCGTGGGGAGGTCGGCGCGTAGCGCCGGGTGGGGAGTAGCGAGCAAGCATGACGGTCAACCGCGATCAGCTCATGGAGAAGGTCGTCGCTCTCACCAAGCGGCGCGGCTTCATCTTCCCATCGAGCGAGATCTACGGCGGGGTGTCGGGCTTCTACGACTACGGGCCGTACGGAGTTGCGATGAAGCGGGCCATCAGGGACCTGTGGTGGCGCCACATGGTGGACCTGCGCGACGACGTGGTAGGCCTGGAATCCACGCTGATGATGCCTGCAGCGGTATGGGCCGCCTCGGGCCACCTCACCAACTTCGTCGATCCTCTGCGTCAGTGCCTCGGCCGGTGCAAGAAGCGGTGGCGCGCAGATCACGTGAAGGGCGACACGTGTCCCGAATGCGGCGGGCCGCTTGACGAACCGCGCATGTTCAATTTGATGTTCAAGACCCATGTCGGCCCGGTCGAGGACACGTCGTCGGAGGTCTATCTGCGACCGGAGACCGCGCAGGGCATGTTCGTGGACTTCAAGAACGTCATCAACTCGACGCGGGTACGCGTCCCGTTCGGCATCGCGCAGCAGGGCAAGGCGTTCCGCAACGAGATCACTCCCGGCAACTTTGTCTTCCGCGTGCGCGAGTTCGAGCTGATGGAGATGGAGTACTTCGTGAAGCCGAGTGAAGACGACGAATGGTTCAACTACTGGCGCAGCGAGCGGATGCGCTGGTATGTGGACGAATTGGGCCTAAAGGCAGGTCAGCTGCGGTTCTACGACCACCCTAAAGAATCGCTGTCCCATTACTCGAAGCAGACGACAGACATCGAGTACGACTTCCCCTTTGGGTGGGGAGAGCTGGAGGGGGTGGCGGACCGCACCGACTTCGACCTCCGCGTGCACCAGGAACATTCCAAGGTTGACCTGACGTACCTCGACCCCGAAACGAACGAACGCTACCTGCCGTGGGTGATCGAGCCGGCGGTCAGCGTGGAACGGATATTCATCACGCTCCTGATCGACGCGTATGACGAGGACGTTGTCAACGACGAGCCGAGGGTGGTTTTGCGCCTGCACCCGAACGTGGCGCCGGTCCAGGTGGCCGTGGTGCCGCTGTCGAAAAAAGAGGACCTGATCAAGGTGGCGCGGGAGGTGCGGTCATCGCTTCAGGGTCAGTTCCGGGTGGAGTATGACCAGACAGGTGGCCATATCGGCCGGCGCTACCGGCGGCAGGACGAGATCGGCACCCCGTTTTGCGTGACGATCGACTTCGACACGCTCAATGACAAAGCGGTGACGATCCGTCAACGCGACTCAACCAAACAAGAACGCGTGGCGATCTCGATGCTGGGAGACCGGCTGCATCAACTTCTCTGAGAGGGCTTGTTCGTAACGCATCAGGGTTGACAAGTCTCCCCGCGCGGAGTACGCCTGCGCTGACAGTCCTCAGCTGCCCGAGGGATCACATGCGACGCGCGGCGTTGCGCCCGAGGGTCAAGGAGGCGTCGGGAGGGGATGCATGTCAGTTAACGACAAGCTCGATCGCCGGCAGCTCTTGATAGGTGCGTCGGCAGGCGCGCTCGGGATCGGGGCGGCCGCGCTCAGCCCCATCACCGCGTTGGCAGCGGACAGCGCCGGGGTGGTCGGGACCTGGGACGTGCAGATAACCGATCTCAGTACCCCAGGCGGACCGGCCACGTTCGAGGGCGTCACCACGTTCGCCCCCGGCGGCGTCGTAGTTTCGATGGATTCCAACGGACCGTCGACCGGCATTGGCAGCTGGGCCAAAAAGCCTGGCCATGCATTCGTTGGGAGGTTCATTCAGTTCGGCTTCGATCCGCAAGGTACCTCCAAGGTTGTAGTCAGCGTCAGCGGCAAGATGTCAGAAGAAGATTCCATCGCCGGAACATTTACGTACAAGGTCTACGACCTCAAGGGCCATGTGATATTCGGTGATGGCAACGGGACCTTCACAGGAAAGAGGTTTAGCGCGGCGTAGGCTGTCAAAACGATTCCGGGCGGGTGGCTTGGACTAATCCCAGCCACCCGCACGAACTTCGACTCTGTTTATCTCCTCATCGGAGACACGGCCTTAGAGCTCGGGGCGGGACGATCAGGCCGGGTCGGCCCTGTGCCGGTGAAGCTGCCGTCGATCCTTCCTTGCGCCACGCCCCAGCCACGATCAGGGCCCCGACCAGAAGCCGGATTCGCCGGTGGTGGCTTACGGGTGTCGTTCGTATCACGAATCTGCAACGGCAGCGCATCGTGACTGAACGGTCGGACTCTAATCTCTTACTGTGCCGGTGACTGACGACGGCGTCCCGTACGAAGAAGGCCAACTAGAGCTGCCGGATGGCCGCCTGCTGGCCTGGCGGTGGTGGGGCGAACCAGGCTGGACCCCGATACTCCGGCTGCAGGGGACGCCCGGATCCAGGCTCTATCGGCACCCCAACCCCGCCATCCAGCGCGAACTTCGCGTTGGCTACTTGATGGCGGACCGCCCCGGTTACGGGGCCTCGAGTCGCCTGGAGGGCCGCGGAGTGATCGAAATCGGTGATGACCTCGCCGCGCTCCTCGACCATCACCTGCTCGAGCGCGTGCCGGTGATGGGTACGAGCGGCGGTGGGCCCCACGCATTGGCCGTGGCCGCGGGGCACCCGGACCGAATCACGGCCGTCTCGGTGATCGTTGGCGCATCCCCATTGCAGCCCGAAGAGGTCAGCCGGCTGGTAGGAGTGAACGCTGCCGGCTACGCGGCAGCCGAGCGCGGTTGGAATGACCTGCACGAGCTGCTGGTCCGGGTTCGCGAACGCCTCCTTGGGGAGGAAGGGATGGCCGGTGTGCTCTCGGACGCGCCGGCGGAGGACCGCGCCATCATGAGCGACCCGGCGTGGCGGCGGATCAGCCGCGCTAATACCGGGGAGGCGCTCCGGCAAGGCGCGGAGGGTTGGACCGACGAATCGATGGCCTTGCATCGTGGCTGGGACTTCGACCTGAAAACGGTCCGGCAGACGGTCACCTGGTGGCACGGCGACGACGACATGAACGCGCCGCTCAGCGCCGCGAAGCGCGCGGCGGCTCGATTGGGCCAGGTTGATCTCCGCGTCCTGCACCAGGAGGGCCACTTCGCCTCGCTGACGCACGAGGCGGAGATCGTGCGCGAGCTGCTCAGCCGCTCAATGAGCTGAGGCCGCCACCACCGCGGCGGTTGATCCGGCCGCCGCCGCGGAATCGCGAGCGAACAGTATCAACAGATACCAGCCCAACACGACGAGCAGCGGCAGCTCAGGTAGTGCGGATGCCACCGGTTCGATGCCAACCTCACCTTCCGTCTTCAACAGGCCCGCGTGGCTCTTGAAGTGCACGAGCGGATTGCCCTCCGGGTCCGACCAATCCCACTGCGAATGCCAGAAGTTGGCGGCGCCGAACCGTAGCAGCCGTCCCTGCGGCAGTTCGAGCATGCCACCACCTGTCCACGCCGGCTTGAATACGGCTAGGTTGGCGTCCGAGCCGGCTACGCGAACGGTGATCTGGGGGTGCCAGAATCCTTCGCGCTTGAAAGTCCACTGCTGGTCTTCCACCTCGCCGGCCGCCAACGACGCTCGCTGGAACTGCAGCGTCGCCCCGACCTCGTCCGCCGCCTGAAGCTCGAACGCCTGCTTCAGACGCGCCGGCTGCGACCAAACCAGCTCCTGGTCCGCGACCTCGGCGATTTTCTGCACGGCCTTTAGTCTGGCATCCCCTTAGCTGAGGGCGGGCCCGCGATCGCCGCAGCGAGGATTGCCACCCACGCGGGCGTCCATGCGGCCAGGCCACTCGTGAACGAGATCAGCACGATCGGCAGCGCGATCGCAGCCACCACCGAAGGGATTCGGTTCCGCAGCCACCCCGACAGGAGCGGAGCCATGGTCAAGATCATCACGATCCCCACAGCCACCGAGCCACCGAAACCCCACGTCGACGCATACGTGACCTCGGTGCATCGAAACGTTCCGCCCGAACCCGTGCAGATGCTGCTAGATCCTTCGAGCAGCGAGTACACGAGCACCGCCACGGAATAGAGAGGCCCGATTCCGGCCAGCACCAGGCGCACATATCGCAGGGTCTCGGTCATCAGGGCCCGACGATGCGAATCGTCCAGAAGTCCGACGCCAGCCCGGTCTGGATCAGATATGCGTACGGCATCGTGAAGTAGCCTGCCATGCCCCAGCCGGTACCCCATGAGTTGCGCACCAGGAACCACTGGTTCGCGTCCTCATAGCCCACCGCAACAACCGCGTGGCCTCCGATCGCGCGCTCGCTGGGAGCCGGCATCGGGGCGTGGCCGCTATCAGCCACACCGGCGCCTTCGAAACTCTCGTAGACCGTGAAACCGAACACGAACGGATAGCCCGATGCGAGGCATCCTTTCATCTGGTTCACGTCCTGGACGAGGCTCTGGTAGGAAACCGCTCGGTCGGTCACAGCGTCCGCATACGCCTTCGCCGGCGGCTTCTGCGTGAACTTGGTGATGTCATACGGCCAATCAGGCTCTGGACACACGCCCAAGCTCGCCACCGTTTTGATGCCGTCACGGATTTGCGCCCCGCTGTCCGAGTTGATGGTCCCCTCGATGACCCTTTCGTTGTAGTAGATGAACAGCCGCGACGGAACGAAGTCGGGCAGCGTCTGCTTCAGCCGGTCGAACTCGATCGCGCCGCCGATGGCGTTCGCCGTGCAGCTGCCGAGCATGCCCTGGTCGTAGACGCCGGGACACCGCGGACGCAGGTCGGTCGAGGGAGGCAGCGCGCTGAGGAACTGCGGGGGCGCCGCGTAAATGTGGTCACGCTCGTCGGGCAGGTCCGGAATCCAGCCGTAGTGGGCGATCTTCCTGGGGTCGGTCATCGGCTCGTCTCCTCGTGAGATTGGGTGCCCGCAAGTTTGCGCGGCGGCGTCCGTTGACGTCATACGGAGGGGATCTGCAAATGATCACGTCTCCCGGTATCTGTCGACGACAAGCACCGCTTTAGGGGCGAGGCGGAACCCTTCCCCAACTCCGTGCCGGCGGCAAGCCCCACCGCCGGCTCCCCGACCCAAAATCTCTCGTCACACCACTTGACACGCTCAAACTCATGTGATTGAATGACCAACCAGATTTGGTTGAGCGTTCAACCAACCAGGGTTCCAGCAAGGAGAGTGGCGCCAAGGTGGCAAGCGACAACCGGGAAAAGATCCTCCAGGCAGCGTTCGCGGTCCTGAGCCGCCAGGGGTACGAAAACACCTCCATCAAGGACATCGCCGAGGAGGCCCGCGTCGCCCAGGGCCTGGTCCACTACTACTTCAAGTCCAAGCAGCAGCTGGTGATCGCGGTGCTCTTCGCCGTCTGCCAGAAGATGGAGATCTACACCGCCGAGGGCACCGTCGGCGCAACCGCCGCCTTCGAAAATTTCAAGGTCCTGCTTCGGGAACGGCCTGACGCCCACACGCTCTACATCCAGCTGATCGGCGTCGGCCTCCACGACAAGGAGATCGGCGCGGGCATCCGCGAGAACATCAGGTTCGAGCGCGATCGTGTCGAGTCCCTCGCACGCCAGGTCCTCGCCGAGCGTGAAGCCGATCCGAGTCCCGCACGCGCCATCGCCGGCGCCGTCTGGGCCGGGGTGCTCGGAATCATGGTCCAGAAAATGATCGACCCGGAGTTCAACGCGGACGAGGCTGTCGACGCGCTCGCCGCCATGTCGCTGTCAGCCGTGTATTCGACGAATCCGAGCGCGTAGAGCGCCGGCGAGAGGAGAGGAAATGTTCGCGAGCTGGGGTCGTTTTGTTTATCGATACCGGTGGGCCACGCTGGCCGGGTCCGGCGTCCTGCTGGCCATCTCCATCGCCGGCATGCTCATGGGTGGCGTGCTCACGAGCGGTGGCCCGCTCACCAGCAACCTCGAATCCGCGCGGGCGGGGAACCTGATCTCGTCCGAGCTCGCCGCCGGCAAGGTCACCTCGAACTTCGTGTTCATCTTCACGAGCAGCACGGAAACCGTCACCGACCCAGCCTTCAAGGAGGCTGTGACCTCAGCCCTGGCGCCGATCCAGGGCGACCCTCGCATCGCCTCGATGGTGACGCCATACAACGCCCCCGACGCGCGAATCGCGCAAGCCTTCACCTCGACCAGCGGCCACCAGGCGCTCGTCAGCATCGACCTCAAGTCGAGCGGCATGCAGGCGCGCAACGACTACGACGCCCTTCGCGCCATGGTTAAGTCCGACACGCTCACCGTGACAGGCACCGGGTTCGTGGCCATCAACGAAGCTTTCAACAAGACGCTCGAGGCCGACCTTCAGCGAGCAGAGACTGTGACCCTCCCGGTGACACTGGTGCTCCTGGTCATCATCTTCGCGTCCCTCGTCGCAGCGGGCCTCCCGCTTGGCGTGGGCGTGCTCACCATCCTTGGCGGCCTCGCGGGAACGTTCTTCCTGAACAGGTTTACGGACGTATCGCAGTACGCGCTCAACATCGTCACCCTGATCGGCCTCGGGGTGTCGATCGACTACTCGCTGTTCGTCGTCAACCGGTTCCGCGACGAGCTGGCCCGAGGCGCGAGCCGTGAAGACGCTGTCGCCACCACCATGGCGACCGCAGGTCGTGCCATAACCTTCTCTGGAATCACGGTCGCCGTCGGCCTGTCAGCCATGCTCTTCTTCCAGGGCACCTTCCTCGCCTCGATGGGTGCGGCGGGCGCGATCGTGGTCGCGGTTGCGGTCGTCTACGGGCTGACTTTCCTGCCCGCGCTGCTCTCGATCCTCGGTCCCGCGGTGAACCGGCTGCGCATCCCGCTCTTCCGGCGGGCGCCCAGCCCTGGTACGGGCTTCTGGCACGGCCTCGCGACGTGGGTCATGCGACGCCCCCTGGTCGTCCTCCTGCCCACGACCGGATTCTTGCTCCTCGCCGCGTCGCCGTTCATCCAGCTGCGGCTCGCCAACGGCGACGTCGATATGCTGCCGACGCGCCTGGAGGCCCGGCAGGGCTACGACCAGATGATCGCCAACTTCCCAGGCCAGGACCAGACAACCTTCAACATCGTCGTGAACTACCCAGACGGCTCACCCCAGACGCCTGATCGCATCGCCGCCCAGTTCGGCTTGACGCAGCGCATTGCCGCCATCCCGGGCGTGCTTCACACCACCACTGCAGGCGTGGGCAGGCACATCGTGCTGATCCAAGCCACCACCAGCTCGCCCGCGACATCGGACGCATCGCGCGCCATCGTGAATGCGATCCGCGCCGACCAGGGCGTCGGCAACGGCGGCCAGATCCTGGTGGGTGGTCAGACCGCGGTCGACCTCGATGTCATCAAGTTCATCGTCGACCGCACCCCGGTGGCGGTCGGATTCGTCGTGGCAGTGACACTCCTTGTGATGTTCCTGCTCACGGGTTCGGTGGTGCTACCGTTCAAAGCCGTACTGCTCAACTTCCTGTCGATTGGCGCGTCGTTCGGCGCGCTGGTCTGGATCTTCCAGCAGGGGCACCTGTCGAACATGCTGGGCTTCACACCGCAGTCGATCGATCCCAGCATCCCGGTGATCCTCTTTTCGATCGTGTTCGGCCTGTCGATGGACTACGAGGTGCTGCTCGTAAGCCGCATGCACGAGGAGTATGTCCGCACCGGCAACAACAGGCTGGCGGTGGCAAACGGTCTCGAGAAGACCGCGCGCCTCATCACCGGTGCGGCGGCGATCATGGTCACCGTGTTCCTTGCCTTCGGCCTCGCCGAGGTGGTGATCATCAAGGCCATCGGTATCGGTCTCGCTGTCGCGGTCGCGATCGATGCCACGCTGGTGCGGGCGCTTGTAGTGCCTGCTGTCATGCGGCTGCTCGGCGACTGGAACTGGTGGGCGCCGCGCCCGCTGCGGCGGCTGTACGACCGGGCTGGTCTCGGCGATTTCAAGGTCGAGCCGGCGCCGGACCGGCAGCTGGAAGTGGCCTGAAATAACGGGTACGGCGCCAGCCCTACCCGTTCCCAGGACATGGACAACCTGATCGTGTTGCTGCTCGTCGGTCTTATCGCCGGGTTCCTTGCCGGCAAGGTGATGACGGGCCACGGCATGGGCCTGATCTGGGACATCGTTGTCGGCATCCTAGGTGCCTTCCTCGGCGGCTGGCTCGCCGGCGCGCTGGGCATCGCGGTCGGAGGCCTGCTGGCCGAGATCGTGGTCGCCTTCATCGGCGCGATCATCCTGCTCTTCATCTTCCGGGCCCTGGTCGGGCGCGGGATGCTCCGCCGCACGTAGCAGCACCTCCCCACGCAGTGGGGAGGTCGGTCGAGACCGCGCAGCGGTCTCGGCCGGGTGGGGAGACCCGAGCTAGTTCAGCGGCCGGATAGTATTTCCGGCAATGGCTGCTGGACATAAGTGGGTCTACCACTTCGCCGAGGGGTCCGCGAAAATGCGCGACCTCCTTGGCGGCAAGGGCGCCGGCGCCGCCGAGATGACCCGAGCCGGGATGCCCGTCCCGCCCGGTTTCACCATCACCACCGAAGCATGCCGGGCCTACCTCGCCAAGCGCGGCAAGTTCCCACCCGGGATGTGGGAGCAGACGACCACCGCGCTGAAAACGCTGGAGAGGAAGACAGGCAAGAGGTTCGGCGACCCACACAACCCGCTGCTCGTCAGCGTTCGCTCGGGGGCCAAGTTCTCGATGCCCGGGATGATGGACACAGTCCTCAACCTCGGCCTCAACGACGTGACAACCAAAGCCCTGGCCGACCTCACCAACGACGAGCGCTTTACGCTCGACTCGCGCCGCCGATTCATCCAGATGTTCGGCAAGACCGTGATGGGCATCGACGGCGAGAAGTTCGAGCACGCATTGAGCGAGGCGAAGAAGCGCGCAGGGGTCAAGACCGATCCCGAGCTCAAGCCGGCGGACCTGCGCAGGCTCGTCAAACGGTTCCTCGACATATATAAGGACGCGACAGGCCACGAGTTCCCATCCGACCCGATCGTGCAGCTGCGGGCGGCGATCGAGGCCGTGTTCAAGTCGTGGAACACCGATCGCGCCAAGACCTACCGCCGCATGGAGCGCATTCCTGACGATCTCGGCACCGCGGTCAACGTCCAGATGATGGTGTTCGGCAACATGGGGCCGACATCGGGCACGGGCGTGGCGTTTACGCGCAACCCGATAACCGGTAAGAAGGAGCTCTACGGCGACTATCTCCCCAATGCACAGGGCGAAGACGTCGTGGCCGGCGTGCGAGACACCGAGCCCATCTCGGCTTTGAAGCGGAGGATGCCGAAGGTCTACGCCGAGTTCGAGGGCTACGCGCGCAAGCTCGAGAAGCATTACAAGGACGTCCAGGACCTCGAGTTCACTGTCGAACGAGGCAAGCTCTGGATGCTGCAGACCCGCTCTGCGAAGCGGACGGGCGAGGCTGCGGTGAGGATCGCGGTCGACATGGTCCACGAGGGCCTCATCAACCGAAAGGAAGCTGTCGCGCGTGTCGAGCCGCGCCAGCTGGAGCAGCTGCTCTTCCCCCGGGTGGATCCATCGGCGAAAGTGCAGGCGCTCACGCGGGGCGTGCCGGCCTCGCCCGGAGCGGCGACCGGCATGGCCGTGTTCGACGCCGATACCGCCGAGGAGTGGGGCAAGCAGGGCAAGGCGGTGATCTTGGTCCGCATCGAGACCAACCCGAACGACGTCCACGGTATGGTCGAGGCCAAGGGCATCCTTACGCAGACCGGCGGGACCGCGAGCCACGCGGCCCTGGTCGCGCGAGGCATGGGCCGCCCGTGCATCGTCGGCGCAAGCAAAGTGAACGTCAATCTCGGCACGCGCTCGTTCACGGTCGATGGGGCGACGGTCAAAGAGGGCGATGAGATCACAATCGACGGCCTCACCGGCGACGTTTACCTCGGCCGCGTGCCCACCATCGACCCCAAGCCTCTGAGCAAGCACCCGCAGGCCAACTCGCTCCTCGGTTGGGCCGATGCGATCCGACGCCTCGAGGTCTGGGCGAACGCCGATTACCCGCGCGATGCCACCAAGGCACGCGAGAACGGCGCCCAGGGTGTGGGTCTGTGCCGGACCGAGCACATGTTCATGGAGCAGGACCGCCTACCGATCGTGCAGGCGATGATCATGGCCACGACCACCAACGAGCGCGAGAAGCAGCTCGACCTCCTCCTGCCGATCCAGCGAAGCGACTTCCACGGGATCCTCTCGGTGATGAAGGGCCTCCCGGTCGTGATCCGGCTCATCGACCCGCCCCTCCATGAGTTCCTCCCCAACCGCGATGGCCTTGTGAGCGAGATCGCGACGCTGAAAGCCACCGGAAAGGACAGCAGGAGGCTCAAGCACCTCGAGAAGATCCTTGCCCGGGTGGAGGAGCTGCATGAGGCGAACCCGATGCTCGGCCTGCGCGGCGTGCGGCTGTCAGTGCTCTTTCCTGAGATCACGCGCATGCAGGTGCGCGCGATCATGGAGGCGGCCGCCGACCTGCGCAAGAAGAACGTCGACGCCCGGCCCGAGATCATGATCCCGCTCGTAGGCACGCTGGCCGAGATGCACGCGGTGCACGCCGAGCTCAAGCCCGTGGCGGAGCAAGTGCAGAAGGAAAAAGGCGTGCGCGTGCCATACAAGTTCGGGACCATGATCGAGATCCCGCGCGCCGCGCTGACCGCCGGCGAGATCGCGGGCGAGGCCGAATTCTTCTCGTTCGGCACCAACGACCTCACGCAGATGACGTTCGGCTTCTCGCGCGACGACGCGGAGCGACATTTCATCGTCCGCTACCTTGAGCGCAAGATCCTCCTGCGCAACCCATTCGAGACCATTGACGAGAACGGCGTGGGCAGGCTGATGGCGCTGGCAGTGAACGAGGGGCGCAAGACGCGGCCGAACCTCGAGGTTGGCATCTGCGGCGAGCATGGTGGCGACCCCGACTCGATCCACCTCTGTCACCGCATCGGGCTCGACTACGTTTCGTGCAGCCCGTTCCGCGTGCCGATCGCGCGTTTGGCCGCGGCGCAGGCTGTGATCAGCAACTCGAGCCGAGACAGGTAGTTGGCCGCCACTCTGGATCGCTTCGCCGGACAGATCATCCGGCCCGACGACCCTGATTACGACACGGCGCGCATCGTCTGGAACGCGATGGCAGACCGGCGGCCGGCATTGATCGCCCGGTGTGCCGACGTCGACGACGTGGTCACCGCAATCCGGTTCGCGCGCGAGAAGGATCTCGTCGTGGCGGTGCGTGGCGGCGGCCACAGCGTGGCCGGATTTTCAACCTGTGACGGCGGAATCATCATCGACCTGTCACTGATGCGGGGCCTGACGGTCGACCCCGAGCGGCGAGTCGCACGCGCCGAGGGCGGCGCTCACCTCTCGCAGCTGGACAAGGGAGCACAGGAGTTCGGACTGGCTTGCCCGGTCGGGGTGGTGGGGCACACCGGCGTTGCGGGCCTGACTCTCGGAGGTGGGATGGGACGCCTGCAGCGCAAGTACGGTTTCACGATCGACAACCTGCTTGCGGTCGACCTCGTCGCGGCCGACGGCCGCCGGCTGCACGCGAGCGATGATGAGAACGCAGACCTCTTCTGGGGCATCCGCGGCGCCGGCGCCAACTTCGGCGTCGTCACGTCATTCGAACTTCGGCTGAGCCCGGTCGAAACGAACGTCACGCATGGATGGATCGCTTTTCCGATCGAGCGCAGTCGTGAGGTCGCCGCGCTCGTTCGCGAATTCCTGACCGCGGCTCCAGACGAGGCCTGGCTGTCGATCAACTTCGGCATCGCCACCGACCCGCCGTTTCGCTCAGAGGTGGCCGGCATGCCGGTGGTGATGGTCAGTGTCACGCACTCCGGTTCCCTGGACGACGCCGAACGCGACCTCCGGCCGCTTCGCGAGGGTATGGACCCTCTAATGGACACATTCGCGCCGCGGCGGTACGTCGAGGTGCAGGGGATGAATGACGAAGCGATGGCCTGGGGCAAGCGGTTCTATATGAAGGGTGGGTTCCTGGCCGAGCTGAGCGACGAGGCGATTGCGGCTTGCGCCGCGCATGCGGCCGCCGCGCCCGCCGGCGGTGAATGTGGCGCTTCGCTGTGGGCGCAGGGAGGGGCCATCGCCCGGGTCCCCGACGACGCCATGGCCTTCACGGGGCGCACGGCGGCATGGTGGGTCGGACTTGAGGCCGCCTGGGAGGGCGCCGAGTTGGACGAGCCGCACAAGGCGTGGAGCCGGCAGGGCATGGCGGCCCTGACGCCCTTCACGACTGTCGGTCAGTACGTCAACGATGCGGTGGACTCAGACGTCGGATCGGTGCGGGCGATTTACGGCAACGAGAAATACGACCGGCTGGTCCGACTGAAGCGAGCCTACGACCCGGACAACATCTTCCGGCTGAACGCGAACATCCGACCCTAGGCCCGCCGATCGCGGCGCAAGCCCAAGCCCGGAACTGCTTGGCAGTTCCGGGCGCGCTCGACACGTCTTAGACTTGGCCACTTGCGGCGACTGTGGGCGTCCGACCAAGGCCTCCTGCCAGCGTAAGCACGGCTAAATCAGCACCACGGCGCGCACTCGCACCAAATGATGCATGCACTGGCGTAGCCACCAACGCAGGCTGCACAGAAGCCGCAGTCCCAAATATATCTAGCCCTGCAGCCTCCACAGGCCATCCAACAGCCGCCCTGGATCCACCAGGGAAGCGTCGGCCAGATGGATATCAGGCACCAGCTAAGACAGTCCCAATAGGCCTGTCCGCTGTAGGCATGTGCAACGGGGATGCCTGGTACCTGGATGGCAGGATGAACCGCACTGCTCACCATCTTTCCATTGGCGAAGCTGGCCTTCGTCACCACGCGGTCGTTGTGATCGAGAAACGCCGCATGACCGGTGAAGGGATTGGCCTCTGTGATCACGAGCTCCATCTGGAGGACGCGGAACTCAGATGGCGATTCGCTGCGGAAGTACGCGAAGACTCCCCTTGGCGCTCCACCATTCGATGGGGTGAGGGACGCTATCACTGCGTGGAGCGAACCATCGCCGTAAGTTGCGTGGGTTGCTTGGGACAGCGCTGAACCGCCGTGCTTGGCGACTATGACTTTCAGTCCATCACTGTTCATCGCGGCAGTCAGGAGGGGGTCTGAATCAGCGAGATCGACGGATGAACGCAGCGCGTGGTCCTTCCCAGGGCCGCCGGGGCTCTGCGCAGCCTTTGCCAGTGGGAACTCGGGGAAGAAGGCGCTCGCCCATACGCCGATACCGCCCGCCGACATCAGCTTGAGGATTCCGCGTCGCGTAAACCGCTTACGTCTCAGTGGTGGTCGCTCTTCTGCCATCGGTGATCCTCCCCAAAATCAATTAGCCGCCACGGCCGCCACCGCTAACGCCGCGATGCTCGGCGTGTGATGTCGGCGTTCATATGTACCCCCCGATGGCCAGGCCCGCGAGTGCGGCAATCACGACCGCATTGCGCGCGACCACCCGCCAGCTGAGAAGCTCGGACGCATGGCCAAAGCAGCCGCACGGAACGATTCGGCCTCTGATCAGGGCCCGGGCGACCGCGCCAGTGATCAGCACCATCAGCATGGCCGCTGCCATGGCTGCCACCGACGTGAAGAGACCGGTAAACAACCAGAATCCGAGCCCGACCTCGACCCATGGCAGGATCCGCGCCCACACCCTTGCCAGCGCGATTGGAAGAACGCCGAACGCGACGACGGACTTGGCGACGGCGACGTGCCCGACGCGGACCTTCGCGATCCCGGCGACCACTAGCACCGTGCCGGTGATCAATCTGCTAGCCAGCAGCACGCCGGGCAATGCGTGCAACAGAAGGTTGGTCATTCGACGCTGTGATCTTCGATATCGCCAATCACACCGGCAACGTTTTGTGAAGCTCCGCTTCACACAGACGCAATCAGCAGCTACTCGCCAGGCGAGAGTCCCATCCGATCCAGCCGTCGAGCGCGAGTCAACAGCTCATCGACGCTCTGGTCGCTCACCTTGGCGGCTGCTAGCAGGGCCGAGGCCGGGACGCGCGACTCACCACGTTCCCATGCGTAGATTGCGCGCCGGCTCAGGGATTTCCAGCCAAGCTCGCGACGCACCTCGTACGCAAAAACCTTCATGGGCGGCCGCAGGCGCCGGGCGATCCCGATCGCCAGGGCTACGTCATGGTCGAGCGCCGCGGGAGCTCGCGACAGGGTGCCCATCGCAGCAGGCTAGGTGGCGCCGAATTTCGCGCCATCGGCTGGAGTACCTACTCGATGCCTATACGGGACTTACTACTCCCCTAGTCGTTCGTGGGCCCACAACGCAATCTGCGAACGGCTGCGCACGCCGAGCTTGTTGCGGATGTGTTCCACGTGAGCATCAGCAGTGCGGCCGGCCATGCGCAGGCGATTTGCTATCTCCGGGTTGGTGAGGCCTTCGGCGACGAGCATCGCGACCTGCTTCTCACGAGCAGTCAGTATCGATCTGCCGTCGCCGTCAGGCTGCGCAGCGGCTCCCGTTGCAAGTCGAACAGCCTCTTTCATGCTCAGCGCCGCACCTTGCTTCCAGGCAGCGTCGGCGGCTTGGCGCCCCAGCTTGGCGCGAGCGGCGCGCAGGCCCTCCGCCACCTCGAGAGTCCAGTCGGGCGTGGGTTCGACACCGATCGCCGCGCGCAATCCATTGGCGGCGGACATCAGCCGAACAGTGAGGCTCGAATCTCCCTCGGTGAATGCCAGCAAGGCCACGCCTTCGATGCTGTTGGCGATCGTGAACGAGTCCTCGAACTCCAACGCGATCGCGAGCGCAGCTGCGTAGTGACCGCGCGCTGCGACACGGGCGCCAGACCTGAGTGTCACCAGGGCCAGGCTGTCGATGATCTGTGCCGTGAGGTATGTGTCACCCGCCCCCTTCGCTTCACCAAGCGCCTGCTCGAGCTGGGCTCTAGCAGCGTCGTGTTCGCCCCGGGCAGAAGCCATCAACGCCAGGTTGTTGAGACAGCCGGCCACTCGAAGGTGGTCGCCGCACTGTCGCGCCAGCTCCAACGCCTCTTCGTGGTAGCGGTCAGCGGCGGCGCGGTCGTCGGTGATGCCGCTCAGCACTCCGAGAAGCGAGAGTGCTGCGCTGCTCACATCAAGGCCGAGCTCGAGCCGGCGGCTGAGCTCCAAAGTCTCCTCAGTGTCCCGCCGAGCCCCGGCGTAATCGCCGTGACGAACGCGGATGCGCGCCCGCGCCAGGAGTGCGATGGGCCTCGTGGGCATGGTCGATGTCGACAGTTGGATCGCGCGGTCGAGCCAGCCGAGACCTTCTTCAATATGGCCGCGCATGTTCCAGTACGGTCCCACCGCCGCGACCAGGCGAAGCGCGTCGTCAGGCTGTTCGCTGAGACACCACTCCAGGGCAAGACGGATGTTGCCTTGCTCGTCGTCGATGCGCTTCAGCCAGTGAGCCTGCTCGTATGAGCTGAGCTCGCGGGTCGCACGCCCGCACCACTCGACGAAGTAACCGGCGTGCCCGCGCCGGCCGTCGGTGTCGCCGCTTTGCTGGAGCTTTTCGATTGCATACTCGCGGATCGTGTCGAGCATTCGGTAGCGAGTTCGCTTTGGGTCGGTCGCTTCGGCGACAACCAGCGACTTGTCGACCAGGTGGAGGAGTATCGGCAGCGCTGGCTCGACAGGCGCCACGGCCTCGACGGCGGCCAGGTCGAAGCCGCCCGCAAAGAGGGCGAGCCGCTCGAGGAGCGCTTTCTCCTCAAGACTCAACAATCCGTAACTCCAGTCGACTGCCTGGCGAAGCGTCTGGTGGCGCGGCAGGGCCGTACGACTCCCGCCCGTAAGCAGGCGAAAACGATCCTTCAGCCGGTCGAGGATCTCTTCGATGCTCATGACTCGTGCGAGGCTCGCGGCCAGTTCCAACGCCAGCGGGATCCCCTCTAGTCGCCAGCAGATCTGTGCCACAGCCGAGGCTGATGTCGATTGCTCCATCTCGAAGCTCGGACGGCTCAGACGAGCGCGCTCCACAAAGAGGCGCACCGCCTCGCTCTCGAGCATCAGTGCCGGCCGCCCCGCGTCCCCGACGCTGGGAAGGCTCAATGACGGCGTCCGCCAGATCAGTTCTCCGGGAACCCCCAACGGTTCGCGGCTGGTCGCCACCAGGGTGAGCTTCGGACAGCTTCGCAGCAGCCTGCCCGCCAGCTCCGCGCACGGTTCGACCAGGTGCTCGCAGCTGTCCAGGATGATCACGCTGTTTCGGATCGCGAGGCCCTCGATGAGCACCTCGACCACCGGTCGATGGCGCTCCTCGAGAATTCCGCACGCCGAGGCGACGGTCTGTTCGAGGAGCCGGCCATCACCAAGGGCGGCAAGGTCGACGAGCCAAACGCCATCGGGATGGCGGTCCATGACATCAGCCGTCAGCCGCAGAGCCAGCCGCGTCTTGCCTGCGCCACCAGGTCCGGTGAGGGTGATCAAGCGCGACTTGCGAAGCAGCCGCCGGAGTTCGGCCAGCTGCGGCTCACGGCCGACGAAAGAGCTGAGCTCGGCGGGGAGATTGTTTGGAGTTGTCACCGGCGGATGGCGACGATTATCTACCCCAGCCGCAAACCGATTGCTTTATGGCGAAGCGGTTAGAGCGGTCATGAAGGTGAGCCTATCCTTCGCATGCGATCAGCTCGGCCGACTTGCTCGGTGCCTTCGCCGGGCCACTCAACGTCCCTTAAATACTAGGCCCGCCGGGCCAGCTCCGGATAGTCGACGACCAGGCCGTCGGCATCAAACGTGATGTCGGCGGTGAACCCGCTGTCGAGTGATTTGTAGCGCACCACCGCACCCTGTGCCTCGGCACGCACGAACGTGTATCGCTGCCGGCTGGCGCGCACACCCAGGTCAGGCACGGAAACCCAGGCCATGAGGAAGTCAACGGGCCCTCCACCCTGGAGCAACCCGTGCCGGAGCACAGGCATCGAATTGGTAAGTGGGGAGAGGGCGAGGTCGCAGTCCAGGGCTTCAGCGAAGAGCGACGTGTCGCCGCCCGGCGCCGGCAGATCGGGGTTGCCCTCCCTCTTCGTGTGCACGGTCCATCGACCGCGCCTGTTGCGCCGGAGGTCCAGCTTGCGGTTCCATCCCGTTCCGCGAGCCGTGACGAGAAGACCGAGGGTGGTGAACCCATAGTCAGTCTCGAGCTTGTAGTCGAGTCGGTAGCCAACCGGGGCGGTGCCGATCGATAGGCCGGTGGCCGTGAGGCGCTTGTGCGCGATCAGGACGTCCGCGAACTCAGCCCCGCCTTGGTTTTCCTTTACCCACGCGATCGCTCGCGAAGCCATGGCCGCTCACAATAGTCAGGTGCCCACTCCAGCGTCCGATGACGCCTTCGCCGAGGTCAAGGCCAAGGTCGACCTGGTCAAGGTCGTCCAGGAGCACGTCCGCCTGACCAAGCGCAACAAGGACTTCTGGGGCCTGTGTCCATTCCACCAGGAGGACAGCCCGAGCTTCAAGGTCAACCCGCAGATGCAGTCCTGGTACTGCTTCGGCTGCGAGCGCTCGGGCGACGTCTTCACGTTCGTCGAGCTCATCGAGAAGACGGACAAGCGCGGCGCGCTCCAGCTTGTCGCCGAGCGCGCTGGCGTTGAGCTCAAGAAGCTCAGCCCCGAGCAGAAGGAGCGCGCGGACTCGCGCCGCCGCCTGCTCGCCATGCTCAAACTGGCGGCCCAGTATTACGAGTATGTCCTGTGGTCGATGCCCGCCGGCGAGCCCGGCCGGCGCCTGCTCGTACAGCGCGAAGTCGGTGAGGAGACCGCTCGCCGATTTCAGCTCGGATATGCCCCCGCGGGCCGCGGGTTTGCCGAGTACCTGAGGGCCAAGAAACGCTCTCTCGCCGACGCTCAGGATGCCGGGCTCACCCGCCGCGACGGCAATGATTTCTTCGCCGAGCGCCTGGTCATCCCGATCCGCGACGAGCGCGGCCAGCCGCTCGCTTTCACAGCGCGGACCGTGCGAGCGGACGAGCAGAGGAAGTACATCAACTCACCCGAGACGCCCGCCTACGTCAAGGGAAGGGTGATCTTCGGGCTCGACCTGGCGCGGGACGAGATCGCGCGTCGCGGCCACGCCGTTCTGATGGAGGGCCAGTTCGACGTGATCACCGCTCACCGGGCGGGCATTCAGAACGCGGTCGCCAGCTCGGGGACAGCCCTGACCGACGACCAGGTGCGGCTGCTCAAGCGATTTACGGATGAGCTGGTGCTCGTCTTCGATGCCGACCGGGCGGGCCGCCAGGCGGCCCAGAAAGCGGTCCTGCTCGCGGCCGCGCACCAGATGCGCACCCGAGTCGCCACGGTCACCGGCGCCAAGGATCCCGACGAGTTCCTGCGCGCGGCTGGCGCTGACGCCACGCGGCAGTGGGAGGATCTCGTCGCGAAGGCTCCGTCCGGATTCGAATTCGGCATGGAGGACGCCGCTGCCGGCCTCAACCTGAGCAACGCCAACCATGTCGAGCTCGCGGCGAGAAGGCTCCGCGAATGGATCGCCCAGTTCCCCCTTTCCCTGCAGGAGGACTACCGCGAGCGAGCCAAGCGCTGGATGGGGGTTTCAGGCCATCTCGTGGCGGCCGACCCCGATGCCGGCCGCCTGGCCGGCCGACCGATAGCCAAAAACGAGGGTAAAGACGGTTTGGGGACCGGTGCGCCGGGGAAAAAACTGACCGTAGGCAGGTATCTGCTCCATTTGCTTGCGGTCCGGCCGGTCGCCTTCGATCGTGTACGAACAAAGATCACGCCCGATGAGTTGGACGAAGAGGACCGCGGTATATACGTACGGATGTTGGAGACTTACGAGCGCGGCGGTGCGTCCGGGCTCGAGAAGGAATTGGCGGGTTATCCCGCAGAGGAGCAGGACCTGATCAGAAGGGCTTGGGCGGCGCCACCGCCCAGCGTTGACGAAGAGGTGGCCGTGGAGCTGGCCGAGCGCATCAGGCTCGACCACATGAGAGGCCGCCACAGTGGGATAATCCGCGAGCTTTCCGAGGCGGAAAGAGGGAAGGACGCGGAGCGGGTGGCGCGTTTAGAAGCAGAGGCCAGGGAGCTGTTTCGCGCCATCAACGACATTGAAAGGAGAGGGTGACGATCGCGCGCGCAGCCAAAGTAGCGACCAAGGGTGGGAATCGGGCCGGTAAGGCCCTCGAGAAGCCGGAGCACAAGTTCGAAGACGAGCTGATGGCCGTGGCCGAGCAGCTCATCGTCAAGGGCAAGGAGCAGGGCTACCTGACCCCGGACGACATCCTCCAGGGCTTCCCGGAGATCGACGCCGAGCCGGATCAGATATTCCGGATCTTTGCCGCGTTCAAAGAGATCGGCATAGAGGTCACCGATGGCGAGAAGGATTTCGAAGAGGTCGAGCAGATCGACGACGAGATGCTCCTCGACATCGAGATGATGGATTCGGTCTCGCTGGACGACCCGGTCCGCATGTACCTGAAGGAGATCGGGCGAGTCAGCCTGCTCACGGCCAACGACGAGGTCGAGCTCGCGCAGGCGATCGAGGCCAAGCCCCTCCACGACGCCCTCAAGGCACTGAATGTCATCGAGGAGATCGAGGGGCGCCAGCGCTCCGTCGAGGAGATGCTGCCGGACGTCATCGAACGGCTGAACACGGTCAAGCGCAAGGGCCAGCAGGCGCACATCGCCCAGGAGCTGCTCGGCCTCAACGACCTGACCAAGCTCCAGAACCTGCTCGACGCCGCGGCGGCCGAGCGGCGGCGTCAGGCCAACGGGGCTGCCCGCCCACGGGTTCGTGCCGAAGCGCTCGAGTCCTATCGGATCGCCCGCTACCGGCTGACCGAGCGGTACGAGCGCGCCTACGAGGCGAAGCAGCGGCTGACCGAGGCCAACCTGCGGCTGGTCGTGTCGATCGCCAAGAAGTACATCGGCCGCGGCATGTCGTTCCTCGACCTCATCCAGGAAGGCAACATGGGCCTGATCCGGGCGGTCGAGAAGTTCGACTACCACAAGGGCTACAAGTTCTCGACCTACGCCACGTGGTGGATCCGGCAGGCCATCACCCGCGCCATCGCCGACCAGGCGCGGACGATCCGCATCCCGGTGCACATGGTCGAGACGATCAACAAGCTGGTCCGCGTATCGCGCCGGCTGCTCCAGGAGCTGGGCCGCGAGCCGAGTGACGAGGAGATCGGCGAGGAGATGGGGATCACTCCCGAGAAGGTTCGCGAGATCGTGAAGGTCTCCCAGGACCCTGTCTCGCTAGAGACCCCGATCGGTGAGGAGGAGGATTCGCACCTCGGCGACTTCGTAGAGGACCGCGAGGCCGTCTCGCCGTCCGACGCCGCCTCCCTGACGATGCTTCACTCGGAGGTCGAGGATGTCCTCGACACCCTCACGCCGCGCGAGCGCCGCGTGCTGCAGCTTCGCTTCGGGCTGATCGACGGCCACCAGCGGACCCTCGAAGAGGTGGGCAAGCGCTTCGGCGTCACGCGCGAGCGCATCCGCCAGATCGAGGCCAAGGCGCTGCGCAAGCTGCGCCACCCTTCGCGCTCGAAGAAGCTCCGCGACTACCTGGAGTAAGTAGGGGAGGGCTCGTCGTGCCCGTCATCACGATCGGGCGGCAGATCGGGGCCGGGGGCAGGACGGTCGGCCACATGCTGGCCAGCAAGCTCGGCGCCGACTTCCTCGACTCCCAGCTGATCGACGAGGTCGCCCGCCAGCTCGAGCTGCCGAGGGAGGAGGTCGAGGCTGAGGACGAGCAGCCCGGCTCTCTGCTGAGCCGCCTGCTTCTAGCCCTGGGAGCCGCCAACACCGAGCCGATGATCCCGCCAGAGACGTCGGCATGGACCCCGCCCAACGCCGACCCCGTTTTCGACACCCGCAGCGCCGTCCTCCAGCTCACCCAGCACGTGATCCGGGAGGCGGCCCGGGGCGGCAACGTCGTCATCGTCGGCCGCGGCGGCGCCTACATCCTTCGGGACCACCCGGGCGCGCTGCACGTGTTCCTGCGGGCGGACCCGGCGATCCGGGTCAAGACCATCATGGAGCGCGATAAGAAGACCGAGGACGAGGCCCGCCGCCGCCTGAAGCAAGCAGACGAGAACTGGACCGCGTACATCAAGCAGGTCTACGGCCACGACCGAAACCTGGCGTCGCACTACGACCTGGTGCTCGACACCGGGCGCCTCGGCTATGACACAACCGTGGCCGCGATCCTGGCCGCGCTGCCGGGCCGCTCGAGGTAACTCGCCTCCCCACTGTGTGGGGAGGCCGGCCCGACCGCGAAGCGGTCGCGCCGGGTGGGGAGATCCAATTACGCTTAGCCCGTGGTCCACGCCCTCGGCTCCCGCACGTCCGGCGTCGACGGTTCGAGCGAAGGTGGGCGGATCAACACGATCAACTTTCCGGGGGCACTCATCCTCTATGGAGTGGCCCTGGTCCAGCATCTCCAGCGCCAGAACCCCAAAAACAAGCTGTCGGTGGCCCCCGTCCAGGTGGACGGGGTATGGTGCCTCGAGGTCACATACGCAGGGGAGCCGCCCGCTGGGGTTCATGACCGCTGGCACGGGCACCGGGTGATCGTCCGGGGCGCCGAGGCGCCCGCGAGTGCCTGACGGCGCGTTTACTCCGCAAAGCAAGGTTCGTGACGTGCTGAACAAGCTCGGAGACCGAGGCAGGGAGCTCCTTCTGGAGCACGGCTACGACATCGGCGAGGGCTTTGTGGACATTCTGTCCCAATACCAGACCCTGCAACATGCCGCCGAGGCCGAGCGTCTGAGGGACCTTGAAGGCCTGCTGTCTACTTTGAATTCACCCAATAGCCGTTAGGCATTTACACACATATGATCGTTCCAAATACGGTGCATGCGGTGTACCATCCGCAACCAGATCCGGACCTGGTTCGTTATAGAAGTCAAGGAACACGTCATTGCAAAAGCCGAAGTTGGAACCGGACAAGAGCAAGTGCACCTGCGGCCGCCCCTTGAAGGACGCTTCGGTTTACGTCTACCGCTCCAACACCGATCGCTACCTGTTCCACCGCTGCGAGTGCGGCGCCGAGTGGACTGAGCACCAGACCGACATCGACCCCAGGGATCCGGTCAGCTCAGACGAGGTGATCGAGGTCCACAAGCGCCTGGCCAAGTTCGAGGGCTCGATCGCCGAACTCCTGGAGCGCCACCCCGCCTAACCAATCCTCCCCGCTCGCGGGGAGGTGGCGCGCAGCGCCGGTGGGGAGTCGCACTAACCCAGGCGAAAGGCGTCGGCGGGTCGTCCGCGGACGTTCGAAGGCATCGCAAAAAGAGCGCCCGCGAGGTCGTCCGAGCTGTCCAGGCCGGTGGCGGCGCTCGTGATGAACAGCATCGGTCCGTCTCGATCCACCAGGCATACGCTCGACGGCTGCCGGGTAGGAACCCTGATCGTCTCCGCAACGGTGCCGTCAGGCCGATAGCGCCTCACCTCGGAGGCACCCCAAACCGCCACCCAAACGTGCTCCTCCTCATCGACCGCCATGCCGTCGGGAAACTCCCGGCCGGCTTCAAATTGGGCGAACGGGGCTCGCTGGCTGAGCGTGCCGGATTCGGGGTCCACGTGAAATCGATCGATGCGTCCTCTACCCGAGTCGGTGAAGTACATCGTCACGCCGGCGGCGTCGAATGCCGGACCGTTGGAGATCGTGATGCCGTCGAGGACTCTCGTCACGGTCCCGTCACGATCCACCCGATACAGCGAGCCGGCGTCGGGCGTGAAGTCAAAGGCCATGCTCCCGGCCCAGAATCGCCCGGCCGGGTCGGCGCAGGCGTCATTCATCCGCATGCGCACCGGCTTGCCATCCTCGGGGCGGTCGAGCCATTCGAGCGTGCCGCCGCGGCGAAGGATCGCGATGCCCGTTCCGCATGCGGCGATCCAGTCATCACCGGGGCTCGCCAGCGGCGCCACCGCGCCGAGGGGCACGTCGAGCTTGGCCAGCTGCCTGAGCGGGCCAGGCGACTCGAGCCCGGCTTCTAGCAAGCGTCCGGTGGGGATGTCGACTGCGACGAGGTGGTCATCGACCCAGCGCGCGCCCTCTCCGAGCTCGAGCCGGTCCGGGGTCCACGTGATCAGTCGCGAGGCGTTGATAGGAGTCCCCAACCGGCCAGACGCTGCCGGAGCCGTGCGGTCGATGCCTCGTCGAGAGCTGCAATGGGTGGAGCCGGCCACGGCTCGCAGATCCCCTGCAGCTGGAGCGCTGCCTTGATCGCGGCCGGAAAGACGCCCGCGCGAAGCGCCATCACCAGCTCGATCAGGGCGTCCTGGCTGTCCCGTGCGGATTCCCAGTCGCGGCGCTGAACGGCGCTGTAGATCCTGACGACCCAGCTCGGCGCAACATTCGCCGCGCCGCAGATCGTCCCGGCTCCGCCCATCGCCAGAGACGCCAGGAGCATGGAGTCGCTGCCGGTGAAAATTCGGAAACGAGGTAGGTCTCGCGTGGCGACGCAGACATTCTCGAAGTACTCGAAGTCGCGACTCGAATCCTTGATGCCCACGATCGAACTCTCGCGAGCGAGCTCCGCCACCGTCGCGGGCTCGGCGACCACCTTCGTGAACTGCGGAATGTTGTAGAGGAGCAGCGGGATCTTGCTGTCCGCGGCGAGGCGGCGGTAGAACGCGAGCACGGTGGCCTGGTCAGTTGGGTAGTAAAAAGGCGGAGCCACCAACGCCGCATGAGCGCCGAGCCGCGCCGCTGCCGCCACCTCCGATCGCGCGGCTTCGAGGTGAGGTTGCGCCACCCCGCAGATCACCGGCACACGCCCTGCGGCGGCCTCGACCACGCAGCTCAGGACCTGCCATCGGGTCCGCTCGCCGAGCGATGCGCCCTCGCCGGTCGAGCCCAGCGGCAGCAGCCCATGCACGCCGCCCGCGATCACGTGTTCGACGAGCCGCCCGATGCCGGCTTCGTCAGCGCTACCGTCGCGATGCAAAGGCGTGATGAGCGCCGGCAGGACGCCCGACAGCTCCTCGATCGCGATCACGGTCATAGGCTACTCTGGCCCAGAATGATCTACCGCAGAAGCGGGCGCAGCGGGCTCATGCTTCCCGCGCTGTCGGTGGGCCTGTGGCAGAGATTTGGTGGCGACGCCCCCTCCGACGAGAATCGCGCGATCCTCCGCCGTGCCTACGAGCTGGGAGTCACCCACTTCGACCTGGCCAACAACTACGGGCCGCCATACGGATCGGCCGAGACGAACTTCGGTCGGGTGCTCGAGACCGACCTGGCTGGGCATCGTGATGAGCTCGTCATCTCCACCAAGGCGGGCTGGGACATGTGGCCGGGACCGTATGGCGACTGGGGCTCTCGGAAGTATTTGCTGGCCAGCCTGGATCAGAGCCTGCATCGCATCGGCCTCGACTACGTCGACATCTTCTATCACCACCGCCCCGACCCCGAGACCCCGCTGGAAGAGACGATGGGCGCGCTCGCCACCGCGGTCCATCAGGGCAAGGCGCTGTATGTCGGCATCTCGCAGTACCAGCCGCCGGCCACGCGCGAGGCGGCGGCAATCCTCAAGAGCATGGGCATCCACCTGCTCATCCACCAGCCCGTGTACTCGATGCTCAACCGTTGGATCGAGCCCGAGCTGCTGGACGTGCTCGAGCAGGAAGGGGTCGGCTGCATCGCGTTCTCGCCCCTGGCGCAAGGCATGCTCACCGATCGGTATCTACAAGGCGTGCCCGCCGGCTCGCGCGCGACCGAGGGCTACTCGCTCACTGCCGACACGGTGAATCAGAACACTGCACGCGTGCGGGCCCTTCACGAGATCGCACAACGACGGGCCCAGAAGCTTTCGCAGATGGCGCTCGCGTGGGTGCTTCGCGACCCGAGTGTCACATCGGCGATCGTCGGCGTCAGCAGCGTGAGCCAGCTCGAGGAGAACCTTGGTGCGCTCGACAACCGGTCTTTCACGCCAGAGGAGCTTGCCGAGATCGACCGGATCACCAAGCCCGCTATGTAGGTTTGCGGGCGCGCACCAGGATATAGGCCGAGCTCAGCTTTACGCGTCCATCTCGCGATTCATTCATCTCCTCGACCAGCTGCTTCATCGCGCTGATCACCTGCTGATACGCCTCAGGCGGCAGCATCACCTTCAAAGCGCTGTGCGGAGCGTTGGTCTCCTCCCAGAACTTGACGAAGTCCTCTATCGAACCGGACTCGAATGAGAGACTGCGGTGAGTGACTTGGATCGACTGCGCAAGCTCGCCAAGGCGCCTCCGCGCCTCTTGTTCTTCGCCCCACAAAAACGGCCAAGGCAGCTCGAAGGCCGGATGCGCTGAAAAGTCGGCCACCACTTTGGAGAGCCGCCCGAGGTAGCCATCCGGGCTGTAGTTGGCCATAGCCACCAGCCCGCCGGGTTTCGCCACGCGAAACATCTCGGCAGCCACCAGCAGTGGCTGGGGCGCGAACATCGCGCCGAACACGGACGCAACGACGTCGAAGCTCTCGTCTGCGAACGGCAGCTTTTCCGCGTCCGCCTCAGACCATTCGATGGTCAGCCCGCCGGCAGCTGTGCGGGCACGGCCGAGGTCGACCATTTTCGGGGTGATATCGGTGGCCGTGACCTTGGCGCCGCGCCTTGCCACCGCGATCGCGAAGTTGCCGTTGCCCGCTGCGACATCCAGCACGCTCATGCCTGGCTCGATCGCGCACGCGTCCGCGAGAGCCTGTGCGTGAGGTTCGAGTACCTCGGCGACCCGGGAGTAGTCGCCGAGCGACCACATCCACCGCTGCCCCTCCTTCAGCCGGTCGTAAGGAGAGCTCAATGGGTCAGGCTTCGTTGAGCCGATCGATCAGCTGCCGGAGTCGCCCGAAGTGGCTCCGGTCGAAGTCGAGCCGCAGGCGTGGGAGGTCGGGCACGTCGCCATCCTGGCGCTCGCCGCTCGAAGCCGTCGTGCGCTCCATCGGCTTGCGCAGGATGTCGATGAACTCCTGCGTCAGCTCGGCGATCTTCTTGTCCGAGATGTCCGCGTTCAGCCTCAGGATCAGCTTGCCGTCGACGTATCGCTGCGAGTGGTAGATCCGGTAGAAGCGCTGGATGTGGTCGACGGCATCTTCGATCGACTCAGTGAGGTGGTAGAGCTCGGCATCCTCACGATCGATATAGCCGCGCGTCAACAGCGCATGCTTCAACGTCCTGTCGATCTCGGGCCAGTAATCGGAGCCCGGGGCTTCGAGCATCACGATCGGGTGCAGGTCGCTCTTTCCGGTCTGGCTCAGGGTGAGCAGCTCGAACAGCTCGTCCAGGGTTCCGAAGCCGCCCGGGAAGAGAACGAATGCCTCGGCCTCCTTGATGAACATGAGCTTGCGCGTGAAGAAGTACTTGAAGTTGATGAGCTTGGGGTCGGAGGCGATGAACGGGTTCGGCTTTGCCTCGAATGGAAGTACGATGTTGACGCCGAACGAGCTCTCCTGGCCCGCTCCCTCGTTGGCGGCGCTCATGATCCCGGGCCCCGCTCCGGTCACCACCATCCAGCCCGCCTCGGCCATGCGCAGCCCGAGCTCCTTCGCCAGCTGATAGTTCGGATCACCGGGCGGTGTCCGAGCCGAGCCGAAGACGCTCACCTTCTTGCGGTCTCGGTATTTCGAGAACACGTTGAACGCGTAACGCATCTCTTTGACCGACGCGTTGATGAGCTTGCGGTCGAGCCGGCTCAGCGGCTCGCTCGCCATGCGGATGGCCGTGACCAGCAGCTCGTACGTCGAGCGCGCGTCGACCGGTGAGAGCTTGAGCTCCTCGACCAGAGCCATCAGCCGCCGATCGAGCTCAGCGTCGCCGGTGGAGTATTGCCTGCGGGTGCCAGTTCGCGATTGTGATCGCGTGGTGCTCGCTTTTGGCATGATTCACCTCCCCGCCATGCCAATACGGTACCTAGGGCTAGACGGCGACGACACGCTGTGGCACAACGAAACACGCTTCCACCTCACCCAAACCGCTCTCCGCGACCTCCTTCGCCGCCACGTGCCGGACGCCGACGTAGACACCCATCTATCCGAGGTGGAGATGAGGAACTTGAGCCTCTACGGCTACGGGGTGAAGGCCTTCACGCTGTCCATGCTCGAGACCGCCATCCAGGTCACTGACGGACGCATTCCGACCGCCGACCTGCAGGTCATCCTCGGCTGGGGCAAGAAGATGCTCGGCGAGCCGACCGAGCTCCTCGACGGAGTCGAGGCGGCGCTCGAGGAGATCAACGGTCGCTACGAGCTTCTGCTCATCACCAAGGGCGACCTGTTCGACCAGGAGAGCAAGTTGGCCCGATCAGGGCTGGCGGCGATGTTCTCCGGGGTCGAAGTCCTGAGCGAGAAGAACGTCGAGTCATACGCTTCGGTGCTGCGCCGCAGGCACATCGAGCCGGCCGAGTTCGTGATGGTCGGCAACTCGCTGCGATCCGACATCGCCCCGGTCGTCGCGCTCGGGGCGCGAGGGGTACACATCCCATACCCGCTCACGTGGCATCACGAACATGTGCCCGACGATTCCATGCCCCGCGAGGGGTGGCATCGCCTGGACAGCATTACCGAGCTCGGCGCCCTGCTCGACTCACTTTGACCTTCTAGGCCGCTCCGGTTGCCGCGCCTGTGCCGCCACCGGTCATAAGCAGCCCGAGCCTCTCTTCCGGCGTGTCCGGCGACTCGAAGCTGACGATCCGCCCCTCATACATCACCGCTATCCGGTCGGACAGCGACGTGACCTCTTCCAGCTCGGCCGAGACCAGCAGTATCGCGGTCCCCTCATCCCGTTCGGCCACCAAGCGGCGGTGGATGAACTCGATGGCGCCGATGTCAACCCCCCGGGTGGGCTGCGAGGCCAGAAGGACCTTCGGCCGGGTTCCCATCTCGCGCGCGACGATGATCTTCTGCTGGTTCCCCCCGGATAAGGCGCTCGCCGCGGTCTCGATGCTGGGCGTGCGGATGTCGAACTCCTTAACCAGCCGTAGCGCCCACTGAGCAATGGCGCGTAGGCGCAGCACCACCTCGCGCCAGGCGAAGGCCGGCGATCGCTCGCGGCCGAGCACGAGGTTTTCGGCGACAGAAAAGTGGAGCACCAGGCCAACACCTCTGCGGTCCTCGGGAATGTGACCCACGCCGGCCTCGCGCTCTTCGCGGGCGTTTGCAGCAGTCACGTCATTGTCCGCCAGCAGCACCCTCCCGCCGGTCGCGCGGCGAGTCCCGGCCAGCACCTCGACCAGCTCGCTCTGCCCGTTGCCCTCGACACCCGCGATGCCGAGTATCTCGCCCTGACGGAGCTCGAATGACACGCCGCGGAGCGCCTGCACGCCGCGATCGGACAACGCCGTGAGGTTTTCGACCTTGAACGTGACCGGCCCTGGCTTGGCCGGCTTCTTGTCCACGCGGAGCAGGACCGCACGCCCGACCATCAGGGTGGCGATCGCCTGCTCGTTGGTGTCATTCGTTACCAGGTGACCGACCACTTTGCCGCGTCTCATCACTGTGATGCGGTCTGAGATCTCGAGCACCTCTCGCAGCTTGTGGCTGATGAAGATGATCGTCTTGCCTTCCTTGACCAGACCCCTCAGGACCACGAAAAGCTCTTTGGTCTCTTGGGGCGTCAAGACCCCCGTGGGCTCGTCGAGAATGAGTATTTTGGCGCCGCGATAGAGGACCTTGACGATCTCAGCCCGCTGCTCCAGGCCCACTGGCAGATCGCCGGTACGGGCATCGGGGTCGAGGGCGAGGCCGTACTTGCGCGTCAACTCCTGGATCTCTTTCCGCGCCCTGCCATAGTCGTAGAAACCCGGGCCGGCCACCGGCTCGCGGCCGAGCATGATGTTCTCTCCGACCGTGAAAACCGGAATGAGCATGAAGTGCTGGTGCACCATGCCGATTCCGAGCGCGATGGCGTCGCGAGGCCCGGTGATACGCGCCGTTTTGCCGTTTATGAGGATCTCGCCAGAGTCGGCGTGAATGAGGCCGTAGAGGATGTTCATCAATGTGCTCTTGCCGGCCCCGTTCTCGCCCACGAGCGCATGGATCTCGCCGGGGCGCACGGAGAAGTCGACGTGATCGTTGGCGACCACACCCGGCCACGCCTTGGTGACAGCGCGCATGTCCACCGCGAGTGCTTCAGGCGTCTGCGAGCTCATTCGGTCCCCGGCGAGTATGGAATCCCATCCGCGGCCGGCGGGATGCTGCGACCGACGACGCCGGCGAGGACGATCAGCGTGAGGATGTAGGGCAGCATGCTGAGGAAGTATTGCGAGATGTGTATGAACGAATTGTTGTCATAGATAGCTTGGCCAAGTCCAAAGATGAGGCACGCCACGAACGCGCCCAGGGGCCTCCACTTGCCGAAGATCACGGCCGCCAGCGCGATGTACCCGCGACCATCCGTCATGTTCGGCACAAAAGTATTCGAGACGCCGATGGCCAGAAACGCGCCGGAGAGGCCGGAGAGCAAACCGCTCGTGATCACCGCCCCGTAACGGATCGCGTAGACATTGATGCCGGCCGTATCCGCCGCTTGCGGATGCTCGCCCACCGCCCGAATCCGGAGTCCAAGCCGGGTCCTGAACAGAACGATCTGGATGACCACCAGCAAGATCAGCGCTACATACACGACGACGTTTTGATTGGAAAAGACGTGGCCAACGAACGGGATCTGATCGATGATCGGAATATCGATGCTGGGGAGAAGCGCCGACTGCCCTACATGGCCGACGTCCTCGATTCCGTAGATCCTGTTCACGAGGTAGAGGGTCAGCCCAGCCGCGAAGATATTGATTGCGATCCCACTCACGATCTGGTCGGCGCGGAACCTGATCGAGACAACCGCGTGGATGAGGGCCATCAAGCCTCCAGCCACCATTGCGACCAGCGCGGCCAGCCACGGGTTGTGCCACGCGAGGTCCGCGACGACCGCAAAGAAGGCGCCGGTCAGCATCATGCCTTCCATCGCGATGTTGACGACGCCGCTGCGCTCTGAGATGACACCCCCAAGCGCCGGCAGCAGCAGCAGGATTGCCGCCGCGAGCGTCGCATGCCACAGGTCGGCGGTGGTGAGGAGGTGGAGGATGTCCGAAATACCTGTCATGGAGCCCTCACGTCGCGCACGGCGTCTGCGGGCGTGGGACGCGCGCGGCCGATGGTCGGCAGGCGCAGCCTGAACATGCGCAGGAAGTTGGCGGCGATGCTGAAAAGGATGAGTGCCTGCAACACCTGCACGAGGCTGCCGGAGATCCCGGCGTCGCTCTGCATGACGGATCCACCTGCGTGGAGGGCGCCAAACAAGATGGACGCGAGCACGATGCCGGTGGCGCTGCCAAGGCCAAGCAAGGCGACCGCGATCGCGTCGAAGCCGGTGGTGTCGGTGAAGTACTTGTCGAGGAGGCCGTGGTCGACGCCGACTATCTGGATGGCTCCTGCGAGGCCCGAAAACGCTCCCGCGATGAGCATGGTCACGATGATCGTGCGGCGGACACTGACTCCCGCGTAACGGGCCGCGCGCTGGCTCTGGCCGACAGCCCGGATCTCATAGCCGAGCGACGTACGCCAGAGAAGAAAGGCGAAGATCGCCGCCGCGACGAGCGCGATCAGCAAGCCGTAATGGAGGCGAAAGACGCTTGCCGGCAGCCCGAATATGACGAGGGTTGGATCCTGAGGCAGGATGGTCGCAAGTCGGGCTGCGGGTGCGATCGGGGCCGAGGCGGAAAAACCGTTGGGAGCTTGCAGAGGGCCGCCAACGATGAGGTAGCGCAGCAGCCACTGCGCGATGTAGTTGAGCATGATGGTGGTCACCACCTCGTGGGCGCCGATTGTGGCCTTGAGCACGCCTGCGATGCCTGCCCAAACCGCGCCGGCGACCATTCCGCCCAACAGTGCGAGCGGCAAAAGGATTGGCCCCGGCAAGCCGCCGAACTTGACGCCGATAACCGTGGAGGCAATCGCGCCGACCAGCAGCTGGCCCTCTGCACCGATGTTGAACAGGCCTGCCCGGAAAGGGAGTGCAACCGCGACACCGCTGGTGATCAGTGGCGTCAAGAACACGATCGTGTTCGAGATCTGGAGGGCAGGGTTCTCGCCCCCGGTGCATGCCAGTCCGAAACCACCGCAGACCAGGCCCTGATAGGCGGCAAAGGGGTTGCCGCCAGTCGCGGCGACGATCAGGCCTCCGACGACGAAAGCGAAGACAACCGACCCGACGGGCACGGCCATGCCGCGCGCCACGCGGCGGATCGGATCGGGAAGTCGTCCCGGAGGGCGCCGGCGGACGGTGGCGGATGATGCTGCCACAGGGTGTCCTATCGGATCAGGGACGGTGAGTCGGGGGCGGGAAGCAATGGGCTCGCCCCCGTTTCACTCTTATACCGGCGGCGGGATGTCAGCGGGTGGGGTAAGCGTCCCAGCCTTGATTTTCGCCGCGACGCTGTCGACCTCAGCCTTGACGTCCGCCGGAAGGGTGAGGTTATCCACCTGGTACCCGACTCCATCGTTCTGAAGGCTGAATGTGTTCCCTCCAGAGACAAACGACCCCTTGACGACGCTCTTGATGGCTGTGTAGACGGCGACATCCACCTTCTTGAGCGCGCTTGCGGCAACGGATGGATCGACGTCCTTCTGGTCTGCATCGACGCCGAAGCTCCATACCTTGGCCTGGCCCGCCGCCTGGAGGGCCCCGACTCCGCATCCGCCCGCGACCTGGAACACGAACTCGGCCCCCTTGCCGATCTGGCTCTGAGCAATGCCCTTGCACTTGGCGGGATCGTTGAAGTCGTTCGAGTAGCCGATGATGACCTTGGCCGACGGGTCTTCCATGACCGCGGCCCACTTGTAGCCGGCGAGGTAGTGGTTCACCGGCGGAATGCTGACTCCGCCGACTGCGCTGATGACGTGGGTGTTCTTGGGAGCTTTTCCAGTCTTCTCCATCATCGCTGCGATGACGCCCACAAGCGCCCCCGGCTCCTGCTCTTTGAAGACGAGGCCCATCACATTGGGCAGCTTCAGATCGTTGAACTTGGCATCGGTCCCGGCGCCATCGATAATCGCGAATTTGACGTTCGGAAACTGCCCGGCCACCGTCCCGATCGAAACCTGCATGAAGAAGCCGTTGCCAACGACAAGGTCATACCCCTTGGTGGCGAAGTTGGTCAGATTGGGTACGTAGTCGTCTTGCGTCTTCGACTCGATCACGTCGCCCTTGATGCCGAAGTCCGTAACGGCCTTCTGTAGGCCGAGGTACGCAAGGTGGTTGAAGCTCTTATCGTTCAGGCCCCCGGTGTCTGTGACCAGCCCGATCTTGTAAGTCTTGGCCGCGGGGGTGTTCCCTGAGCTGCCGCAGGCGGCCAGTAGCATCAATGCCACGCTGGCGACGCCTAGAAACTTAAGCCGCGAATACATACTTCCGCCCCCTTCACTGAACAAACCCTTACCCAAAGAGCGGATGGCTCCCGGATCGCGCGATTGTAGCCCAAGGCCACTTTGAATGTAATTTAGGGGTCCAGTGACGGCGCTCGAGATCATCAGCCGCAAACGCGACGGTGCCGAGCACCCTCCGCAGGAGATCGAATTCCTCCTGTCGGGCTACCTTCGCGGCGACATTCCCGACTACCAGATAGCGGCCTGGCTGATGGCGGTGTGCATTCGAGGCATGACCCGGGCCGAGACTCTGGCGCTGACGCAAGCGATGGTCCGGAGCGGGGAGGTGCTGGACCTGAGCGAGATCCAAGGCACGAAGGTCGACAAGCACTCCACCGGAGGCGTCGGCGACAAGGTGACGCTGATCGGGCCCCCGCTGGCCGCCGCGTCCGGCGTGAAGGTGCCCAAGCTCAGCGGGCGCGCGCTCGCTCACACCGGCGGCACTCTGGACAAGCTAGAGTCGGTGCCCGGCCTTACGGTCGACCTCGGTCCGGAGCGTTTCATCCGCCAGGTGCGCGAGGTCGGGATCGCTGTCGCCGCCCAGTCGCCGCACATGGTGCCGGCCGATAAGGCCCTCTACGCCTTGCGCGATGTGACCGCGACCGTGCCGTCGGTGCCGCTCATCGCCTCGTCGGTAATGTCGAAGAAGATCGCTGCCGGTGCCGACGCGATCGTTCTTGACGTCAAGTTCGGCCGCGGCGCCTTCATGCCCGATGTGGCCGCGGCCGAGGAGCTGGCGACCGAGATGGTGCTGCTGGGTGAGGGGGCGGGGCGGCGAACGGTGGCGCTGGTAACCGCGATGGACAACCCGCTCGGCCGCTCGGTGGGCAACGCCCTGGAGGTCCAGGAAGCGCTGGACGCGCTGGCGGGCAAGGGCGACGAGGAGCTGGTGCAGGTTTCGCTGGTGGTCGCGCGCGAGATGTGCTGGCTGGCCGAGGTTCCCAGCGATCCCGATGACGCCCTCCGTTCGGGCGCCGGTCGTGCAAAGTTCCTCCAGATGCTTGCCGCGCAGGGTGGCCAGATCGAGAAGGGCCTGCCGGTAGCGCCGGTTCAGCTGCCCGTGCCGTCGGTGGCCGATGGCCACGTGCAGGGGATCGACGCCCTGGAGGTGGGGCTGGCCGGGCTCGAGCTGGGCGTCGGACGCAAGAAGAAGGAAGACCAGGTCGACCACGCCGCGGGCATCGTGATTCAAGCGCCGGTGGGTGCCGAGGTGCGGGCTGGCGAGCCGCTCTGTGTCGTTCACGCACGCTCGGAAGAGTTGGCGCGATCGGTCGTGCCCAGACTTCAGAATGCGTGGCGTCTCAGCGCGCATGGGGTCACGCGGCCGCCGCACGTGCTCGCCCGAGTGGACAAGGACGGCGTCACCCGGGCCGGATAGACTTTCGCTCCGGTGGCGGCGACAGGCGAGAAGAAATACCACGTAGGCGTTGCAAGGGGTGACGTCGGCGAATACGTGCTCTTTCCTGGCGACCCGGGCCGCACGCCGGCGATCGCCAAATACCTCGACGACGCGCGCGAGGTGGCATTCAGCCGCGAATACCGCACGTTCACGGGCAGCCTCGTTGGCGTTCCGGTTTCGACGATCTCGTCCGGAATGGGCGGCCCGTCGGTGGCGATTGGAATCGAAGAGCTGAGCGAGCTCGGCGTGCACACGTTCCTGCGAGTAGGTACATGCGGAGCGGCCCAGCCGGAGATCAAGATGGGCGACCTCGTCATCGCCACCGGTTCGGTGCGGAGCGAAGGCACGCCCGACGGATATGT
>Ga0209237_1000057_pt1 | contig 48680 bp, 53 predicted proteins | sample GraSoi013_1_40cm_2_FD_185820 | JGI IMG/M metagenome (GOLD analysis project Ga0209237, IMG submission 185820) | Grasslands soil microbial communities from the Angelo Coastal Reserve, California, USA - Sample 10_02_2013_1_40cm (SPAdes) (version 2) | ecosystem: Environmental > Terrestrial > Soil >...
TCGACATTGAGGTCCTTACCGATTAGAAAGAGCGCGGGTGATATGTTGAACCAGTTAATGGTGTAGATGACCCGAGACGTTAGAACTGAGGATAGGACGAGCCATCTTTTCTCCAAAAGGAATCGTCGGTCCGTTTCAAAAGCGATGTTTTGGGGTTATTTGAGGGTCCGGGTCTCTCGTTCGATGAGTGTGGACGGGTCCTCTCTCATTCTCGCCCGGCTACCGCCGAGTCTCAAGATCCACTTCATCTAGTCCCAAAGGACATCTCCGTTGGGCCAGAGCTTTCATCCACGACATCCGAAGATGACTTTGGTATCGGGTCAACATTCTTGCCCGGCTTCCATTGGAGTAGAAAGAGGACGCTGGGTTGTTCGGTGTGTTATTACTTATGGATTTCGGAAAAGACTACTGTTTCAGCCACGCCATTCAACTATCAACCGCGGGCTTCAATTTTTCCGACGGCATCTTCAGATCTCCATTTTCGTTGAATGTCTTTCCAAGTTGTCTTATTGAGTCAGAAAATTGGCACTGGATGCCGCATGATAAACTGCTAACCCGCCCAAACTCGCCAAGCCGTCCCTCAACCAGTGCACGGGGTAACCGACTCAGCAAAGTCACTATATGGACAGAGTCGACCGTAGAGTCCTATTCAGGATCGGACTGATCAAGTGGAGGTTCCAGAAACGGCAGTCAAGTTTCGGTGGGGAGTCGGTTTGGAGAGTGACCTGACGGTGTTTGCTTGTTCACGGATCTTGTCGATTAGCTCCTGTGTAGCGGGGTCCGCACATTCTGTAACTTGGCTTGCAAGGAAGGCTATTATGAGCTTCTGCTGTTCTCTGAGTTGCATTATTTCGAGGCCATTCTTGTTCAACTGGTCTTCTAGGTCAGCGACCCTTGTCGGGCTCGTCGCCAGGTCGCCTGCTTGGCTCCAAAGATTCAGATATGGTAACGCCTTGAACCACTTCTCTTGTATGTTCTTCATTAGCCCGTACTTCTCGGCGTCTCTCAGCTTCTCATAGTCGAGCGGGTCGATCTGGTGCCCGGAAAAGAAGGCCACGAGAGTGCGATCTACCCCCGCCATGTTTGGAATCATTGTCTTAACCGTGTCTAGTATCTCGTGTAAGTTCTTGCCGGATCGGTATTTCCTGAACTGCTCAAGGTATTGCGAGGCCGGTTCAATGTTGCCGCAGACGCATTCGTATCGCTTTTCTCCACCTGCCTTAGCCCTCAGATACCTTCGCATCTTTCGCATCCGTAACCCGCACTTGTTGCAGATTGGTCGAGGACGCTCAACCACCCCAGCCCGAGTCCCAGCCGTGATCCACGCGTGTTTCAGGTTGTCCTTGTTAAACGGCTGTTTTTGTCGGTTGAGAAATATAGCCTCGTATATCGGATACCCGCTAGAATCGGTTCCGACCAGCTTCGGGGTTCCACGCTCCTTCAGATACTCTTTCAAGAACCGGATGGCGTCGCCGTCCCGGTGCCACATGGTAAAGTAGGGGTGCTCGTTCTTCTTGCGGTATTCAAAGCGGAACGTGATCCATTCCCGCCCGTCTTTCAATTGGGGCTCTAGGACGCGCCATCGGTGATTGACTATCGTAAATCTCTCCTCGTCCATAATTCCCTGAAATATGAGACTGAAGATAGCCTTCTCCCGGAGGTTACAAGCATCTACTACTCGTCGAATCTCATCCATCGAGAGGTTCCCCTCAACCGGGGAAGTGTCTGCCTTGATCTCCGAGATGTCAGAGTTGGGCAACTGAACCTTGTGATACTTCATCAGCCCATGAAGCACGTTGTAAAACTTCAGCTTGTAGTTCTTGGTTCCTTCAATCTCCTGGTTGCAAAAATCCAACAGAAGGTTTTCCAATTCCGCCCGTTTGTGGTCTGTCGACATAGACCCCTGCTTCCATAATACATACTCAACCTCGCCCATGGCGTTGTCCGAGGACCACCCGGGCTGCTTCACCAACCACTTGAAAACGCGAAACAACGCTCTGGGAGCCGCGTAATTGGCATCCCCACTGAGATGCTGAATATACAGAGCTGCGGGCGGGTTCTTCTTCACCCATGCCAAGACAGCAAACTTAGCCGCAGCCACACCTGAAGACTCAGAGTAGTAACCGGACCTCACGCCTGCACCCCCGCCGATGGAGCGCCAAATTTCGGATTTACCAATTTCATCTACAAATCTATCGCAGCGATCTGGAAGAATACCCAGTCGCCTGGACTAAAGGCTAGAGAGGAGGAGCAAAGTCATCGGACCCAAGACAGTTCGAAAGGACACGAATGAATAAAGCCTTACCCACGTGAGGGACGGTTAGAGTCTGTTAGATTCTTGGCCGGTATCAGAGTGACCCCTCTCGCTTTCGAGAGCTTAGGGGTCCGCTCGATGTGCACTCTGATCCAGACGAAAGACGTGACAGTCTTGTTAGATGCCGGTGTGGCGTTGGGCCCTAGGTTCCGGTTAATGCCTCATCCGATAGAATTCCGAGCGCGGGATGAAGCCCGAAGAAGAATCGAACAGGCGGCGGACAATGCAATGGTAGTAACGATATCCCACTATCATCATGATCACCACACACCGAATTTCGTCGACCCGGTATGGCTCGGTAGCAGCCAAGAATCCTTCGAACGGATCTACAAAGGAAAAATTGTACTTGCAAAGGACAGCCGTCGAAAGATCAACACAGCACAGAGACGTCGTGGCTGGATGTTTCGCCAAGCGACAGAAAAGATAGCGGACAAGTTCGAGGCCGCAGACGGGAGAAGCTTTGAGTTCGGTCGAACCCAAGTAAGATTTCCGAGCCCCGTTCCTCACGGGGAAGGCGAGTCAGAGCTCGGATGGGTCCTGCCCTGTATTATCGAGAAGGCGAGGGAGAAAGTGTTTTTCGCGCCCGACGTCCAAGGACCCGTTGTGCAAGAGACTGTTGATCTGATCCTCAAAGAGAAGCCTCGCTTGCTTATCATGGGGGGTCCGCCAACTTACCTTCAAGGATATCGAATCAGCGACGACTTCTTTCGAACAGCCATTCGCAACATGGAGAAGATTCTCAGCAACATTCCACTTGTGGTAATAGACCATCATCTGCTGCGCGATGAGGGGTGGTCCAAGTTTCTCGAACCCGTACGAAAATCAGCAGAGAAGGCAGGCAACAAGCTGGTAACTGCATCCGAGCTGGTAGAGAAGAAGCCGGACCCGTTAGAGTGCAAGAGGCAAAGCCTCTACGAAAAAGAAAAGGTTAGCAAGGAATTTCTGGAATGGGCCAAGCTTCCAGAGGAGAAACGGAGCGACAAGCCGCCTCCTCTGACGACATAGTATCGGCCCTCGATCTCTATCCGAATAAGATCGGTGATTTCTGATGGATCCCCTCAGTTGCCCAAAATTGGAACGAGTCGTTTCTACTTCTCAAGAAGTCTTGAGATCTGTCTTTTTGCCTGCTCCAAAGCCTCGTTCACTTTGTCCAGCTCGACCATAACTTCCTCCTGTATCGTTAGCTCTCTGATTTTCTTCGCTTCGGTAAGAGCTTCGTTTATGGCGGCAGAAATCTGCTTCAGTCTAGGCGGAAGTGTCTTCCTACGCTCTTTCACAGTAACCTTGCCAGGACATCTCCGCTAATATTCTCTCTGGCTGTCATGGTGTCAATAGTGGATTTTGTAGGGCCAATCTCAGGGTCAACGGAAACCAGTCGGAATTCAGACACCGATTTCCCCATCGAACAAGTTCTGTTCAAACCGTGGACACCGTCTTCAAGCAGAGGCCAGGTTCTGTTCACATCGCGTGCACGCAGCCCCGAGTCAGCCACAGCATGTGCTAGACCCCGCCGGATCTGGGACCAGTGGCCCTAGCGAGATTATTTTCAGCATACTTACCCCTCTAAGAGTCCTATCCGCATTCCTGGGTTGCTAACGGAAATGTTCGACTACATCAACCTGACAACATGGTTCGTACGATCAGTCTTCGACGCTTACGAAAACTGGGATCGAAAAAGCCAAGACAAGCCGATAACACGCCCGTCTCAAAGAAACAAGCCCGAAAACGCAGCCGGACAGAAACAGGGTCCTAGAAAAAAAGACCTCGATTGTGTAAAAAGTCCACCGACGCAAGAGTGGTTTGTCCTTATTGTCAGGCGAAGCCGTGGAGGAGGGACCAGAGGTAGTTCCAGGCTAAGTATAGTATCGCCAAGACGCCTGTGGCCATAGCGAACCGCCGAGCCCATTTACCCCGATGCGGTTTGGCCTGAATAGCCAGTTTTTTCTTCGATTTTCTCTTCGGCGGCTGGTTTCTTGTCTGGCTCAACTATCTCGACAGCGGTTTCTGTCGGCCAACCGTACTTTGGTTCAAGTTGTCGCATAGAGTGGGACTATTGCTGCAATCGTTTTTTCGTCGATTTGACGAGCTGAGCCACCATTCTTATATCGAGTGTTCGCGGTTGGCGGTTTGGGCGGTGGTGGGGGGCTGGGAAGCCGGTCGTTTCCTGTTACCCGAAATCGACCTATGCGGGAGCCCGTTAACATTGGCGAGCGGCAACCTCGACCAGGCAGAAGACCCAGTTGTCTACTGTGACATCCTGCCCCACCAGGTCGGCGGCGTGGGAGCGCTCTCTGAAGGGAGGGTTGCTACCTGCTCACGGTCGAATCCGGCGAGGCCCGGAAGGGAGCAGTCGTAAGGTCGACGTTCGACGCAGGTGGGATCCCAGGGTGGAGAAAACAGCTAGGACACCGTGCCTGGAAGAGATGCCCATCACCAGAGGACGCCACTACCGCCTTTCCACTTCTTTCTACGGTTGCTCGTTGGTCTGGCTCTGCGAACCTTCTGCGGTGAGGTCTGCCCAAGGATCCGGTCCGAAAGACCGGATGTCCATTCCCGAAATTGAGTATCCGTAACTTCGAAGTCTCTTCAGGAAAGCGTTGGCTCGACCCCTGAGTTCTGACAAGTTTTCGGTGAAGTTCCGGAAAATCTCTCGCGCTCTCTTTGAGTTTACCAGCTCTTGTTTACTCACCAGTGTAAGAGTTCCTTCAGCAATCTTGTCAAGGTAGCCGTTGTAGAACTCGACGAAATCATTGGCAAGCTCAACCAGGTCATAGTCCAGCAACACACCAGCCTTTCGCATCATTATCCGCACCTTGTCTCGCATTGAGAAATACCAAAACTGGAAGACAACGAACAGATCCTTAATCCTCGGTATAGCCGCGGAAACGATCTCCGGCTTCATCGTATCTGACTCGGGAGAGACGATATCCAAGAGCTTGACAATCCTCTTGTCATCCGCCTCACCGCCTTGCTCAAAGTTCAGTCGTCCAAAGTCGTCCAACAATACTTCAAACTGTGAGAGGAGCTCAAGAGCAGTCCGATGGGTTTTCTTGGTGTAATCGAGCCATCCCCATATTGTCGCAAGGGCGACAATGATAGGCGCGGTGTAAAGAATCGACAGGTATTTGAAAAAAGTCAAGGCCAGTAGCACTGGTTGTGGCGCGAACAGCCAGACCTGGCCTTTTGCAAGGCTCCCTAGGTACTCCCTCAGGGCTGGGTTCTCCTACCTGAGTCTCCTTGCAATGGGAAGGGCAACTTGGACTAGTAGTCCGATTGTGACGAAACTCCAGCCCGTCTGGGTGAAGTCGATGCCCTCTCCAAAGCTTCCGAGGATGACGAGAATGAATCCCAGAAGCAGAGCTAAGGTTGGGGATGCTGACGTGAGGACCTTAGCGCGTGAACCCAAAGATTTCACTCACGAGTATTCGTAGAATCGGCTGCCCTTCACAAGGGTCAAGTCGAGAGAGGTAGAAAACAACTTAGTAACCCGCATTAGCCTCTTCGTCGGTTGCTATGCAGTACACAAGGCTGGGGTCCACCGGTTTACAAGTCTCTCGGATTTGTCTTGGCACAATGTCCTTCGGCAACAGCGAGGAATGGATGGTCGAGCTTGACAAGGCAAGGCCAATAGTGAAGCGAGCCCTTGATCTAGGAGTGAATTTCTTCGACACCGCCAATCTCTATTCCAATGGACGATCCGAGGAGATCGTGGGAGAGCTCCTGAAGAATCAGAGAGACAATGTAGTCATCGCGACCAAAGTTAGACTAAAAGTCGGTGAAGGTCCAAACAAGGAGGGTCTCTCCCGATATCATATCCTGCAACAGGTCAGAGAGTCTCTAAAGCGGCTACAGACTGATAGAATCGACCTTTACCAGATTCATCGGTGGGATTATGCAACACCAATCGAAGAAACACTCCTCGCGCTGAACGATCTTGTCCGACAAGGAACCGTTGGATACATCGGTGCGTCTAGTATGTGGGCTTGGCAGTTCGCCAAATCACTATTCGTCAGTGACCATTTCGGGATCGCGCGATTTGTCTCAATGCAGAACCACTACAACCTATGCTATCGAGAAGAAGAGCGAGAGATGATTCCGCTGTGCGGGGATCAGGGCGTAGGCTTGATTCCCTGGAGCCCTTTAGCAAGAGGATTTCTGACGGGAAGATACAAGCGTGGAAAGACGCCTAGCTCGTCGAGATACAAGACCGACAAGTACTTCGCGGAGCGGTTCTTCCGTCCCGAAGACTTTGACGTTGTCGAACGCGCTGAAGAGGTCGCAAAGGAGAAAGGAGTGACAACTGCCCAGATAGCGCTTGCATGGTTACTGCACAAGGGGGTGAACGCGCCGATTATCGGCGCTACAAAGGTTGAACATCTGGAGGATGCGGTGGGGGCGCTTGAGATTCAGCTCTCGGACGATGAAATGAAGAGGCTAGAAGAGCCGTACAAGATTCATCGGATCCTTGGACATTCATGACCGGCGCTCAGTGATAGACATATGATGCGATTCTTGCTTAGGCTTGTATCGCCACGCCCGACGTTTCCAATGGACATGACTGATTCAGAGAGAAGGGTCATGCAAGAGCATGTTGTTTACTGGACAGCTCTCCGCGACAAGGGGATTGCAATTGTCTTTGGACCGGTCCTCGACCCCAAAAGGCGTCTGGGGTGTCGCAGTTGTTGAGACATCTGACGAAGCCAATGCACGGGCTCTCTTGGTGAATGACCCTGTAGAGAAAGCGGGTCTCGGCAGGATAGAAATCTATCCAATGGGGCCTGGCACAATAGTGCGCAAATAGGACTCTCTGCTTTTCGCTCTAGCCGAAAGTGTATGTGTAAAGACGGAGGTCATCAGAATCTGTAACGAGCTTGAGCTCATGAGTCTCAAAGGCCTTGGTACGAACGATGTCGTAAAGCCTGTTCTCAGCAACGACAAGATAACCGCCCGTCGAATCCCACTGAACATCCGCCCCAGCCCTCCCTTTTTCTATCGGCTTTCCATCAAGTTGTACGTTAAGTCTGACCGGCTTCGTATCTGACACTCCTAGAACGGCGTTCGCGTTCCGGGCACCGTATTTCAAGAGAACGTAGCCTGACTCGTCGGTTTCATGCATGACATACTCCGGGAACTGGGTCCAATCCCCGCTCAAGTACGGGACGTCTCGAGAATGTTCCCCCGGGTCGATATATCGGGTGCAGCTTCCCGGAACGCAAACTTGCCCATTTCCAAAACCCTGAGACCTCAAGGTTCCCATGTAAATTTCAGGAGTCGTATTCGATATGAGTCCAAACTTCTCCAGCTTGTTCGATCCAGCGTTGCTCTTGTTCTCCGCCGACTTCCCAGTCTCTTTCAACAAATCTCGAATCCTGTCTTCCATCTTGTCATAATCGCCCTCGCCTGCGTGTTCCCATCGAACTGTTCCCTTCGAATCGATCAGGGTCTGCCGTGGCCAATACTGGTTTCCGTAGAGTTTCCACGTAGTGTTCTCGCTGTCGATTGCGACCGGGTATCCGATTCCAAACCGCTTCACTGCACTTGCAACGTTCTCCGGTATTTTCTCGAACTCAAACTCGGGAGTATGAACCCCGATCAAAACGAACGTGTCTCCGGCGTATTCTTTGTGGAGTAGTTTCATGTGAGGAAGCGACCGAACGCAGTTTACACAACTGTAAGTCCAGAAGTCGAGGAGGACCACCTTTCCCCTCAAACTCTCTATTGTCAGCGGCGGAGTGTTAAGCCATCCCCGGAGCCCAGAGAACTCAAGTGCCGATTTTCCGGTGAGAGACTCAGCTAGCATACGACTCTCATTTGGGTTCTGTTAACTTATCGTCGGGTGTCTCTCTGACTTATGCATTGGGATTTTGGCTCTTGTAGTTTATCGTGTTGACTGTTAAGTCGGTCTGGCAATACTACGTTTCCTCTAGCGCTGTTCTAAGGCTGTTGGGGGTGTTCAGGAAGATGGTTAACGAGTCTCTGCGGATAGGTATAGCCAACGATGCGTCTTCGCTGAGAAAGCTTTCACTCCTCTCCTACAACCAGCTCGCCCAGTTCGATTCCCCTAGCTGCTACAAGCTTTGCGCGATATCTCGGGCCGCAGGAATACTGGCGGCTAGAAAAAAGTCTGTCCGTAGAGGCTACGCCACCAGGGCACCATATGCTGTCAGGCCACAGCTCGTCTCCTGCTACGGGTTCAAGATAGAGAATGGATATTTGCGTATTCCGGTATCGAGAGGGAAACGTTTCAGCATACCCTTGACCAAGCATTCGTTAGAGGTCATATCTCAACCGGGCGTCAAGGTTCGTTCTTTCACCCTTACCACGAGCATACTGAGTCTCTGCATCGCCCGCGACCCTCCCAGGATGGAGTGCGCCTCCACGGCAGTTGTGGACCGTAATCTTCGTAACCTCACGGTTGGAAACGAGAATCAGACCCATCAATATGATCTGTCGGAGACGGTGAGAATAGCTAGTACTACGACTAGTATTGTGGCGTCTTTCAGACGAGACGATGCCAGGATAAGGACGAGTATAGCGTCAAAGTACGGGCGAAGGAGAACCTCTAGATACGGTCAGCTACTCCACAGGGCCACAAAGGCAATTGTCGCCCTAGCAATCCAGCGGAGATCAGCAATAGTTCTCGAGAACATCGAGGGCATCCGATCCCTCTACAGGAAGGGTAATGGCCAGAGCAGAAAGTATCGTGGTAGAATGAACAGCTGGAGCTTCGGAGAAGCTCAGCGACAGATAGAGTACAAGGCGCGATGGGTAGGCCTACCGGTTATCCGTCTCTCTAGACGGGAGACCAGAGGTTCCAGTGTGACTTGTCCGAGATGCGGGGAGAGACTCCAATCAGACAAGAGACTGAAACGCAAGCTCTGGTGCGGTAACTGTCGAGTGGTAATGGACCGGGACATGGTAGCCGCTGTTAACCTGGCTCGGCGGGGACGGGTGAGGTTCGCACGTTCCCGGCCTCCCATAACTGAGGCGCAAGGCGGGGCAGTTGAAGCTGTGATGGGGAACCTGACGACTACGGTAATCCCTGGAGTCGATGCCCCGAAGCTAACTCAACCGACCAAGAGTTAACAGAACCGTCTATTCAATTCTAGTTCCTCGTTTTCTAGAGTCCAAACCAGTTAGTTCAGCGCCGCAACCGTTCATAATGGGAAGGAGTTGACTAACTGTTGAGAACCATAGAAAAGGGGGCCTCGGAACATCCCGGGAGAATTGCCAAAATCATTCTAACTCCGACTCTACTTGTATCAGGCCTTGTCGGTGTGTGGATAGTGGCCAGCGATGGATGGCTTCGAGCTGTCGCTCCAACTCACGCGTACGGTCTCCTCGCATTTGCGGTCCTTGACCTTGTTCTCGCACTCGTCGTAATAGCGATCCCAAGGCTTGCGTATGCAGGAGCCCTTCTCGTCTCAATAACTCAGGTCGCCGCCATGGCCGGAGATGCGTTGACCTTTACTCCTACAGGGACTCTGCAAGCCGCGTTCAGAGCGTATCTATTGGGCGACATGGCGTTCCTGGCACTGCTGGGAATCCAGCTTGCAGTCGCAGGAATGACGGCAACCGCGATTGCCATGCCCCGTGTAGGAAGGCACGGTGTTCACTTCGGTCAACCTAAGCCTCTCAAGTCGTTACGTTAGATTGGGCCCTGCACAAACGCGGATTTTGGCCACATCCTGACCTAATCCTGACCAGCCAATATTAGATGCACTGGTCCTGTTATTCTTGCAAGTCTTAATGCATGGTCGAGGTTGATTGCAAGATGCTCCAGGTGTGTCGGAACTGGCGAAGGTCCATTCTCCGTCTGATACATCATGGAAGCGTCTCCTGTGGTATGTTCTCGCTGGGTCCCGCGGGGGACCCAATCGTGGCAAAATCATCAATCTCCTCCGTAACGAGCCTCGCAATGTCAACCAGCTCGCTGAGGCGCTTGACGTCCACTACCGAGTCGCGGAGCATCACGTCCGAGCGCTGGAGAAGAACAGCCTCATTACTCCTTCCGGGGAACGTTACGGCAAGCTCTACTTTCTCTCCCAAGAGATGGAAGCCCATCTTCACATATTCGACGAGATATGGACTCAGATCCAACCCCGAGCTAGAGAGGTGAAAAAATAACGGTTTCATTGATGGATGCAAGCATGTACACTGCAGGGCTCAACGCAATTCTCCTTCTTGGGCTCATTATCGTCTACGCACGAATCTATCGTGATACGCACGCCCAGTTTAGTCTGGGTCTAATGGTCTTCTCACTTATCCTCTTCGCACAGAACGTTCTGTCCGTCTACTCGTTCGCTACAATGTCACCTTATGTCGGAGAGCCGTTCCTACCCTATCTCCTCGGTATCAACTTAGCCGAGGTTCTCGGGGTTCTAGTCCTGTTTAGGACGACCCTTCGTTAGAAGTAGGCCAAATCTAGACCAGACAATGGCCACATTTCGCTAATCCCTCAAATAGATTTCAGCGCTATTCCGAGCTATTACCACGAACTGGGAGGTGAAATTGTAAAATGAAGAAGCTGCAACTTCCCATCTTTCTCGCGGTACTAGCTCTTCTCGTCCTAGCAGTTCCTGGTGCAAGAGGAGACAGTTCTGCAGCGGTTACAAACTCTGGCTGGTACGATCACCAGATCATACAGTACAAGGCTACTGCGGAGGTCACCTCATCGCCCCAGGCCGCCAACCTGATAGCTAAAGGAAACATCGTATACCACATAGTCGATGCTAACGGCGACACTCCCGCAGTTCAATGCGCACCGTTGCTAGCCGCGCTTCCCCAGGATGCTACCAGCTGCAATGTTCTCAACAGAATCCCAACAGACCATGGGGTCACTAATCAATACAATGGCGGGGCTTGGAACCTCCAAATATTCCACTGGAAGAACGGAGTCGCACCAACACTCCTAAACAAGGACGACGATATTACTACTGCTGCGAACGCGGGTCTGGGAAGTCTTGAGATCACGTCGACCCTAGTACGGTGTCCAGTAATTGATTTCTCAAGCCTCCGGTGATACGTGTGTCGCTCGAGAGGCACCATCCCCTTTTTTCTTTCTAACGATTGTAAGAGGTAGGATCCCATTTCAACTTTGATCTAGAAGGACTTCGCCTTGGCTCTGCACAACGACGATTTAATATCCTCCGGAGATGACTTCCGCAATCGACAGGCCGGGATAAAGCAGAATGGCAAAAGCCCATCTTTGTACATTATCGGGTAGGGAGTCGCGATGAGCGCGGAAGAAGATGACATGAGTGAAGACCGGGAATTGGAAGAAGAAACCGATGAAGAATCGGAAGAACATGTCTCCGAAGAAATAGAGGAGCGAGAAGAAGAGAAAGAGTCGGAGACAGAAAGGGAATCCGAACTCAAAGCGAGAGAGCGAGAAAGAGCTCAGAAAACGCAGAGTGGAAAGAAACCGGTTCGGACCAAGCAGTAACCCGTTCTTCTAGATGGCCTACACTCCATTGCATCAGGAGCCGAGATGCTTGAGAAAGAACTCCGTTATCCTCGAATAGCAAGTCACTCTATTCTTGAACCGAAGCACGTCGTGCCCTTCATCCTCGAAGACGAGATAGTCCACTTGAACGCCTCGTTTGCGAAGGTCTGCTGCGATCTCAGCGGATTCCGGCTCCGGGACCCTGGGGTCATTCTTTCCTTGGATGATCATCAGTGGAGCTGTAAGATTCGCTAGGTAGGTCTTCGGCGAGTGTTCCAAGAGCATGTCACGATCTTTCTCCGGGTCTCCTACTGCTAGTCGGATGTAGGGCATCCAGGAGGGTGGGGTTCGGGAGGCCCACTTTGGCAAATCGTAAGGTCCGAACATGTCCACAGCAGCATTCCACATGTTCGGAAAGCGGGAAGCCAGTGTTAGAGTCATGAAGCCGCCATAGGATCGTCCGACGACACCTCTGCGCTTGGAATCGATCCTCGGGTCCTTCTCAATATGCTTCAACCCTTCAAGATGGTCTTTGACGTCGTTACCTCCCCAGTCCCTGTCGACGAGCTTCATGTACTTCATGCCATAACCAGTGCTTCCTCGGACGTTCGGGACGAAGACCGCGAACCCGTTCAATGTCAAGAACTGTATCAGAGGCATCGAGAACCACGTGAAATCAGGTCTCTCCTGGCCTTGAGGCCCACCGTGAACATACTCCACCAGTGGACGCGGACCCTTGAATCCGAGCTTAGACGACGGAAGATATAGTCGGGCCGAAACCCTCAGCCCATCCCAAGTCGTGTAGCTGGCATCTTCTCCAGCAGAGAGATAATCCGCCGGAATACCCAAGACTTTCTCATCTGAAAGACGAGCAGGAGCGCTCCTTCCGTTTGGAGGATAGAGGTAGAGTTGCGAGGGCACATTAGCCTTGGTGAACGACAAAACATACTCAACGGTCATCGGCGGACCCTTGTTCACCTGCCAGTCTATCCCTTGAATTACGCCATCAGACAGCTGGCCCAGGCCACAAAGCGTTTTGACGATTCTGAACGATGGAGGATTGCCAGTGGTGAAGGTCCCTTCGTAAACCCATGAAGCACCGTCGATGTTGTAGGTTAAGACGAAGAGATTCCCCTCGACCTCCTTTGACCCAATAAGCTCTCCGACTCCTGAGTGTCTGAGCCCGTGAATCTGAACATCGACTGGTTTGGAGGGATTGTCAAATCCGAGATAGGTCAAACCTCCGTCGTCATGAAAGATGCTCGATACGAACAACAATCCCTTGTCATTATCTACGAAGTTGCACCATTCGATTCCGGACGGAGGGACCGTCCTACCGTCTCTCTCAGCTAGAGGAATACCGTAGAGTCGTTTCCGCTCCTTCATTCCCTCCTCCCAGTAGAACAGAACAACGTCGCCTGCAGTGTAACCGTCACCAAGGATAACCTTGGAATGATCAGAGTTGACGCCGATACACCTGTTGCCGTAGAGGCTTCTTCCGAGAGAAATCACATCACCGGTTGTCAGATCAACGCGCAAACATTCTGTCTCAGGATTCTTTCTGTCATCTCTTTCGAAATATGCAATATTCTTCTCAATATCACACTCAACACAAGCCAGCTTCTGGTCCTGGTATCTGTCACCCAGGCCTTTTTCGGGAATACCTCCTTCAACCGGGATGAGCATCGGTTGGTAATTCTCGTTTCCAAGCTTGTCCATCATCACCAAAACCTTGCCCTGCTCAGGCAGAACGTAGAAATTGTGTCCGTCCATCAAATGCGGATTCACCAACGCCTGGCCGCCAGGAAGAAGTGGCTGAGGAATACTTCCATTCTTGTCCATGGAATACAGGCTGAGAACACCACTGAAATCGGACAGGAAGAACACCTTGTTCCCGATGATCTTGGGAGCAAGCAGCAAACGCGCGGAAAGAAGAGATTCTATCGGAAAATGCTGCTTCGCCATTGGTCTAACTAGAGTTTCGGTAACTGTCAAGACCAGATCGCTGAAATTGAAAGGATGACTAGTGTATCAACTTTTTCGGTAAATAGATAGCGAAGAGACCATCGGCTTGCAAACTCTCATTAAGCGAGTCCATTCGCTGTCGCCGTAGTCGAACGCTAATTGTCCAGGCGAACAGGGACATCAGCATCTCCTCTCTTACTCATTTTTCTAGGATTCATTCTGATCGTCATTAGTCAATCAGTTCAATCAGGATTGTTTCAGATCGGTATCGCCCTCGTGATTGTTGGACTGCTTGCTCAGGTCTTGTTGAAATCCAGGCGGAGATAGCATAGGTGAGTGAAAGTCTCTGGACGTTAGCAGGCAAGAAAAACTATGGGGAGAGGGGGGAGGTTTGCGGGTTCTTGCTTCAAACTGTCGGACTAGTGTTTCGTGGATTCGACTTCGTGGACCCACTCGACCTTGAGTCCAGCGCCCTTGTGATGATTCACAACGGCGTCCTTGCTTGGCGCGTCGAGGACACAATAAACCCGGTCCTCTTTCTTGTTGTAGAGTATGTCGTGGTGGGTCACGCCAAACTTGTCTTTCGGGGCGTTTTGGAGTTGCTTCAACTGTTCAGGAGTAAGGGATCCCATCGGATGACTGTCGATGAATTTTGGCATGTCGAGACCAATTTCCAACAAGATGTAAGGGTTGAACTCGGAGTCTCGATCTATCGAGAATTAGCGAATCTGTGGAACCCGCCAGTTCCCAAGGCATTCTCCCGGGAACGTTTAAAACGCCGTCGCTGTGTCCAAGCCCGCGCTGGTAGATTGAAGGATAGATATGAGCAAAGAACTGAAGAAAATCCCTGAAGTCAAGGTCTTCGGCATGTGGCCGACCGCGGGAATCGAATCTGAAGACCCGGGACTAAAGCGCTACATATCAGCTCGGCCAATCCTCCTTCCTCACACCAGCGGTCGACACGAGCACCAGCGTTTCAGGAAATCCACGATCAATGTGGTGGAAAGACTCATCGACGACATGATGCGTCCGGGGATCGCCGGGGGTGGCAAAGCCCAGGCTATCGGCATTGTCCGCAATGCCTTTGAGCTGATTAGCATCAAGACCCACAAGAATCCCATCGAGATCCTCGTCCGCGCCATACAGAACGCGGCACCCGCGGAGGACGTTACGAGAATTGCTTACGGTGGTATCGTCTATCCAATATCCATAGACATTGCGCCTCAGCGAAGAGTCGACATAGCCCTGAGACATATTACACAGGGCGCCAGAGCTGCCTCACACAACAATCCACGAAGCGTTGACGAATGCCTCGCAGACGAACTCATACTCGCAGCTGCGAGAGATCCTAAGAGCGCTTCTGTGCGGAAGCGGGATGAAATAGAGAGAATCGCACTATCCTCTCGCTAAAGGAACCTCAGTCTTTCCCAAAGTCTACTCTACTCCTCCATCTTTGAACGAGTAGAACTCCTCCACCTATCGCAACACCGACTAGTGTGGATGCAAGATACCCATTCAAGAGATAACCAACTGGCCAGGCATTCTGGGCAATCCAATCTTGCATGTACGTGTTAGACTGATACTCCGCCGAGACACCTGAGAGCAGGAGCACTATGATCACAAACTGTGCAAAAGCGATAAGGAGGGTTGTGTCAACACGTCGGGTTCTCCCAGCCCTGGACATTTTCGCTCCCTAATTCGCCTTTCGCGTTCAACCCTGGGAAAATAACTTACGCTCGGGTATCCCATCTTTATACTATACCAGTCCCGGCTCACTACAACTTGTTCAGTGTCGAGAACGATGCCCCCGCGAGCTCATCGCTAAGCTCCCAAATTGAGAGGGCGGGAACACTCCTTCAGAACGGTGCGCTTGATCAGATAGAAGGCTACAGGACCAGGTTCGAAGCCGTTGAAGGTCTCTATGAACGCCTTTTCCAGAGCATCATCAAATCAGATTTCAATCACGCCTCAGCATACGAAACCGCCAAGAAATTCTTCGGCTCAGATACTGTTTCCTTCGCAGCGGTGGACGGAACAGAATACTCCAGGCCCCTCTTCGACTTAGTCGTCTTCCTCGGAGGGTCCTACGCGTCACGTGGAACAATCACCTTCTCACCAACTCGTTCCCCATCGGTCGACTATGAAGAGCAGTTTCTCAAGTCTGGGCGGGCATTGTCCAGTTGTGTCCCGGTTTATGTGAATGAGGTTCCTGAGATTGACCAAAGCTTCCTGCATCCCGGTGAGAGCACTGAGATGTCTCTGGCAAAGCCGTTGACGGATGAGGCGATTGCCAACAACTCTACTATCCCCATGTGGATCATGACATTCTCCGAATACTACCTCGCCTACAAACTAGCAACAGAGAAGGATGGGCCCAGAATTATCTTCCTAGACAGAAGCCTAGCAACCAGTCTTGCGAGTCTAATCTACGACACCTCAAAGCGACCGTTATGGAAGACCAACGGTTCTCTCTATGGGCTGGAAGTTGAAGGCGTTCCAATCGACATCAACGAACTAGCTTACGGCCGCCACCACATTGACAATCCCAGCCTTGACCTCCCGGCTCCGCGAGGTGACTATCTACGGTACAGGTGCTGGCTGGCCCTTGAACGTCACGGACCTCAGAGCCTCGATTCATTATGCACTCTCTTAGGAATTACGCAGTCAGACAGGCGAAGAAGGGTAGAACGAATACTTCGCAAATCAAAGCTTGAAGGCTTTCTAGAAGAACTCCTCGGAACATATGGGCTGAAGGAACGGTATGTCGGCACTTGGACCCGGATCAAAACTCTTATCGATACAGTGGGTCGTCGAATGTTCGAAGAGAAACCCAAACAGAATCCTATGAGGGTGTGGAAGAGCAATGGGTGGCACTGGCTGACTACACAAGATCTTGCGTTCCTCACACTCTTCACCCTCAACCTCCTAGTCGAAGAGTGTTGGCGAAAGCAAATACTCCTAGTTGGGCTCACTAAAGACACGGCTGCCCGGGACCTGAAGAACCATGTCCTGCCTGTACTCTCTTCCAACAAAATCTGGTCCTCAGACGTCACCCAGCAAGATCTAAGCCGCATACCGAACACTGACCGGATGATGCTCCAGACCCTCAGCGTCTTTAACTACAAATCAATGAAAGTCCCTTGGTCGCTCGTAGAGTATGATTCAGCCTTTCTGATGATCGTGCCAGATTTCAAGAAACAGCCTGGGTTCGTCAGCGGTGCTATCAGGAACAAGATAACACCGGAGAGGCTCTTTCTGAAATCGTACATCCAGCTGTCCCAGACAGATATCGATCCTCAGCTCCGCAGTAATGTGCTCCTATTGGACAGATTATCCTATCCGGAGTTCGATTATCGTCCTGATACAACCCTCGCGTTCAAACACTCGTACGGCGCTGCAGAGGAATTGGTGAGGCCTGTCGTTTTTCGGGACAAGACGGTTACCAACGCAATCCAGGAACTCGTCATGCAGACGCTTTGCGCGATGACCAGTAATAGTATCCCTGAGCTTTTCGGCCATAACAAACCTCTGTTCATCGCTGACAAGGTCGCCAAGTGGCACAATGAGGAGATGAGGCGGATAATCGATACTACCGGCAAATGGCTTATGAATAATCCCAGCCTCCGACACTTTGTCTTTTACATGAGTACGTTCCGCGAGAGGAGAAGCGAGATTGAAGGTAGTCGAAGAGACAGCTTCTAGATATTTTACCAACTTCGACGGGCGCTTCAAAGCCCGTCTTAGTCAAGTCACACCGGCCTTCATGCCTGCCGCCACGCACGAGCTTACCGGCACATCCTCACGCTATGAGTGCAGGATCAAGGTCGAATATCACAAAGACATCATGAGTCTCATCGAGGAAGGAATGCTTGTCGCCGTACGCAATTTTAAGTCGAACCAACTCCAGCAAAGATACTCCCTGATGGTCATAAGCCGGGTCTGGCCCGAGCACTATGGGCTCAAAGGCCTCTCCGAGCACAGCTATTATCCGATGCAGTTCGAGATCATCCAACAATCCGTCCGTGACTGGGATACGAGCGACAAGTCAACAATGATGGTGCAGATCAGTGCTCTACCTATCAACTATGATCTGCTCATCGACGGCGATGGAGAACCGAAGTACGAGAAGGGATTCTCCTATCCGGTTATCGCCGCCGAAGCCAACATTCTGAACAGAGAGATGATCAGTCACATGTACAACAAACGGATCCTCGACAAGATCGGCTACAAAGCGAAGACGACAACAAGTGATGCGTACAAGGACCCGCGCTTCGGGACCATCCAGATGTTCGAGTCGATGGAGGAGAAGATCCCGATCTATCTCGATTTCGAGTCTATGGTCCGTTACCATTTCGGAATTTTCGCCTTCACTGGCGCAGGAAAATCAAACCTGCTAGCAAACACCCTTAGGCGAATCCTCCTCCACGCCCCAGAGATCAAGGTAGTCGTGTTCGATATTTCCAGCGAGTATCCCTTCCTGCTGATGGACCTGTTTGCAGACGAGAAGATCTCTTCGAAGATCATCCTCGAAAACCCTGTTTCCTCGGCGGACCAGTTCTACGTCAGCGTTGTCAAACCTCGAGACTACGAAAATGACGATCGGGTCCGGAAAGTCTTTGCAAGGATCTTCAGCCAGAAGAAGATCAGCTACTACCTCAAACCCGAATCGAAGATCCCATCTTACGGGGACATCTTGGACGAACTCACCAAGATGCGGGGAGACAATCTAGAAAAACCGCACTACATCAACGCTCTAGACCGGATACGGCAGTTTGTCAGCGATTACAAGCACGAGAACGAAAAAACAGATTCAACCTTCGTCAACGAGGAGTTCCTTATCGGTCTCGACCAGGCTGGACAGAGTGCGGTAAAAGAGTTCAGCATTTCAGACCGCAGCGGGGTATACTCTTGGGCGACATCTCGTCTCGCGCTCACAGAGAACATCAAGCGAGCTGACAAGGAGAGGAAGAGTGCAGGCGGGCTCGACATTGAGGGGATACGGGAGCTTGTGGAGAAAGAGTCCCGGTTGACCTGCATATCCATATCGGACCCGGTCGCGATCAAGGAACTCGTCATTCACCTCGCTCGCGAGTTCCTTCAGCGCAGGAAACGTTCTTTCAAGGTCAAGCCGTACGTTCTGTTCGTTTTCGACGAGGCTCAGGAGTTCGTCCCGGACCTATCCGGCTCGGGAGGAATTGACAAAGACTGCTCTAGAACCGTCGAGACATTGTTGCGTCAGGGCAGAAAATATGGTCTCGGAGGTTGTCTCGCAACCCAGAGAATAGCCTACCTCAACACCAACGCCCTGCAACAGTTGCACACATACTTCGTCGGTACGCTTCCCCGACCATACGATCGAACAGTCGTTAGCGACACATTCACTATTGACAAGCAGATTCTCGAGAAGACTCTGGAGTTCGCCCCGGGTGAATGGCTTCTATCCAGCTTCATCGCCACCGGCATGGAGAACGTACCGATATTCATCAGAGCAGATAACGCCGAAACCGAGGTCGAGAAGGCACTGGACAAGCTGGCTTAGCCGGGAAATCGCTGATAATCAGCCCTGATTTCGGATCTGAGCGGTGACCCCTAAGAAAACCCGTCACCCCACTTTCATGACCCCTGCGGATTCCCGATCGATCCAAGCCCGGATCAAGCTTCTATCGGCCAGACTCGCCCATAATCACGGCAGACAGCGGGTTGTTCTCGGAGGAGGGGGGTCTTAGCGATCGCGTCTCGCGACACAAGAGTGGTTGAGGGAAAAGTCTGGGATTCGAAAATCGCCTATTTTCAGCCCTATTCTCGATTCCAGCGCGTCTCCTTCAACTCTCCGGAAATTCGTTCGGGATTGTCGTCAACTTTCTGGTGCCAGCTGAACCAGAATTGTCGACTGATCGGCCCGTCTCGCCCATTGTCCACGCCGGACAGGAAATGTTTTTTGGAAAATAGGGGTCTTAGCGACCGACCCTCGCGTCGCATGAGTGCTTCTCCGCTCGGGCGTTTCAAGGGACATAACTCTCTTTTAGGCCCAGATCATCAAACAACGCTTGATTCCCGTTGATGACCAATCCTGTTTGTACCTCTTGTGGCCAAACGCTGGTCCCTGGCAGCCGCTTCTGCGGCCGCTGTGGAGCCCCCTTGAGTTTCCAGGCCCCAAGCCAACAACCAATGGGCCAAACTCCCGGATGGAATACACCGTTCAGAGGAACACAGTATATCATTGACCAGAAGATCCTCGCCATCAGAGACACCTTCGGTATCAAGGACACAAGCGGAAACCTCCTCGCCTACGTCAAACAACAGCTCCTAAGCTTCGGACCAAAGTTCTGGTACGAAGCAGCAGACGGCACACGCCTAGGCGAAATCCACGGAAAGATCATCGCCATCAGACCCACATTCGAGATCTACAACGCCCAAGGCCAACTGCAAGCCGTCATCAAAAAGAAAATCCTCCAACTGATCGGGTCCCAGTGGTGGATGGAAAACGCGTCAGGACAAGAGATCGCCAAAGTTCACGGAAACATCCTAGAACATGACTACAAGGTCCAGACAGCTGATGGGTCACAGATAGCTCAGATTCACAAGAAATGGGTTAGCGTACGCGACTCATATTGCGTCGAGATCCAGAACCAATCGTTCGACCCCTACCTGGTCCTCTCCTACGCCATATCCATGGACCACGCAGAAAAGAAAGAGGATCACCACTCCGGCCTCAGCCCATTCTAGCCCAATCTGAGAGCCGAATCGAGGCAAAGAGGAAGAGTATTCTACGGTTCTGTCAACTCTTCTGTTGGTTGACTTGCTCTCATCGACTCCGGGGATTACCGTCGTCGTCGGGTTCCCCGTCACAGCTTCAACTGAGAGCCCGTCGGGGCCGAACCTCAGCCCTCACGTAGCCGGCAATACACCGGGCGAGCTTCACGCATTGCCAGGCGAGGGTTTTACGCTTTGTGAGGCAACCTCCTACCCCGCATCACCGCTGCTCGGCATTCAGGCCAGTGCCCACCTATCGCCATGTGCGCAGCGGTAATTCGACGACCACCTGTAGCGGAAACTATGGATTTGAACTATTAAACAAGAGAGCGGCGAAAACTAATCGAAGAGTTGAGGTTCGTATTCTACTAACTCGTGACCGTCGGGTCTTAGAAGATTCAATGGACGAGATCAGGCGGATCAGCTGTAGGGGCAACTGACTAGTGCGCCCGAAGATTCTCGTCGAATACGTGCTCCTCATCGCCTGGGCCACAATTTCCATCATAGTAGTTCTAGCGTTTCGTCAATCGACGTACACGGTTGCCTTTTTCACCTTCGGCGCAGTCATCGCCGCCTCCCTCCTTATCGCCTGGGCCGCAGAAGCTTCCGAGTTCTCCATCAGCAAAGGACTAGCCCTAGCAATCGTGGCTATCGTCCAGACCATTCCAGAATACTTCGTGGAGGGCACCATCGCCTGGAAAGCGGGCAAAGACCCGTTGGTCTGGGTTCCAAACGTGATCGCCAACTTCACGGGGGCCAACCGATTGCTAACCGGACTCGGGTGGCCTTTGATACTATTCACTTTGATGGTTCAGAAGAGGCGAAACGGACAGGCGGGCCCGACTAGCATAGCGCTGCGGAAGGAGCAGAGTGTCGAACTCATATTCATGCTCGGCTCTTCACTATACTACTTATTCGTCATAATTCGCGGCGAACTATCAATTCTCGACTCGATAATCCTCGGCCTCACGTTTCTCGGATACATGTGGCTCCTCTTTCGATTGCCTTCAGACAAAGACGAACCGGAGGAAATCCTTGAGGGACCATCGCGGGCGATCGTGAACTTGAAATCGGTTTCGCGAAGAGTCGCTGCCATAGTGGGCCTCTTCATCTTCGCCGCACTAACATTCGTCTTCGTCACAGACGCGTTCGTCGAGTCAATTAGGACTATCGCCGATGCATTCTTGATCGGGTTACTGGGCTCGGGAGCAGTCTTCTTCTCGATCCAGTGGATAGCTCCGGTGCTTTCAGAGTTTCCAGAGAAGGTCACGGCGTTTAACTGGGCTCGCACAATACGACTCGCACCGACAGCCCTCCTCAACTTCATCTCCTCAGCGGTAAATGAGCTAACCGCGCTCGTTGCATTGGTTCCAATAGTATTTGTGATCAGCAGAGGGGCAACCGGAGGAGTTCCGGTTGGTCAGCATGATGTCGAGATATTCCTGACAGTGGCTCAATCTCTCTATGCGTGTGCAGCGCTCCTCGACCTTGAATTCAACACTTCAAATGCGATCATCCTCTTCGTTCTTTGGGTGGCTTCGACCGCGATCGTGGAGATCAGATTGGTCGTGGGAATTGCTTACTTGATACTGGCCATAGTAGAGGTTGTCATGCAGCGCAACAAGATTGTCCTCTTCTCAGCTTTCCGTCAAACAATGAGGGACAAGATCTTTAGAAAATCCCACGAGGATGCGTGAGCTAGTCGTGTACTACAAATCGTCCAGCGGGCGGGAGTTAGCGAGTGATTTTGGGTCAGCGCATCGGACGATACTTTAGGGTCTCCGCCTTCTGTCGTTCCCGATCTTTCTCTGCTGTTTTCTCCGCTAGTTCCCTTTCGACTCTTCGCTCTTTTTCTATCGGGATTAGCTGGTTCATTTTTTCCACCAGTCTCTCAGCTTCTAGAGGTTCGAGTGGAATGTGAATATCGCTTCGATGTGGAATCCTGATATTCACGTTTCCCGAAGGCTCAACCGTCACTTTCTCGATCTGCCATAGATGCACGTCCAAGGGAACGATCGTCTGAAACATCCATCCAAGAGTGTCCCGCAAAGCAGTGCGGTTCCCGACGAGCCTGTCAATCTCCGCCCGGGTACCCTCCTTCAAATCAACCTTGAGCATGTCAGAAAGGAGCTTAACGTCAAAGTAAGGCTTATCGATCAGGAAGATCACTGGCTTATCCGGCAAATCGGACACTCGAACTTAGCCAACGACTCGGTTCGTATTTATTCTTATACGCGGACGATTGACCGAAAAAATATCTCACTAAATGTTTCCGATAATGGGCTTCAAGATAAGTAGCATTACGGCGAGGATGGAACAGAACAATCCCGCGATGAAAGAAAGGGCGCTAGAGGTCCACAGTTTCTTTCTTGTAGGATAAATTGTGTAGGAGAATACCGAGAACGCTGAAAGAAGAAAGCCCATTGCACCCGCTAATAGCGTGTAGTTCAGCGTAAGCCCGGGAGCGCTCGAAAACTGCAGGACCGCTAGATCAAGACCAGCAAGTGTCGCTGGATAGCAGGCGTTGACTATTGGCTTGATGAATTTCTCTTCAAACTCCTCCATCATACACACCTGATCTTCCTTTTGCCGTTATGTTCGCTTTAGCCTTTGTGAATTCACAATTGATTGAAGGTTGGTGGACCGGGCGGGATTTGAACCCGCGGCCTTTCGGTCACTCCAGATCGATAAACGATCTATGCGAACCGAACGTTCTTCAGCCCAAGACCTGTCAGGTCCTGGTATACCAGGCTGAACTACCGGCCCAGCAGAATCGCGCCGCGTCCTATCGAAGCCTTAAGACTTTGGAGAAACCGGAGAGGATAGAAAGTCGGAAAATCTTAATACACATCTTTGCCTCGCTCGCTAAATTCGTTGGGCCCGTAGCTCAGCACGGTAACGTTGGCTTTGGACAACGCCAAGGAGCACACGACTGATAATCGTGGGGTCGAGAGTTCAAATCTCTCCGGGCCCATCAGCTAACGTTCCCACTAACCCGGCGATTGAAACTACCGAAACCTCCGCTTCTAAGTAGAACCTATACTTCTCAACCAAGTATGGCGGAGTTACGACTATTGCCTTCTCGAGAAGAGATTCCTGATTGAGCAATTCGAATTTTTTCGATCAGCTTGCAGCTTTGATAGAGGCCTTAGGCTCGCAAGTACATTCCACGTAAATTCGACCTATCCTAAAATCGGGCGCGATTCTCCGAATCCCAATCCTGACAATTGGTTCGTATTCTACGCTGAGACCTGATTGTAGAAGCAGTTCGTAAACGTCCTTCTCAAGCTTATTGTACATTAGTATTCCATTTGGACCGGTCACGTGACGTCGAGGGTTCCTGTTGCTCTTCAGAGAACTTGCAGCCCCGATAGAAGCAATATAGGTCATGTGATCCACTGAATTGGAACGCCCGGCGCGTCTCCCACCTTTCACTCGATCTTCGAGTGTAAGATTACATTCGTATCTCGCGATTTTCTTAAAGCCACCTTTCGTTTGGCCCCAGCTTGGAGGTCGAAGTGTATGTGCAAGATCGCTAATCTCTTCATCACTATTTTCGCAAATTACTTCGACAACGTCCAACGGAGGGAGGCATTGGCCAAGATACCACTTCCTGAAACCTCTGAAACCAAACGGACGACTCGTCAAATTAGACAGCCGCGTGTAGTAGTCTTTCCAGCTTTCCCCGCCACCTTTCGAAACAAGGAAAAATCTCCGTTGGAGTATGGAGGAGCCAAAATCAACCCTGCATAGCTGCCGGTTAGAGAACTTGAGAAGCGATGGACGCAATTCTTGAGAGTCGCTCTAGTTTGAGACCTTGATTGAACAGAGAGGTCGCTGAACGTGTTATCTTAAGTCCAAGAGCACACGGCTGATACACAAACCGTTTGGAGACCGTGGGGTCGCCGGTTCAAATCCGGCCGGGCCCACACCAAAATTCGGGAATTCGTTCTATGAAATCTTGGACTGTGGCCACCTCAACATGAGGCTCAAGGTAAGACGTGTATCTGGGCACCAGTTTCGGAAGAGTCACCAATAGGCACTTTACAGACCCAAAGCACCCTCTTAGCAGTCTGAATTTCTCGCCAAGGCGGCGGGCCTTGACTCTAACTTGGCTGTCGCATGTACACTCGATATAAGTACTGCCTACTTGAAAATCCGGAATAAGTCTGCGAAGGCCCACCTTGATGACTGGTTCGTAAATCACTTCTAAGCCTTCGCGAATAATCCTCATCATGACTTCTCTCTCCATGTCATTGAACATCCGAATCCCGTCTGGCCCAAAGACTTGCCTGTGAGGATTCCCATGGCTCTTGGCGGAGTTTGAACCGCCAATAGAACCAATGGTTCTCAAGTGACTGATACTCTGCGATTTCCCCGTCATTCGTCCACCCCTAATCCTGTCAGATAGGGTCAGATTACATTCGTACTTTGCGGCCTTGGTCAGTCCTCCCTGTCTCTGACCCCAATTAGGACTTCTCAGAGTCAACGCCAGCTTCTTGGGGTCTCGACCTGTCAGGTGGCAGATCAATTCGACTACCGTAAGCGTCGGCAACGCTTGGCCCAAGCGCCATCTTCTCAATTGTCGAAAACTAACCCTGGCATGCCCGTTTTTGCTCAGCTCGTCGTAGAAGTTACTCCAATTCTTGAATTGCTGCTTTGTTTCGTCGAAAAACCATCTCTGAAGGGTGCGACTCACGAACTTCAAACGGAGCTCTCCGCGTTCGCAATAGTGGCCCGAGTATCCAGGAACTTTATCTGGTTCCATGCTTCGCGCGAGTATGGCTCTATCGAATCGAACAAGTCATAGAGCTCGGTGAAGGTAAACATAACGGCCTCTCAAGAGAGGCTTCTGAACTTTCATACCTTGCTGTTTCCTCGCTCGTATGGCGAACTTTGACCGGAGCCTGTCGACTGTGTTCAAATCTCTCCCGCCCACCACTCTGGCGGTGAACTAGCGGAGGCCCGGGAAACGCGAGGCCGCCTTGAAGTTCCATCAGTATGCTGTCCTTGAGAGCCTTGAGCACAGCTGGTAGCTCGTAGCTGTCATCGTCTTCCGGACCTGCGTAGATTCTGTGTGGCTCTGCGGTCGTTTGTCGCGGCGGAAGGTAGTTTTCTGGGTTGACGCCAAGGCTTTGCAGTATTTGTGTTGTGAACTTTCGTTTGTATTCTGCTTCGCGGGGTTGTTTCGAGATTCCCAGGTCGGCTTTGTTGTAGATGTCTCTGAGGAACTCGATGCCCTTTGATCGTATGTCATGGTAGGTTGAGCTTCGATGTCCCAGCAGGTACTCGGCGTACTCTGGCTGAACCCCTAGTGCTGTCAGCTCTGTTCTGAACCACCTGCGTATCGAGTGTACTCTGAGGGAGCATCCTTGTTTGGGTTCTTTTAGTCCTGCTTTGTGGTAGAGATTTTGACAAGTTTGCCGATCTGCTTTTCGCCTATTGGCCTTGCTTTTCGCGAGTCGTGAATGTCCCTTATTAGAGGAGTGTCGTCGGTTATGGTCTCTGGGGGAATCTTGCCGTCCGGAGATCCACGCCTCCGCTGTTCAAGGTAGGCTCGAAGTGCGTTAACTGCCTCTTCCCCGAGAAAGGTGTCGTAATCGGCATAGTGTCCTTTGACGATGTCTGCTTCTACCGAAAATCGCCAGCAACAGTTGATGAAATGATCTACTTCTACGGCTGACCATCTGCAGTTATCCGGCATATATTGAAATCCGAGAATATCGGGTTTCGAAAATATCGACAATCTAGGATATCAATTTTTTAGTGCATCAACAGAGTTATTCGGAGGAAAAAATTGTCAACTGCCAAAAACCTTCTCAACCGACCAAGACTCACCAAGATCATTCCCGCTGTTCTAACGATCGCCCTCCTCACTCTCCCAGGTGTCTTATCGCACAGCGTCGTGAGGGGTGACACTACCACCTCCTCCACGGAGCAGCTCATAACCGAGTACTCTGCAGCTTATATCGGGCAGGTCAACGTGGCTGGTCTACCCGCCCCAACCGAAGGTACCCTCACTCCCCTGAGCCTGCCAGATCTGTCCGTGTCAACCCAGGCACAGTCAGTGACTGATCCGGCAACGATAGTGACGCCGGGTTCCCAGTCATTCATACACATCGTGAAGAACTTCGCAGGAACCCCTGGAACTAACCCTAACCCCTGCCGTTGCTCACCTCCAGACATGGGCCTCGCAGCAAGCTCCAAGTTTGTCGTGCAGATGGTGAACCTTGCAGGCACAATCTGGAAGAACAATGGGGTAAAGGTTACGACCTTCTCGCTCTCCGACTTCTGGTTCCTCCCGGTGAGGGGAGGACCCCTCGGAATCGGAATGAGTGACCCTCAGGTGCTCTACGACGCAGCAGCTGACAGGTTCTACGCGTCCATCATCGACACCTTCGACGTTAACAGGGTGAACTTCGCCGTCACGGCCACAAATGACCCTACTGGAGCTTGGTTCATCTACCGTGTGATAGCGAACTGCAATCCAGTTACACCATACTCAAACTGCTCGCCTGCCTCATCCAATACGCTCCCCGACCAACCCTACATCGGCTACAGCAGTGACAAGTTCCTGATCGCGGTTAACGACTTCGACACAACCTCAGGTCTCTTTATCGGAGCGCAATACTGGATTCTGAACAAGGCTGAGATGCTCTCCGGATGCACCGCCCCAACGTCATGCCCTGGAGGCCGGAATATTGACGCCGTGACCAATCTTGTCACTACGACTAATAATTTCTGGGCAATACGACCGGCTCAACACCTCAGTACGACGTCTACTGCTTACATGGCGGAGAACTGCCTCACGCTAGCAGGAGCCTTCATAACAAACGCCTGCTTTGGTACACCGGCTGTCCCGCCTGGAAGCGGCGGCATAAACGTCTTCAAGATCACCGGCACGCCACCAAGCGCAACCACTGTCATGGTTACAACGGTCCCCGTCGCCCAGATGTCCTTCCCGGGTAGGGCTGACCAGCCTGGCAACCTGGCCAGTCTGGGAACCAACGACGCGCTTCGCATGCAGAGCGTTGTCTGGAGAAACAATGTACTCTGGACGGCCTCCCACGAAGGTTGCACGCCCACAGGAGATAGTGCTCGCACCTGCGCTCGCCTCGACCAGATAGACACAACAACATTGCCTGCCTGCCCGGCCTGTATGGCCAACCAAGACTTCGACCTAGGCTTCTTCGGGGCCTACGTCTTCTACCCCGCTCTGAGCACGGACTCGAGCAACAACCTTGTTCTCCTCTACGGGCACTCCTCCCTCAGCCTCTTCCCGACCCTCGAAGTGACCGGACAACTCGCCACTATGCCCTCCGCCACCCTTGCACGGTCAGTACTACTAATTGCAGGTACGGCCGCGGACCTTAGCACGCGCTGGGGAGACTACTTCTGGGCAGCCACGGATCCCGCCACACCGAACACGTTCTGGGTCTCAGGTGAATACAGGACGGTCAGCCTCTTCCAAGGCTGGTCGACACAAGTCGGAGAAATATCATTCCAATAGCAACTGACCATTCCCAAATTTCCTCCCTTCTTTTTTCCAGTTAAGATCTACAGAGAACTTTGCAAACCGTTTGTCAAACCCACCGGGCTTGATTTCTAGGAAAGGATTTCCAGAGTGTAAGTGCTTCCGTTAGATGAATCACTGCTACGTTTGCCTCTTTCTCAGAAAAAAACCGGGGTAGCAGCCAACGTCTCAATTGGGCCTCTCCAATTCAATGGTAACCTTGTGAACCCGGGCGGGCCGACCAATGCACTGCAGGGTTCCCGCCAGAGTGCTTTCCCGAAGATGAGTAGGATGCCTACTGGGAGACATCTGCAACGATCAACCAACTGTTTCAGAAAAAAAGGGGGGGTGGGGGGGCGTCTCAGTGTTTGCGGGGCCGGCGTCGTTCACCACTGGCGGTCCGAATCTCTCCCGGCCCACCAAAGATTTGCGAACTACGATTTGGCGCCGAGCTCTTGGAACGCGTACTCCAACGCCTGATTTGGAGCGGTGTCGAAGTCTGGAACCCTCTTTAGCAGGTCGGGAACTGTTCGCAGGTTGAAGTCTTCGGCGTGGATGCTCCTCTTCAGATCTTTGGGGGCTAGTGGAAATGAGACTGGAGCGCCGGGTTCAGGTCGCAGAGAAAACGGAGCTGCAATAGTCTTCTGAAGACCGTTTTGAAAATAGTCCACGTAGACTTTTCCCTCTCGCTGGCCCTTGTTCCGAGCTGTCGAGACCATCTTCGGAGCTAGCCGCTCTAGCAGAACTCCAAGCAACAGGACGAACCGTCGAATAACCTCGATCGGGTATCGGGGAACTATCGGGATCAGGAAGTGAATCCCGTCAGCGCCTGAGGTCTTGATCATGTGCCGCAGCTTCATCTGGTCTAGCGCGGCGTGGACTGCCTCCGCGATCTCGAGCGAGTCCTCGAATCCTGCAGGCGGATGAGGGTCCAAGTCGACCAATACCATGTCGTGAGATTCGACATCGGGCGCGGATGCTAGAAATTGGTTGATCTCGATGCAGGCCATGTTCGCCAGCCAAATTAGAGTCGCCTGGTCATCACAGACGACATGTCTAGCAGTTTTGTTCAGGCTTTCAGATCTTACCGGAGCGGTTCTCACCCAGTCAGGATGATGCGGCCAATCTTTCTGCACAAAGGATTTTCCGGGGACGCCGTGAGGATACCGGTTCAGCATTAGCGGCCGGTTGCGGATGAGTGGGACCATCTTTCGTGCGACCGATAGGTAGTATTGGATGATGTCTGATTTGGTGATTCCCTCTTTCTTCCACATCGGCTTGTCCAAGTTGGAGAGCGCAAGTGTTCTTCCGCCAACTTCGACTATTTCTTCGGTCTTCTTCAACGTCCTCACTCCTGGGCCTGCGAGCCTTTCGATTCGATTAACCGTCTCGGGTAATCCTATTATTCCACGAGTTCGGAAAAGAGGCTTATTCTAAAACACTGGGATTGAGACTTTGCCACCTAGAGCGATTTGGAAAGGGGCGATTAGCTTCGGACTCGTAAGCATACCTGTCAAGACGTACGGGGCAATTTCCGAGCACAAGACCGGGCTTCGCCTCATGTGTCCCAGAGACAAGAGTCCTCTCACGTTCAAGCGCATATGTCCGAAGGACGGAAAGGAGGTCCCGTGGCAGGATGTTGTTCGTGGGTTTGAGGTCCAAAAGGGAAAATATGTTACGGTTACCCAAAAGGAACTTGAGAAGCTAGAGATCCGATCCGGAAGGCTCGTCGAGATCTTCCAGTTCGTGGACGCTGATAAGTTGGATCCTATCTATTTTGACTCGAGTTACTACCTTGTTCCAGACGAGAACGGTGAGAAGCCGTACTTCTTGATGTTGGAGGCTCTGGAGCAGGAGGGGAAGGTGGCGGTTGGTCGTGTTGTTATGCATGAGAAGGAGCACTTGGTGGCATTGAGACCATACGAGGGCGCTATACTGATGGAGACTCTGCATTATGCGGACGAGATTCGCAGTCCGAAGGATCTTCCAGAGCTCAAGAAAGCGCCGGAAGTGGAGAAAGAAGAGCTGGAGCTGGCGGGTCAGCTGATCAAGATAATGAAGAAGCCCTTCGCCTTCAAAGAGTACCGCGATACGTATCAGGAGTCTTTGATGAAGCTGGTTGAGGCCAAGATGAAGGGCCAGGAAGAAGTTGTCGAGCTCCGTGTCCCAGAGATCAAGCCAACAAAGAATCTTATGGAGGCTCTCAGGGCTAGTATCAAAACCCACGAAAGACGATGACGCTCTTTGACGAGCGTCCTATTCATCCGATGCTCGCCAAAACTGGTGAGGCGTTTGATGATGAGCACTATTTTTTCGAGCCGAAATGGGACGGGCTCAGAGCTATTCTATTTTTTCACGCAGGAAGGATTGAGCTTCAGAACAGAAATCTGAGAGACGCAACCCCATCCTATCCAGAACTCCAAAAGGTCTCGGATCGGATCAGAGGAAAGACTGTAATCATGGATGGAGAGGTCGTTGTCCTGAGAGAGGATGGTGTGCCCGATTTTGGGCGTCTTCAAGCCCGATTCGGTGTTGATGACCTCAAACGCGTAGGTGTTCTCGCCAAGACGACGCCTGTTACATACGTCGCCTTCGATCTACTACACGTCAACGGCCAAGACATAATCGCTCGCCCTCTCGTGGAGAGAAAGAAGCGGCTCAAGGCGATAGTCAAGGAAGGCCCATATTTGCTCTACGGAGATCACATCGAGGCGGAAGGGATCCGTTTTTTCAGAGAAGCGACAAGTCGTGGTTTCGAAGGAGTAATCGGGAAAGAAAGCGGGTCGCAGTACGTTCCAGGTTTACGAACCGATTACTGGATTAAGACAAAAAAGGTCGACACAACAGACTGCGTCGTCGTCGGTTTCAGCCGAGGAGAGAACGCGCGTTCTCCGACTTTTGGCTCGCTCATACTTGCTGCATATGACGAAGACGGAAAGCTACGGCATATAGGAAATGTGGGAGGAGGCTTCTCCAACAAAACGCTAGAGGATCTGAGAAAGAAACTCTCTAGAATCGTAACGAAGACTGCAACAGTTGAAGGCTCAGTTGACTCGCCGACTCCTGTAACCTGGGTCAAACCACGACTCGTTGTCGAGGTGGCCTACATGACAGTAACTGCTGACGGCAGACTTCGCTTTCCCAGATTCAAACGGCTGAGAACCGATAAAGATCCGATGGACTGCAAGCTTCCCGCATAGGCCGGGAATGGCACTCACGCGACGCAAAACCGCGGCGCCATACCCCCCTTTTTCTAGAACGCTCGCTGTCTGGCAATGATTCTGGGCGAGTCTGGTGATTTGGAGTATGATCCTAGCTTAGGTGCGAGGGTGAAAATTGCCGTTTCATCGGCAATTCACGAACAATTTCTCGGCGGAGGATCTGAAGGCACCCCAGATTCGATATCAGGGCTTTGAACGAGCGATTTTCAATCCATTTTTGTTCCTCCCCGACCGGTCTTGAGTCGCGGAACTTTGAATACGATCTAGGTTCTTTTTTTCCAGGACCCGTTTCTGTCTGGGTGAGATTCCGGGCTTGTTTTTGCGACACGGGCTTGTTATTGGTTTGTCCGGCCTTTTTCGATCCCCGCGGATTCCCCTAGCGATCAGCGTGGAGAGTCAAGGTGTAGAAATCGCGGGCTCAAGTTCTGGATCAGGGCTGAAAACGGGCGATTTCTCGGTCATGATGTTGTTCGAGGGCGTTCCTTTGTTGAGCTTTAGATAATCTTGCTTCACAGGCCGCCTCCCCGAAGATAGGAAATCCGCTTATGCAGACTTACACGACTCTCAACCAGAATCCAGGCCTCGTATTCTTACTGCCCCGGACAAGCCCCCACAGCAGCCGCACAAGACCGAAAAGGATCATTAGACCACCCACATATTCCCAATAGATCGAGGCTGACCGCGAGAAGAAGCTCACCTTTGTTGCTACAATCACCAAACCGCATATGACCCAAACCATACCTGAGATTACTGTTTCCAGGCTCAGCGGCTGCATTGATGATAGGCGATCCATAATTTCGAATTATGACTGATAACTCTATGGGGTAAAGCCTGGGAAAATAGCGTCAGCATTTCGGCGGTTCTATCGTTGGTGAAGTCATCATGTGCGAAGGCATATAATCCGCAGAGCGAGTTCGATTTCCGGTTACTGATGTTGACAGAAGTTCGCACCGTTCGAATGCCCAGCTGTAACTGGTGCGGACGCATGATACTTCCACGCGAAGGTGCGGTAAAGTTCCCTTGCCCACAATGCGGCGAAACAACCATATGGCGCTGTGAGAAGTGCCGCGGCTTCGGCCGACCCTACAAATGCCAAAAATGCGGCTTCTCAGGACCCTAGGGGAAGTCAGATTTGGCAAAGGTCATGGTTTCTCTCAAGATATTCCCCTCAGACATAGTTGCAGATATGAAGAGTCTCAAGGAGACGATTACGAAATCCCTCGAGGGTAAGGCCACGATCTACAAGTTCGACGAGGAACCGGTCGCCTTCGGACTTGTCGCCCTCATAGTCCACATTCTGATGCCAGAAGCGTCGGGAGTAATGGACGAAGTTGAGCGACGTCTCAAGTCGATTAGCGGGATAAGCGAAGTCGAGGTACTGGTCTCCCGGAGGATCGCTTAACTTAACATCTGGTAATTAAGTAACAGTAATTTTAAATAGAAACGGGTCCACTTTCCCGTCGTTATGAGCATCAGATTTTCGCTCCACGAGGGAAACAAAGTCCTGCTGGATTTTCCCCTCTCAGAGAAAGAATGGCAGCCTGAAGTCCGCGATCTCGTTTTGAAAGAACTCAGCAAGTCCGAGGCGGATTTGGACTCGCTGAGCGAAATCTGCGATTTCTTCTCCAACAAGAAACGACTCCAAATGGTCAGCCACATGATACGGGACTGCGAGAATTCTGCAACCTTCACAGATCTACTGAAGGTGGCTGCAAACCCAAAGTACGTGTCCGACCTCGTGAATAGGGCCCCAAAACGGGAGCTAGTTGTCAAGGACAAGAACGGCTATAGCGTTTCGCCTATCGGCGTGGGCAGCTTCATTTTACTATCAATCGCAATCAACAAGTTGCTTAGGAACGGGGATTCTATTAATAGTGATGATAAGTCTTTTGAGGAGGAATAAGAGTTGAACCTCGAGGTTAGGAGCGGTCACTGCGGCACTGAACGCTCGTCTTCTCCTCAACCCACCGCACCTATCAGGGTCATGGTGTCAAAATGACAATGGTACCTAAGGAAGCCCAACTACGGGTAGCAGACGCCAAGCAGAGAGATGTCGGGCACGGGAAGGTAAGAATTGACAATGAGACGATGCAGAAGCTCGCTATAACTGCGGGCGACTTTATCGATGTTCACGGTAAACGGACTACTGTTGCGATTGCTTGGCCGGCTTACGCGGAAGATCAGGGCCAAGAAATAGTCCGGATGGACGGATTGCTCAGGAGAAATGCCGGAGTCGCTCTAAACGAGTATGTCACGATCAAAAAGGCCGAAGTAAAGGACTCCCAGACAATCGTCTTCGCTCCTACGGACGTTCGGTTGAGTGTCGACGAGGAGTTCGTGGGCTTTGTGAAGAGACGATTCATGGACATGCCCTTCGTAGAGGGCGACATGACTCTTCTCAGCATCTTCGGCAGCGCTGTCCCTCTGATCGCAACCAGAACGCGGCCTCATGGTCCAGTCAAGATCACAGAGTCCACCGTAGTTCAGGTGATGAGCGAGCCGACACCGGAGAAGAAAGGAATACCCATTGTCACGTACGAAGACATCGGTGGGCTCCACAGTGAGATCCAGAGAATTCGGGAAATGGTCGAGCTTCCACTCCGGCATCCCGAACTCTTCCAACGACTGGGTATTGAGCCGCCTAAGGGCGTTTTCCTGTATGGACCGCCAGGCTGCGGCAAGACCCTGCTAGCAAAGGCTGTGGCAAATGAATCAGACGCAAACTTCTACGTCATATCCGGACCCGAGATCATGTCAAAGTTCTACGGCGAGTCGGAAGCTCGGCTGCGAGAAATATTTCAGAAAGCTCAGGAGACTGCTCCCAGCATCATATTCATTGACGAAATGGACGCCATCGCGCCAAAGCGAGAGGAAGTAACCGGAGAGGTAGAGCGACGGGTCGTCGCACAACTCCTTTCATTGATGGACGGAATGGGCGCCCGCGGCAACATTATCGTCATTGGAGCCACTAACAGGCCTAACGCCATTGATCCGGCTCTCCGACGACCTGGGAGATTTGACCGGGAGATCGAGATCGGAGTCCCTGACAAAATGGGACGCTACGAGGTTCTCCAGATCCACACCAGAACAATGCCTCTTGCCCCTGACGTCGGCCTCCCGAGATTGTCGGATATCTGTCATGGTTACACGGGAGCTGACATTTCCGCTCTCTGCCGCGAGGCAGCAATGAAGGCGCTCCGACGCTATCTCCCGGAGATAAACCTCGAAGAAGAACGAGTACCGAGCGGCATACTGGAGAAGATGGAGGTCAACCTGGAAGATTTCATGAACGCTTACCGCGAGATTACTCCAACGGCCATGCGTGAGGTCTACATCGAGGTCCCGACAGTCCACTGGAGTGATGTCGGCGGGCTGGTCGATGTGAAGCAGCAGTTGCAGGAGGCCGTTGAATGGCCGTTGAAGAAGCCTGAAGTGTTCAAGAGACTCGGAATCCGTGCGCCGAAAGGCATCCTACTCTTCGGACCTCCAGGTTGTGGAAAGACAATGCTAGCGCGTTCGGTTGCGACTGAGAGCGAGGCGAACTTCATCTCCATCAAGGGCCCCGAACTCTTCAGCAAATGGGTTGGCGAGTCTGAAAAGGCAATTCGTGAGGTTTTCCGGAAGGGAAGAACAGCAGCACCGAGCATCATCTTCTTCGACGAGCTGGACTCGGTCGTTCCGAGACGAGGAACCGGCTTCGGTGACAGCGGAGTCTCTGAACGAGTGATAAGCCAGTTGCTGACAGAGCTCGATGGAATAGAATCGTTGGAAAACGTTGTAGTAATCGGTGCGACCAACAGACCTGATATCATTGACCCGGCGATTCTGCGTCCAGGTAGATTCGATCGACTGATCTTCGTGCCAGCGCCCGACCACGCGACAAGACTGCAGATTCTCAAGATTCACGCTACAAACATGCCTTTGTCTCCAGACGTCGACCTTGAGCACGTAGCTTCCCAAACCGGAGGTTACTCTGGCGCTGATCTTGAAGCGGTTGTTAGGGAAGCCGGCATCGTATCTCTACGTCGCGACATCGAAACCAAGAATGTTGGACTGGAAGATTTCAGGGACGCGCTTGAAAGGATCAAGCCATCGGTTACCCCAGACATGGAGAACTGGTACCAGGGATTCGGCAAGCGGTTCAAGAAAGAAAGAGCTCCGGTCCCCATTACTTAGAAGACGCGAAAGACCGGGGCGGCCTGGCGAATTGCACGCTTGAACAATATCTGGAGTCCGAGGCCAATGTCCCTCGCAATCGTAGAAATCGTCGAGAAGAAGGGGCCTCTCACAGATCTTGATTTGCACAAGGAACTGAAATCTAGCTTTGGGGAGGTAAGCTTTCGCGAGCTGAACAAGAATCTCATGAAACTAGAGCTGGGTGGTGTATTGAGGGTCTCCAGATTGATGAAGAACAAGCGCCAGGTGGAGCTTGCTGGGAAATTCTAGTGAGAAGTATATATCCAGCCTGAATCGGTAAGATTGTAGTTGACAGTAATGGCGGATTTTCCAGCTGAGCCTGTTAAGGTCGAGGACTCGACCTTCGACCAGTTTGTCCAGAAATACTCTCTGACTCTTATCGACTGCTGGGCGCCTTGGTGTGGTCCCTGCAGAATCGTGGGTCCGATCGTTGATGCGTTGGCGAAGGAGTATTCTGGAAAGGTCGTTTTTGGGAAATTGAACACGGATGAGAATCCGGCGGTCTCAGGCCGTTTTGGGATTATGGCGATTCCGACGATGCTTGTTGTCAAGCAGGGGAAGTTGGTTGATCAAATTGTGGGCGCTGTCCCGAAGGCGAAGATCGAAGCCGTTCTGAAAAAGTACATGTAAACTGTCTTTCAGGTCGCTTTTCTCTGGTGCGTTTCGGGCAGTATAGACACACCTTATTCTCGAACTCAACTCTATATTCTAGCTGATAGCTCTATTCTGTATAGAGGAACCTAGACATGTCTCAGATGATGGAGGCTCGTAAGGTCCAGAAAGTCGGCTACTCTACACTGATTGTGTCACTGCCGAAAGACTGGGTTGAACAGGTCAATCTGAAGCAAGGCGATATTGTCACCTTCAGACGAGAGTCCGATGGTGGAATAACCGTTTATCCGGGATTAACCCGTGAACGGGAGAACCTCCGCTATGTCATTAATGCGGATCTTTGTGACTCGCCAAATCTTCTCACGAGGATTATTACAGCGAACTATTTGACTGGGCACGATACTGTCCAGATTATTTCAAAGAAGGAGCTTTCTCAGCGTCACTTGGAGGAGGTCCGGGCTGTTAGCAGGCGGTTGACGGGTCTCGGGATTGTCGAGCAGAGTTTGAAGTCGGTTACCTTGCAGAGCTTTGTGGATCCGACAAAGTTCCCGATTTACGGGTTGATGCGGCGGTTGCAGATTATTCTCAGTTCGATGCTGGAGACCGCAGTGAAGGCGGTTGTGGAGGGACGGCCGAATCTCGCGGACGAGGTCTTGCACATGGAGGAAGAAGCGGATCGGATATACTGGATGATAATACGACAGTTGCTTCTCGCTGTGCTGGATCGGCGGGTGGCGAAGGAGGTTGGTATCGACGGGCCAATGCATGTTGTCGGTAACAGGGTTATCGCGAAGAGTCTCGAACAGATGGGCGATCTCGCCTCGCACATTGCACAGGAGGCGTTGAGATTGAAGGGGGACGCGAAGAGTGTGGATCCGAAACTTACCAAGGGCATTCTCGACTATAGCGATAGGGTGCGGTTGTTAATCGAGGACTCTTTCAATGCGTTGATGAAGGGTGATCTGAAGAAATCGAACGATTGTATCGAGCGAGTGGCGAGTTGCGAACAGGTCGAGAGACAGCTGACGGAGAACGTGATGCGGAGCGTTAAAGAGGTCAACCTGGCTGTCGGGTTGAGGTCGATTGTCTGGGATGTTGGGCAGATGGCGAAGTATTCCGAGGCGATTGCCGAGGTCGCTATTAACAGGCATTTGGAAGCGCCGAGCGACTTTTGCGCCTGGGAAAAAGCATAGCTCGTTCTGAAGGTTGTAAGCGTATTCGGCATTACTTTCGCGCGGGTCCGAGGGGAGGACTCATGTGGCGCGAGGGTCGGTCGCTAAGACCCCCCCCTTTTTCTAGAACACTTGCTGACTGGCAGTGATTCCATGCGAGACAGGCTGATAAGGGCGCAATCCTGGCTGGAATGGCTCGGCGAAAAACTCGATTAGCCCAGTGAATCTTGGCAGCTAGTTAAGGGGACCTTCCAGATTCGAGATCAGGGCTGATAACGGGCGATTTGATGTTCTTGCAGTGGCGGAAGGCAGGAAAAAGCGCAACCGGGAAGGGATATCGGTGATTGGCTTAGATTCGAAATGCGCTAGAACCCGAGCAGTTATTTTCTCTGCAATTGAAGATACTCTGCTTCGATTCTTGCGCCAGACTTCAGATACGTTACTGCTCCAGGAGGAAGACTGTCTATGTAGGCAAGGGTGTAGATGACGAGCCTTTTCTGGCCGACACGTCTTGCTCCGTCAAGAGTATGAGACAACAGGGGTAGAGCCCAATCCTGCTCCTCTATGCTCGGGGAGGACGCAGAAGCATGTCAGCCTTGCCTCTCCATCGCCGTAGGCGTCTGGGGAGAAGCCTGCTAAGCCGGAAATCTTTCCCCCACGGATTGCTCCGAGCCACGTTCCGGCAGGAAATCCGAATCTGCCCGCCCAATCGCGAACCGCCGTTCCGCCCCGCTCTTCCAACCACCAGTCCCAGTACGGAAGATGCGCGTGCATGATCATTTCCTCCACTCCCTCGCGGTCATCGATCGAGAGATCCCTAACTTCTACCGAACCGCTCGCTTTACCTAATGGACGGGCGAGATCCCATGCCAATCGAAGAGATCTCCTGACTGGGGTGAAGCCGAATTTCTTGTAAAGATCAACGTAAGGCTGGATGGCCGGCGTCGTAGCCTTGAGATACTCGTACCCTCCCTCCTCAACATAACCTATGGCCTTCCGGATGAGCTCCTCCCCGGTTTCCAGGTTGGAGAACGCGTCTCTCAGCGCGAGATGTCTCACGTCGAACCATTTCTTTCTGGGCAGACTCGTGACGACAACACAGCCCACTGCTGAACCACGGTCGTTAGCGATGAAGAAACCATGTTGGGCAGGGTCCATTTGTGAAAGATCGCTTCTCACTCTGGGAAGATACTCAAGAGAACCGAAAGCTCGACCAATTAGCTCGCGGGGAAGGTCATCGTCGATGGGTTGAAATCTTCTCGAGACTCGGGCCAAGCACGGGGATCGCAGTCCTCTCGCTGTAAATTGGCTTTTCAGGTTTTAGGTGACCGTTCCAACTTCTATAGGAATAAGACTCGCAAAGTAGCACGGATAGTTTAGCCTGGTCCCGCCGAGACTCTGAGAAAGTGCTTCTTTCCAAAGAGCGTGATAAGAACGACAGCAAACGCCCAAGAAGCACCCCCGGCAATCTCTACTATTGTGATCAGAGGCCGATCTAGATAGAGAACTCCCGCCATTCCGAGAAGGATCGACAACACGGTTAGGATATCAGCTCGGTCCAATATTTTGAACTCGCGTATCCCGTCTCGAAAGGCTGCGTTAGCGGTTCCCCCGAGCATTGCCACACTAAACCCTGCCAGTAGGAGAATTGAGAGCAGATCATTGTAAGGAATTCCCAAAAGCAAGAGGCCCGCCTCGTCAACACAAAGCCCAGCTCCCATTCCAAAGATCAAGGCCGCGTCCCATCTAACCCTCTGCCTCTTGGTAACCGCCAGAAAACTGATAGCGACCAAGAGCATTGCCAGACCATAGTAGAAGTGGTGCAGTTGAAACACGTCAGACGAGCGAATTGGACAAGAAAGGCCACATCTGAGATAAGATTCGAGGGAAACGTACTCCCACACACGAGCCACTAGGACCGCGCTACAGAAACCTGCGGTGGCGAAGGAGAAACCTACAGGCCCGCCAAGGCCTAGTCTGACCAAGAAACCAGCCGAAATGACATCGCGTTCGGCAGCAATTTAGTTTATCTGAACTTCTAGGTGGAAGAGCTCGAACCTGCGGCGATCTGGGCTTACTTGGCTGTCTGATTCCTTATCTGCGCTAGTTCTTTTTCGACCGCGACGATTCTTTTGGGGCAGTTAGGACAGAAAGAAGGCAGCATCGCGTAGATGTTCGCGTTCAGCTGGAGGAATGGTTGTATCATCTGGCTTACGGCCGCCGCTCCGGGATCTGTTGGGAAGACTTTTGATCGTTGCTCCATGTCTTTCATCTTCTCCCCTACAATTGTCAGTACGGGGCATTCGCCTAGGCCGTACACGCAGGAGTTGTCAGGCTTCTCCAAGACTGGATCATGATAATATCGAAATAGCTTGATTAATACTTGTGCCCACGCGAGTGGTTGGACAGGTCAATATGGGGGCTTCTGGAAGAGCGGTGGTAATCGACGCCAGTTCTTCCGGAGCCTCTGGAGACAAATTCCTCGGCGCCCTCGTTGCTCTAGGTGGAAGCTCGAAAAGTCTGGATAGAGTCGCTAGGGTTGTCGAAGAGAATCTTCCGGGCACGACTCATGTCTCTGTTAAGACGAGCATAGTTGAGAGAGGAGAGATCAGCGGACACCTAGTCGAAGTTAGATCCGACAAAAAGGTTTCGAAGAGAAAGGCCAGTGAGCTCCAGTCATCTGCTGTAAAGTGCGCAAAAGCCTTGGGTCTCTCCGAATGGGGAACTGCTTTTGTCAAATCCGTCTTGGGCACACTATCCTCAGCTGAATCACGAGTCCACGGGCACTCTGCCAAGGAGGTAGAACTCCATGAGCTCGGGTCCGCAGATACCCTCGTGGACATACTCGGTGTCGCATACCTTGCAGATGAACTCGAACTCTCCGGAGCTAGATGGTGGTGCGGACCGGTTGGCGTCGGAATAGGAATAACCGAGTTCTCTGGGCGAGCCTATCCGAATCCAGCGCCCGCTGTCGCTGAAATCCTAAGGTCCCACAAGTTTCCCATGAGAACAAGCAATATCCAATTCGAACTGACGACACCTACAGGCGCTGCGATAGCAGTAAATCTGGCAGGCGAAAGGACCGGGGAAATCCCGGTCATCACGCCTCACAAGATCGGGTATGGCGCAGGGTCAAAGGATCTGGACCAAGTGGCCAATATTCTCCGTCTAACAATCGGAGAGGTCTCGGGGATTGAGCACGCTCACGATGAAGTTGTTGTTCTAGAGACGAACCTGGATGATGTTTCTGGAGAAGTAATCGGACGCGCTGTCGAGAGGCTCATGGAGGCAGGAGCCAGAGACGTGTCCATCACGCCGGTCTTCATGAAGAAAAACCGACCAGGCCAACTGATCTCGGTCATAGCTGACAGGGCAAAGAGCGAGTATCTTGCAGGCTTGTTAATGGAAGAAACCGGGACCCTTGGAGTACGAGAACTCCCTGTATCAAGACACATCAGCAGAAGGTCGAGCGGCACGGTGGAACTTGAAGTCAGAGGGAAGAAGTTTCAGGTCAGAGTCAAAAGGTCGCTCACGGCAAAAGGTCATGTCCAGAGTGGCAAGGTGGAATACGAAGACCTAAGGAAAGTATCAAACGAAACCGGACTAAGCATAAGAGAGCTAGAGCAATTCGCCGAGAGACGTGGTTTCTCGAGAGATTCCAAACTTACATCAAATAACCTTGATAGCATGACAAGAAAGGGTCGCGCGAAGAGGTAGCGATTGGGAGATATTGCCCTGAAAACAGATAGGACGATAGATTATCGCCGAAGAAGAATCGCGATAGACGCGGTACTAGTGTCTTCATTTTCGGCCATCTACATTGTATTTCGTTCCCTGCCGACTTACCCGATGCTCGGAATCCCTGGCGCAACCTTCAAGGCCGGTGACATCGTAGCCCCACTTTTCGGAGCATTGCTTGGCCCTCTCATAGGTCCGTTGTCCATAACGGTCGGCACCTTTGCTGCGTTCTCTACCGGCGCTCCGCCAGTTTTCCTGGGACTGGATTTTCTCCCCGCTGCAACGTCGGCAGCTATGGTCGGGCTCATGACGAGACGAAGGAAAAAGGAATCGATTCTGTTGAACGGCGTGATAATCTTGCTCTTCTTGGCATTGCCGTACACAGCATTCTACATTCAAGTTGGAGCTTACTCTATACCCTTCATTTGGCTACACCTAATTGGCCTGGCTCTATTGATTTCGCCTCTTTCGACGAAGGCAGCTAGTAAGATCTCGATCCAACTGCCCCGAGTAACCAACCCACGATTAGTCGATCTCGGCAGAAACCTCGGATCCTTGTTTGTCCTATCCCTAATCGCAACTTTGGCCCAACATCTTATGGGAGGAATACTCACACAAGCGGTCGTAGGCCTAAACTTCAACCGGGTCCCAGGCAGATACTCTACATGGCAGGCTTTCTGGACCTTCGTATTCTGGGTCTATCCCGTCGAGAGGACCGCAACAGCCATCGCGGCAGCCCTATTGGCAGCGCCAGTCATCGTCGCCCTGAAGAGGTCGCGACTGACCGAATACTTTCCAGGATCCTGAAAGGTGTTCACTGCTTTCAGGTTCGTGCTTCACAAAATCGACGACGGGGTATCTAGATCAATTACTGTTGTTGGGCCGGTCTTTCTGAAGGTGCGGGCTGAGGTTTGCCTGTCCCTCGGATTAGTTCTTGAGCGCCGAGAAGTATCACATAAGCCATTGTTATGATTGCAGTGTAGAACAGTACGTCGAGCGCGAAATAAAAATAATTGTAGCCTGTGGCACAACAGGATTTGAAGCATGGTGCATTCAGAACGGGGTAGGATTCTGTTGGCTGGACGGGATGTTGGCTGCAGAGAGTTCCCGTTGATGTTAGCCAGGCGAGTGGGTAGCCGTCGGCCCAGGTGACTGTTCCGCCGGTCGTGAGGCCGTATGTACTTTCAACCGTAGAAGTATAGGTTGCAACTAGTCCAATCATGAAAAAAATTCCCAGATAATTGAACGGGAGGCGGATTATAGTCGCTCCCGACTCAGCTTCTCTTATTGCCTCTCGGACGGGGCTTTCGAGCGGTTTTGTGGGCATTGGCCTTCTGAGATTTCAATGCCTCTTGCTTGACTAGCTCGGAGAACTTGTCCGCTCCCGTCGCGATAGATGCAAGGGCTAGACTGGTGGTTTTTGCCGCCACAGTTCCAAAGGCTGCCGCCAGTTTCAGTCCCGAGGCGAAAGCAGCAAGTGCGAGGTCCTCAGCGGCCTTGATAGATTCCTTGGAAGGCGAATTCTCGCGGTTGCCCTGAGACTCGCTATTTGATCTTACCCTTGTTCTTGGTGCGACCTTGCGAGACTTTCTCCGGGCCAACAGGTGGTCGCATGGTTCGTTGGTTTCTATTCTTATTTAAGATGCCGAGAGCTTATTCTGCTTTCGGCTTGTCTTCTTTCTTCTCACCCGAAAATAGATGCGATAATCGGTAAGCCTTCGGGTGCACTTGTCGGTTGTGTTCGTCCCGCTGGGACGCAGAGTTGAAGGTCTTGCCGCACAATCTGCACTTGAATTTCTTCTCGGTCAAGTTACCTTGGCGTGTATCATGTCCATTTCTTAAGAGTTCTGGGCACTGTCATCTTTTCTCGTCGTCGTGTCCAGGCGTCGCTAAGCAGGAGTCGTTATATTACGCGCCGTTCAGAGTGATGAGCGATCGAGAATGCTGCTCACTCACGTGACGATTGTCGTCAAGGACCAGAACGCAGCGCTTGAATTCTACACCAAGAAAATGGGTTTCGAGAAGAAGACCGATTATCAGAATCCTGGCCAGCCGCGCTGGCTAACGGTTGGCCCGAAGGGACAGCCCATCGAAATGGTCCTTTGGCAGGCGGGCGCCAGTTCGGACCCGAGGTTGCCTGCTAGTCATGAGATGCCGGGCATCGGCACGCGTTGGGTGCTTGAGGTTGATGACTGCCGCAAGATCTTTGCTGACTTGAAGGGGAAGGGTGTGAGGTTCAAGGACGAGCAGCCTCGCGAAGAGGGCTGGGGCTTTGCAGCCGACATGCTCGACCCTGACGGCAACCCCTTCACCATTCATGAGACACGTAAGCCCTCCGCGACCACGGATTGGGCTAAAACAACCAAGAAGCCATAGAGGATCAACTACTAAGCGCGTCAAGCGAGAGTTGCTTGGACGCTGCATTTATCCGTTCTGCAGAACGTTAGACTCTCAGAGTTCGTGTTCCCACCTTTCTCGCCGCTAAGTTGGGCTATGCTATTATCGTTGTTCTGTCAACGCGTCTGGTAAGGCAATCGGATTGGGAAAGGAATCTGGACAAAACCAGCGTGAGAGAGGAGAAAAAACTCTGGTTGCCATCAAGGAGTTCAAACGGTACTTGGAGGGTGTGGAGAAAGACCTCAGCCGCATGTCAAAGAAATTCTCGAATAAGGAGATCGCTCAAGGTGTCGGATTCGCAGCAACCGGAATCCATGAGGCCTTGACATATCTCGCCATAGTCAAGAAAGTAATTGAGAAGACCGAGCGCATAGTTGCCAAGGGCAATACTGTTTCTGGCAACGAAACCGGGGGACTGGGTGAGAACGACGCTGATGGACGAACGAGTCTTTCCAGGCCGGTTTGAATCTCAGTGTGTTGAAGAGACGTAGCCGGTCGAGAATGACCGGGTAAGGGTTGTCAGGCTATCTGGATAGAGGCCGAAGAAGCCGTGAAAAGTAAGTACCTATCAATATTCGTGATCTGCATTGTCGGCGTCGTTGCGCTTGCATGGTACCAGAGTCTTACCCAGCAACATGGGGGCTATGCCGTGTATTGGGCCGAATACACCCTAACTAGGAACGGCAACCATACCCAACTTCACGCCTCATACAATAACGGAGTCGTAACAACTGAACAGGTGTACTGGCTGAGCTTCGACAACAGGACGGCGGTCTACAACTATTTCGCATGTACTCCCTCGACAACAGGTTGCACTCTCGATGGCTGCCCCTTCACAGTTCTCAACGATAGTGTCTCGGAGTATCGAGTCAAGGTTGAGTGCAAGCCCGGCGGATAAACGCACTCAGCCGTAGACAAGACGGAGGTCGAAAAAACGAGACGTGACCGGTAGAGTATAGGCTGGGGGGGATTTCGTGCGATAGTGATGCAGAGATGATTACGTTCGAGTTGTGTCGTCGGTTACAGATCAGAGATGAATCCCGAACCGTAACTGGAAGGCTGTGTTAAGAAATGGCCTCAGACACTAAGAGCAGAGAATCGTGGGACGAGCAAGAATCTTCCGGGAAGAGCGCTACTCGAACAAACCCGTTGAAACTTTCAAGGGTCTTCCGATTTGACGATCCACAAACAGGTGCTCCTCAGATCTCGGACTTTCCCGATTCTAATCCTACAGGAGATACTCCTCTAGAAATCCGGATGAAGCACTTTACGGAGATCGAGAACTTCACGTTTCTAGCGCATGTTCTCGGACATGAGCTTGGGGGAACGACTCCCAGGCCGATTCGGACAGTAACGGACCTACAAGTTCCTGACGACGAGTTTCAGAACTTCGTCAACACCGCGAAAACTGTCAATGTAACAGATGAAGAACTCGCGGATACAATTCTTGACGTGGGAATTAACTGGGAGCACTTTGTTGCTTCAACCGACAATCTTCTTCTCCCTGACCATCCGCTGAAGATTAGCGATGTTCTAATGCAGGAGAAGATTGACTCCCTCGATATCATCTCAGAAGCATTTGTAAGGGAAATCAATCTCCGCAGCATTGAGAAACAGACCGGAACCAAAACTCGGAAGAGTCACGAGTAACGCAGGACTCCTAGCAGGATAGTCGCCCTTCGCCGACATCATTTTCTTCGTCCAGAAAGCTATAATCTGCTGACTCTTTTTCTCTCGTGTCATGGTCGATTATGGGATTGTTCTGGGACTCTTGGGAGTCGCCTCTGGCGTAGCCTCGCTAATTTACTCGCGAAGTCAGGTTGTGGCTGCTCGACGGCAGGCCGAGGAGGCTACTCGGGCAACTCTGCTTGAGAGCAATCGAGAGATCTCGGTGAGACTGCAACAGATACGCTCTAGGTTCTTCAAGGTCCCTGGAATCGATGACGAGCTCCAAAAATCGCGTCCAGAAGTAAAGGAAGTCGTTGACTCAGTTGGGGGCGGTGACGTCTATGCGTTCTGGAGAGACGTGATTGACACATTCGAGGATATTTTCGTTCTACGCCGTTCCGGCATAGTAAGAGACGAGCACTGGCGCGTTTGGACTGGAAGCCAGATGGGGATATACGCGACTCTACCACGATTCCAATTAGTCTTCAAGCTCGCAAAGCAGCAGGGATTTCTTGATCCAGGTTTCGTCAGGTTTTTCGAGCCCCTCCTCGAAGGCAAATCCCTTCAAGACCCAATGACCCATGCTGAACATACTAACCCAGCAAGCGCGCCTCGACTCCGACGATTCAGATTGAATTGAGAAGAATTGCGATCCCGCGTGGATTCTCGCGTGGTTTGGGATGGGTTACCCGTTTTAGCGTAAAATTAAGTAGTCTAGCGCTTGGTCGAGAATAGTAAACACGGGGATTGATGGAAGAGAATTGGCTGTCCCGAAACCTGCGTCAGCTGTCGAATCGGAGATCTTTGAGCTGTTCAAGGAAGCGGATCCGTCTGGAGCCTACATAAACGGGCTCAAGGAGTATGCCGGCAAGATTTTCATCCCTTCCAGGAAGAACCTCGATCGACTTTCTAGGCGCGTTGAAGAATTGCGGTTGAAGGTTGAGAACAAGTCTCAGCTGAAAGTTCTAGATTCAGGGTCTGCCTGGGTTGCATTGAATGAGCCGCACCAGGTTGCGGAGTCGGTGTTGAACGCGTTCTTTGGCTACATGATCAAGGAAGGCATTATCGACAGCCACATGAAATCGCTGACTAGGAACGGGATCAAGGCCATAGAAGTGGCCACCGCCGACGCGGCGGGTAAGGACTGGCCGACTGGGCTTCGCTTGCTCGCGCTGATACGCTGCGATGGTCTACAGGAGATTATCAGGACTATCAAGAAGGAGACTCAGGATAAACAGCTGAAGGAGGGCCTGGATGATCTTTCTCAGGTGACAAGGAAGTATGCTTCGATCTTTCGGGTTAAGGGTTTCAAGAACCAGGGTTTTGATGAAGTCTACAGGATAATCAAGAGAGAGGGCGCGGATCTAGGCCGGAAAGAAATCTACGCGCAAGCCCTGCAACGTCTTTGGGATTATCCGGAGACACCTGGTGAGCTAGAGGAGAAGGGTCTCAAGTATCTGGATCGAGAGTTGCCGAAGTTCCAGAGGATGACGGCGAGGCTGGCGAAGAAGTATGGTGTTTCTGCGAATGCGGAGAAAGTTTCCCAGGCGATAAAGGCGAAGAGAGCGGTCAAGGTCAACGAGGTCATTCAATATCTCACACAACTTCGAAAAATTGTGGTAAAAGTTGCGAACAGGAGTATTGTGAAGGTGAATCCACACTATGATGCGAAGGTGATTGAGACGCCTTCGTATCTGACGGCGATATTTCCGAGTGGTGGAGCGTTCTTCTATGATACTCTGACGAATAAGCCACAACAGTTGTTCATCTGTACGACGGACCCGCGTCGGGATCCGAGCACTGCGCCGGGCGAGCTGCTCAATCTCTTGGTGCATGAGGAGTATGGGCATTGCGTTCACGCGTCCAACTCGTCTTTCGCGTATGGGGCGAAGCCGTCTTTGGTGGATATGCTATGGTCTCCGCTCGGAGGAGCAATCTCAGAAGGTATTTCCTTCCAGCGGGAGATTGAGTTCCAGGATGTGATGGAGAAGATGAAAACGAGGAAGGGCTTGAGTTCGGACGAGAAGGCCTTCGTCAACTTCTACGAGAAACATGGTGGATTTGACGCTATTGCGGAGGAGTACGAGTTCTATACGTGGATGTGGCGTATCGTACGGTTCTTGCGGGTCATAGGCGACGCGAGGATTAACTCTGGAAAACAGGGTCTTGTGGATTTCATATCGTGGGCGAGTAAGAAGACGGGCTTGTCAAAGAGCATGGTCTACCACCAACTGTTCCCAGCGCACCAAGGAAACGGTCCAGGATACGCGTCCACATATGCCATAGTAGGCGAGAGCATTCGGGAGATACAGAATAGGGCTGTGAGGAATGGGAAGAAGTTGCTGGATTTCAACACGTACGCGTCCTCAATGGGCTTTCCGGCCCGGACGATATTCGAGGACAGGCTTCGCGCCTTCGCGTCAAATTAAGACGCGAGACACTAGTTCCCGTACCTGTTTGTGTTCAGCGTCCACTCCGAACTGATCGCTCTTGCGTCGCGAGACGCGATCGCTAAGACCCCCCCTCCCCGGAGAAAATTTTCTGTCCGGAAGTGTTTCTGGGCGAATCCTGCGATTCGGGGCATGGATCAGGCTTGGATGGTAGGGCGGTCCTAGGGGTCATCACGAACGTTTTACTAGGCATTCTATGGAAGGACACCCAGATTCGAGACCAGGGCTGAAAATGGGCGATTTCGTGCTCAGGCGATTTCCAGGCCACGATGGGTGCAGCGCGGGAAAAAAGACCACCGAGGGGGTCGCATTTTAGCTAGCGAGAAAAAAATAGTCACGCAAAAAGAAAAGTTACGAATTGTGTGTGGGTGGTCTACGGAGGGTTCCTGGTCAGATTTGCATGCTGGTTCCGGGACGCTGACCTCACTCTCGTCGACTGACAATCCCGGTCTAAGCTCCTACTCTCCTGAGGTAGCGTTTGGCTTGGTCGAGAATAACAGTCCTTATAATCCGGTAACGCCTATTACATGGTAGTAACAAAAAATAGGAATTACAACAATGCTAACCAATATGAATTTCCCCAATTACGCCTTGTCCACAGCTAGCCCGGCACTCCTTCATGATCGAATCCCCACTTTTCTGAGAGGAGCCCGCCAGCTCAAACTCACTCTGAAACCGATTCCCCAGACCACTGACCATCGGCCGGAATCCGGCAATTAGGGTGGCTTCCCAATGACCATGGCTCTCATGTCCAAAAAGAAAGGAGTATCAAAAGCGGTGCCGAAGGCGAATAAGCCTGCGGCTGCCGCAAAAGAGGCTCCATCGAGTCTTACTCATCCAGTCGACAAGTTGTTAGACGCAATGACCATGATCCCGTGGGACCCCTTCCGGGGATTCGAGTGGCCCATGGAATATGAATTGCCGACGCGAATACCTTACGTTGATGTTATCGACTCTGACAACGAATACGTCGTGAAAGCAGAGCTCCCAGGATTGAAGAAGGAAACCCTGAACATTCAAGTCGGCACGAACGAGTTGTCGTTGGCTGCTGAATCTAACGTGGAGACGGAGGAGAAGGGAAAAACCTACTTGCATAGGGAAAGAGCTTTCTCTGCATTCCGCCGAAACATAGGCTTCGCCGAAAGCATAGACACAGAAAAAGTATCAGCAAAAATGGCTGAAGGCATTCTCGAAGTAAAACTTCCCAAGCTTGAGCGCAGGTCTGAGAGAAAGAC
>Ga0209237_1000058_pt1 | contig 48119 bp, 35 predicted proteins | sample GraSoi013_1_40cm_2_FD_185820 | JGI IMG/M metagenome (GOLD analysis project Ga0209237, IMG submission 185820) | Grasslands soil microbial communities from the Angelo Coastal Reserve, California, USA - Sample 10_02_2013_1_40cm (SPAdes) (version 2) | ecosystem: Environmental > Terrestrial > Soil >...
GCCGGGCAAGTGTCCGCCCGCGCCGCCGGGGAGTCAGGTGGACGCGAACGGCTGTCTCATTCTATTCACGCCCGAAGCGGCGCGGCCTCCGACGCCCGGGGCGCCGGCTCGGCCCACGCTGATTCTGACCGGTGTGAACTTCGAGACCGGCCGGTCGGCGTTGACGCGTGACTCTTACATGGTGCTCGACGCGGTAGCGGCCTCGCTGCTCGCGAACCCGGACATCCGGATCGAAATCGCGGGATACACCGACAGTACCGGCCGGAAGTTCATGAATCTGCGGCTGTCGCAGGGGCGCGCCGCCGCCGTGCGCTTCTACCTCGCGCGGAAAGGCGTGGCGCCCGCCCGTATGGTTGCCAAGGGATACGGCGCGTCGGGCTACATCGCGCCGAACAGCACGGCCGCGGGGCGCGCGCAGAACCGTCGGGTGGAGCTGCACAAGCTGCCGTAGCGGCGGCGGGCGGGGCCTCGGTATGTTCTCCTGCCCCCATGCTCCGCCCGCTGGTGATCCTGTTCGCCGCAGCGATCGCCGCCGCGCCGGCTTCCCCTGCCGCGGCGCAGCAACCGCGCCGTACGCCGCCGCCCCGGCGCCGCCCACCTCCGGCCACCGCCCCACGGATACCGACCCCGCGGTCGGTGCTGGGGTTCGAGCCTGGCGACGACAAGAAGCTCGCCGACTGGCCGACCCTCGTCCGGTACTACCAAGCGCTCGCGTCGGCGAGCGATCGCATGCAGTACCGCGAGCTGGGGCACAGCACCCTCGGCGCCCCCCTCATTGCGCTCGTGATCTCGAGCCCGCAGAACTTGCGGGCCCTGGACCGCTACCGTGAGCTCAACGCGAAGCTCGCGGATCCGCGGGGCTTCAAGACCGCCAAGGAGGCGGAGGACGTGCTCCGTGGCGGCAAGGCCGTCGTGCTCGTCACATCGGGCATCCACTCGACGGAGGTCGGCGGGCACCTGACCCCCGCGATGCTCGCGTACCGGCTCGCGAGCGACACCAGTCTCGCGACCCGGGCGATCCTCGATAATGTGATCCTCTGGCTCGTGCCGTCGCTCAACCCCGACGGGGTCTCGATCGTCACCCGGTGGTACAACCGAACGCTCGGCACCGCAGCCGAGGGCTCCGATCCACCCGAGCTCTATCATCACTACACCGGGCACGACAACAACCGCGACTGGTACGCGTTCACGCAGGTCGAGACGCAACTGGTAGTGGACTCGATCCACAACCTGTGGCACCCGCAGATCGTGCACGACATTCACCAACAGGACACCGACGGGTCGCGGCTCTTCCTGCCGCCCTACCTCGATCCGATCGAGCCGAACGTCGATCCCCTGCTGGTCGACGGCGTGAACGCCCTCGGCACCGCCATGGCGTGGGCGCTCGCGGGGCAGGGGAAAACGGGAATCGTCATCAATGCGGTCTACGACGCGTGGACGCCCGCCCGGGCCTACCAGCATTACCACGGCGGCGTCCGCATCCTTTCGGAGGCGGCGAGCGCGAACCTCGCGTCGCCCCTCGACCTCCCCCCCGACCAGCTCGCCACGCGCGGCCGGGGGTTCAACCCGCGCGAGCGGTCCTGGAACTTCACGAATCCCTGGCCGGGCGGCCGGTGGACGCTGCGCGATATCGTGACCTACCAGACTGACGGCGCCTATGCCCTGCTCGAGAATGCGGCCCGCTACCGCGACCGCTGGCTCGCGAACTTTCTGACGGTCGAAGGGCGCGCCGTCCGCGGGTGGAAGGGCTGGCCCTATGCCTACGTCCTACCCCGACAGCATCAGGACTCCGTCGGGCTCGCCACGCTGCTCGGCATCCTGCATCGCGGGCAGGTCGAGATTCGCACCGCGCTGCACCCCGTGGCGCTCGGCGGCCAGCGGTTCCCGGCCGGGAGTTACGTCGTGGTGCTGCGGCAGCCGTATGCCGGGTTCGCCAAGACGCTGCTCGAGCCGCAACGCTACCCCGACCTCCGGCTCTACCCGGGTGGCCCGCCGCTCCCGCCGTACGACGTCACCGCCCACACGCTGCCGCTGCTGATGGGTGTGACCGCCGTGGCCGCGCGCGACTCGCTGCGCATCGCCCTCTCCGCCCCGGTCGAGCCGCCTGCTGCGAGCCCCGGGTATCCCGGCGTCGCCGGCCCGGAGGCGCCACGGGTCGGGCTGTACCGCTCGTATGCCGCGCCGATCGACGAGGGGTGGACGCGCTGGGTGTTCGATACGTGGAAGGTGCCCTACGTGTCGGTCGTCGACTCGGTGGTGCGTGCGGGGAAGCTCAGGGACCACTTCGAGGTGATCGTCCTGCCGGATCAGCCGCCTCACGAGCTGTTCGACGGGCTGCCGCGCCAATATCCCGCGCCTTACGCCGGAGGCCTCGGCCAGGAGGGCGTGGAGGCGCTGCGGCAGTTCGTGACCGACGGCGGCACGCTGGTGGCATTCAACGATGCGAGCCGCTTCGCCGTCGAGCGCCTGCTCCTTCCCGTGCGCAACGTCCTCGAGGGCGTGGCCGACGATGAGTTCTACGCTCCCGGATCGATCTTCCGGCTCGAGCTCGACCCGAGCGACCCGATCGCGCGCGGCATGCCCGCCCAGTCTGCGGCGTGGTATGAAAGCGGTCCCGCATTCGAGGTGCTCGATTCGAGCGCCGCGCGGGTCGTGGGGCGTTATCCCATTGATGCGGACAAGGTGCTGCTGTCCGGCTGGGCGTTGCATCCCGAGCGGGTGGCAGGTCGGGGGGCGCTGGTGGAGGCGAAGCTCGGGACCGGTCGGGTCGTCTTGTTCGGCTTCCGGCCGCAATACCGAGGGCAGAGCATCGCGACTTACCCCTTGCTATTCAACAGCTTGCGGCTGACTTCACGGTAAAGTGACGCCCGTCTCTTGTCCGATTGTCCGGTGATTCCTATCGTGTAGCCCCCTATGGCTGTGGTCCGGCAGGCAGGTGTGCTCTTGCTGGCCGCGCTCATCTTGAGTCGCGGCCTTTTTGCACAAGACAGCGCCGCGGTCGTGACCGCGAGTCCCGCGGATCAAGTCAAGGTCCTGCTGCGCCCAACCGAGATCCGGTACGTCCAGCAAGAGTCCGTGCTGCTCCCGCCGACCGCGAAGATCAAAGGACTGTACGTCAACGCGTGGGCGTTCGGGTCGCCAAAACTGTGGCAGCTCGTGCGCCTCGCCGACGAGACCGAGATCAATGCCTTCGTCGTCGACGTGAAAGACGACACCGGATGCCTGCTCTACGCCTCGACGGTACCCACCGCCGAGCAGATCGGCGCGAACCGCTGCGTGCGCGCCAAGGACGCGCGGGCGCGGCTCGACACGCTTGCGGCGCACCACATCTACGCCATCGCGCGCATCGTGGTCGCGAAGGATCCCCTCCTCGCGGAGCGGAAGGCCGCGTGGTCGGTCAAGGACCGCGTGACGGGCGCGCTGTGGCGCGACCGGATCAACAGCGCGTGGGTAGACGCCTACAACGACTCCGTCTGGATTTATTCCGCCCAGCTGGCGCACGAAGCCGCACAGATGGGATTCCAGGAGGTGCAGTTCGACTACGTGCGCTTCCCCGACGAGCCCCGGGAGCGGATGGCGACCGCGATCTTCCCCGCGCACCGGTCGGGGCAGACCCAGCGCGAAGCGGTGCGCGAGCACGTGGCACTGCTCAAGGATCGCCTGAAGACATCGGGCGTACCGGTCACGTTCGACATTTTCGGGCTCACCGCGTCCGCCACGGGCGACCTCGGCATCGGGCAGGTGTGGGAGGACTTCGTGAGCGTGGCCGACGTGGTGCTGCCGATGGTGTACCCGAGTCACTACTACCGTGGCGCCTTCGGCTATGCGTGGCCCAACGGCCAGCCGTACCGCATCGTGCGCAGCGCCCTGACCGAAGCGCTGAAGCGCTCGGAGCCGCTTCCGGGATCGGCCGAGATCCGCCCCTTCCTGCAAGCGTTCACGCTCGGGCGCCGGCTGCCCCGCTACACGCCCTTCGAGATCCGCGAGCAGATCCGTGCGGTCGAGGACCTGGGCATCACGTCATGGGTGTTGTGGAACCCGCGGAGTGTGTACCAGCGCGGCTCGCTGCGACCGAAGCAGAGCGCCGAACCGGCGGCGGGACCGAGCGTCTCGAGCCGCGGCGGCCGCTAACCGGCCCGACCGTCAAGCCGACGGTTCCGCGAGGGCCATCCCGGGCTGCCACTCGGTGATGTAGCCCGCGATAGCCGATGCGGCGACGGTGTAGGGATTGGCGAGGTAGAGCTGGCCTGGCCCCGAGCGACCCGGAAAGTTGCGGTTGATCGCGCTGATGGTCACTTCGGCGCCCGTCGTCGAGACCCCGGGCCCCGCGTTGATACACGCGCCGCAGGACGGCTCGAGGAACGTGGCCCCCACGTTCCGAAACAGCTCGAGGTATCCCCGCGCCTCACAGTAGCGCTTCACGTCCTGCGATCCGCACTGGATGTAGAAGCGCACCCAAGGCGCGACGCGCTCCCCTCGCTCCGCCGCCTCCTCCAGGACGCGCGCGTACATGTCCATGTCTTCCTTTTTTCCCGCGGTGCAAGACCCGGCGTACGCGATGTCCACCCTCACCCGCTCTGCGGTCTCCGCGATGTAGCGCCCGTTCCCGGGGTCGCCCGGGAGCGCGATCAGCGGCCGGATCGCGCCGGCATCGATCTCGATCACCTGGCAGTACTCGGCGCCCGCGTCGCTCGAGAGACCCTGACACAGCCGCTCCGCCGCGTCCCGCGTCATCCCGCGATACTCCATGAGGTACGCGACGGTCTTCTCGTCGGGAGCGACGTAGCCGGTGAAGCCACCGACTTCGGCCGTCATGTTGGTCATCGTCGCGCGCTCGTCTACGGACAGCGACTCGACAGCATCGCCACAGTATTCCACCAGCTTCCCGATCGCACGGCCGCTCTTCACGTACGGGTGGCGCAGGATCTCGAGCATGAAGTCCTTTGCCGTCACGTTGTCGGGCTTCCTGCCGTGCACGACGACTTTCACGGTCTCGGGCACCGTGAGCCGCACGTCCTTCGTGATCCAGGAGTTGAAGATCGCCGTCGTGCCGACCCCGAAGGCGACGCACCCCACGGCTCCGGCGTGCGGCGTGTGGGAGTCGCTCCCGATGATCACCATCCCCGGCTCGGCGTGCCCCTCGAGGATCTTGGAGTGGCAGATCGCCTCGGACCCGTGGTGGCCCAACCGCAGCTCGCCGTACAGCCGGATCCCCTGCTTCTCCGCGAACGCGCGCTGCTTCTTTTCGAGCTCGAGTGCCACGTCGAGCAGGCCCTCCTTCACGCGCTCGGGCGTCATCGCCTCGCCGAGGAAGGTGAGGTGGTCGCGGAACATGAGGATCGAGCCCGGGTCGTGCACCTTTTCGTCCGGTCCCACGAGCTGCTCGAAAAAGATCGCCGCCATGGGGGTGACGTACTCGTGGCTGAACCGGACGTCGGTGACCACGAACCCCTCGTCCCCCGGCTTGACCGCCGGGACGCCGATCCTCCCCTTGGACGGATCCACCACCCAATGGCGGGCGATGATCTTCTCGCCGAGGGTCATGGGGCGAGGCGGGGTGCCGGGTGGTGAGAGGACGACCTTCCCCTGGAGCCGGGCGACGTTGAAGGTGAACAGCCCCCCGTACTCGATGATCCCGCGGGTGATCTCGCCTTCGCCGGCGGTGAACGCGCTCAGGGGGATCGCCTCGCCGCGTCGCACCCGGTCGATGATCGAGAAGTCCGTCGTGGCCAAGACGCCCAGGTTCTGACAGTTCTCCCGATAAATGCGCTCGATGTTCTCCGCGACGACCAGCTTGATCCCGGCGCACATCTCGGCGTACGGCGACTGCTCGCGCGAAGAGCCCTTGCCCCGGCGCTTCCCGCTCACCGAAGCGACAAAGCCGCCGCGCTTCACCGACCCGCGGGTAATGGGGAACTCCTCGCCGCACTTGAGCCCCAGGTAGGGAAAGTCGCCCAGGGTTTCGTCGTAGTAGTAACAGATGTAGGCGGGAGTTATTTCGTCGGTGGAGATGTTGTCGCGGAGCTTGGTCGAGGGGCTCCAGTCGATATCCTGCCCCTCGAGCTGCCGGCGCACCAGCCCTGCGTCCTCGGCCAGGAACAGGATCCGCCCCCGGAGCACCACTTGATCCGGCAGTTTCTCGACGCGACGGGAGCGCAACGCAGTGAGCATCCGGCGAAAGATGACCCCTTGCCGAGGCGCGAGCAAGCCGATTTCCTTGGGGGCCGTGATCCTCCTCCTACTCACACTGCAAAGCATTCCCAACGTCGCCCTGACCGGCACGTTCCAGAGTCCGCGCGTGAAGGAGAGCTCCGGAATTGCGGTGAGTCGCGCGCCGATGGCGGCTTCGTCCATCGCTTTCCTGGACGACTCCACGTTCGTGCTCACCGGCGAGGCCGACTGACTTCCAAAGGAGCAAGCCACGTGTCTCTGAAATGGCCGACTGCTGTCATCATGACGTCGTTCGCTTGCACTGGCGCGCCGGTGCCCGCCGCCACGCCGGCGAGCCTCGGTGCTCCCACTGTCGCCGTGAACACCGCGGCGATGGACGCGCATCTGAAATACCTCGCCGATGACCTGCTCGAGGGCCGCGCGCCGGCGACGCGCGGCGGCCGATTGGCCGCGAAGTACATCGCGGCCCAGTTCGAGGCGCTCGGGCTGGAGCCTGCGGGCAGCAACGGATCGTACTTCCAACCGGTGGCGCTCGTCGGCATGACGCCGCACCCGTCGCTCGTGTGGGGCAAGGGCGGCGCGAGCCGGTCGCTCACCTATCTCGGCGACTTCGTGGCGTGGGCGGAGCGGCCGGAGAGTCACATCGTCGCCGACGGCGAAGTCGTGTTCGTCGGCTACGGCGTCGACGCGGAGGAGTGGCAGTGGCACGACTACAAGGACGTGGACGTTCGCGGTAAGGTGCTCTTGATGCTCGTGAACGATCCCGGCCTTCAGGACTCGACCATCTTCAACGGGCGGGCCCTGACGTACTACGGGCGCTGGACGTACAAGCTCGAGGAAGCAGCGCGCCGCGGCGCGGTGGGCGCGATCCTCCTCCACACCGCCGAGAGCGCGACCTACGGATGGGACGTGGTGCGCGGTTCCTGGTCGGTGGAGCAATTCAAGCTCGACCGGCCGGCCGCGCAGAGCCTCGCGTTCGCCGCGTGGGTGACGCAAGACGCGGCTCAGGCCGCGCTCGCCCGGGCCGGCCTCAACCTCGATTCACTGACCCGCGCGGCGGCGCGCCGCGAGTTCCGTCCCGTGGCGACCGGGATCACCGTCGCCGTCGAGGTCACGAGCGCGCTGCGTCACGTCCGCTCTGAAAACGTCGTGGCCAGGATACCCGGGAGCGACCCGGCGCTGACCCGCCAGGCGGTGCTGTTTACGGCACACTGGGATCACAAGGGGATCGGCCCGGTCGCGAACGGCGACTCGATCTACAACGGCGCGGAGGACAACGCGTCGGGCGTCGCGGCGATGCTCGGCGCCGCCGCGGCGCTGGCTCAGGTGCAGCCCCGCCCCCGGCGGACGCTGCTGTTCGTAGCCACCACGGCCGAGGAGAGCGGCTTGCTCGGCAGCGAGGCGTACACGCGGGATCCCCTCGTCCCCCTCGAGCAGACGGCGGCGGTGATCAATCTCGATGTAACCAACGTCCGCGGGGCGACGCGCGACATCGACGCGCTCGGCGTCGACCGCTCGACCCTCGGCGCGGTATTCGATGCAGCGGCCCGCGCCGAATCCCTGGCGGTGGTCCACGAGCCCGACGTGCGGGGCTCGTTCTATCGGTCCGATCACTTTCCGTTTTCAAAGGCCGGCGTGCCGGCGTTGTCGATCGAGCCCGGCAGGGACTTCGTCGGCCGGCCCGCCGGCTGGGGCGAGCAGGAAGCCACGCGCTACAATCGCGAGCGCTACCACCAGCCGGGCGACGAGTACCGCCCGACGTTCAGCTACGCGGGGATGGCGCAGGAGGTGCGGGTGGCGCTGCGGGTCGCGCTGGCGGTGGCGAACGCGCCGGCGATGCCGCGTTGGCTTCCGAATTCAGAATTCCAGCGGCCGGCAGGACGCGCGCATCCCTGAGTGCAGCATATTGCAGTACATGTAAGTTATTGTCAACAAGCGCTATGTGACAATTTCGGAGACTGGAACGTGGGTGCCTCTGGCCTATTGGGAGGCACCCACATAAGTTTGCGCCCGCCTTTCGGCAGTCAGCACCTCCCGCACTCCGGAGTGGGCACCTGGAACTCCCCACATCGCATCGGCTGCCGCTGTCGTGGCTGCTCGAGGCGGCGAGCCCGCCGATCGTGTATCGAGCCTACGCCGAAGTGCTGCCGGAGGTCGAGCGGGACCCGGCGCGCCTCGAGGCGCTGCGTCAATCGGTGACGCACTACAAGCCTGCCCAGGCGATCGCGCGCAAGCAGAAGGCTACGGGGCTGTGGGGCGGGAACCTGCTGGCGCCCGCGGCATCCAAAACGTACGGTTGGACCGAGCCGGGCACGGTATATCAGTACCGGCGGCTGCTCGAGCTGGGGTGGCCGCCATCGGAGCGGGTGTTTCGCAACGCCGACCGGTTTCTGTTTCAGCTGCTGTCGCGCATCGAGACCGACGACCCCGATCGAACGGTCGCCCAGCGGGCGCTCGAGCTGCTGATCGAGTTCCATAAGCCTGCCAAGACGGACCCCGGGCTGGGGCGCTGGGCGCGCCGCATGGGGCGTGAGGGGGCGGGGTGCGCGCTGGCGCGCGGCGGGCACAGCGACGATCCGCGGGTGCGCGGCACGGCACATACCATCGCCAGCAACATCTCCCAGTACCTGCGCAGCGAGCTGGCCGCGAACCCCTTCAAGAAGGCCCAGGGGAAGACGGTGCTCGATCCCCATGCCTGCCCTCCGACCATCTTCGCCGTGGAGATGCTCGCATTCCTGCCCCCCGTGCAGCGGGAGCGGGCCGGCTTCATCGAGCGCCTAGGGCACTATTTCTCTTCGCCCGCGCCGCGACGCGCGTTCTTCATCCTGGCGGGCAAGAAGCTCCTGAAGCCGATGTTCGAGATCCTCGGCGACCCGCTGCGCTCCGACGCCCAGGGCCACGTGACCGACATCCCGTTCGCGCTCTACTGGATCGAGCTCTTGGCTCGCCTCGGTCTCGTCCGCCAGATCCCCAGCGCCAGTCGGGTGCTGGCGCGGTTGTTCAACGAGTGCGACGACCGGGGGATCTGGAGCCCGAAGAGCCTGCGCGCCATGCCCAAAGCGACGAGCCCCCTCACGGCGCACTACTTCCCGCTCGAGGGACCGGGGAAGAGCCCCGCGCAACGGCAAACGGACGCAACCTTCCGGCTGGGTCTCATCGCCCGGTTCATGGGGATTCCCGTCGAGATCGTCTAGCATTCCCCTTGCGTCTGGTGATCCGTTTACGTAGTAGTAATCGCTACTACGCAAATGCCCAGCGAGCTCGACCTCACGCCGTTCGGCTTCACGGCCACCGAGTCCCTGGCATACGCCGCGCTGCTCCGGCTCGGTCCATCCACTGGCTACGCGGTTGCCCATGCCGCCCGCGTGGCCCGCGCCAACACGTATGGTGCCCTCGAGGGTCTGGTGAGGCGCACTGCCGCGCTGCGGCTCCCGGGGCGCCCCGCCCGCTACCGGGCGACGGACCCGACCGCGCTGATCGCCCAGCTGGCCGCGCAGCAGGGTGAGGCCCTCGACCGCCTCAGCCGCTCCCTGCGCGACGCCGCTGGCCCCTCCGAGCCCGAAACCCGGAGCGTCACCGGCGGGCGCGCCGTCGCCAACTTGATCATGCAGGTCGTCGCCCGTGCCGAGCGACGGGCGGAGGGTGTACTCTCGGCCGAACTGCTCCGCCCCACGCTGCCCGCCTGGCGCCGCGCCAAGGAACGCGCGACGCTCGAGCTGCGAGTCGCGGGGGAGGTGCCTGCGGAGGCGAGTCCAATCCTCAGCGGAACCGTGTCGGGGGACGCACCCACGGTGCTGCTGATCGATGACGTGCAAGCGGTGCTCGTGGCGGGAGCTCGCATCCCGCCGTCGTCGCCCTGGCCCGCGCCTGGGTCCGGAGCCTCGCGTGAGGCGACTTCTTGTCCTGCTGCTGTGCGCCGTCGGCGGCTGCCGGGCCCGCGCCCTACCCGAGGCCCAGCTGTTCCCCGCCGGGACCGAGTTCACCGCCCGCTACGTGGTGGTGGACGGAACGAGGATCCGCTATATCGACGCGGGGCGGGGCGCTCCAGTGGTCTTTCTGCACGGCCTCGGCGCCTCGATGTACGCCTGGCGCAAGAACCTCGGAGCCGTGGCGGCAGCGGGCTTTCGCGTGATCGCGTTCGATAACCGCGGCTTCGGTCTCTCCGACAAACCCCCGGGCCCCTACGACAACGCCGCCTACGCCCGCCTCGCGATCGCCCTCATGGACTCGCTCGGTCTCTCGGATGCCGTGCTCGTCGGGCACTCCATGGGCGGCGCGATCGCCGCCGAGGTCGCCATCCAGTATCCGCAACGCGTCCGGGGGCTCATCCTGGTCGGCTCGGCCGGCCTGGGCGCCCGTGAGCCGCTCCTGTTCCGGGTGGGCCGATGGCCCGTGCTCGGACCGGCCCTGCTCGCGTTCCGAGGGCGAGGGCTCACCGCCCGTCTGCTCAAGTCCACCTACTCTGATCCCGGCAAAGTGACGGAGGCCGACGTGGATCAGTACTACGCCCCGGTCGCGTTGCCGGACTACGGACGAGCTCTACGGGGCGCGCTCCGACAGTTCCACTTCGACGGTCTGGAAGGGCGGCTCGATCGAATCGCGGCTCCGACCGTGGTGTTGTGGGGGGAGGAGGACCGCTGGGTCCCGCTGCGACTCGGCCGCGCCCTCGCCAGCGGGGTCACTCGCTCCGCGTTCCTCAGCGTACCGCGCGCAGGGCACTCGGTACAGGAAGAGGCGCCGGACGAGGTGAACCATCTGCTCATCAGGTTCCTGAAGGATGGGCTGCCCCGCGTCCCCGCGGATCTGGCGCTCGCGCGTTAGGGTCGTATATTTGATCAACCGTCTGGTTGATGAAATCGAACATTGAAACCTAAGCTCAGTAATTCCAGAGCATTACAGATCGTCGCCGCAGCCCGCGAGGAGTTCTCTCGGCGCGGGTTCGATGGCGCGCGAGTGGATCAGATCGCTCGGCGGGCAGGCGTGAACAAGCAGCTGCTCTTCTACTATTTCCACTCCAAGCGCGGCCTGTTCACCGCCGTGCTCGCCCGCGGTGCGGTAGAGCTCGAGCAGGCGCTGGCCAACCTCCCGATGGGGGGCGACCGACCCCTGGACCGGATCCGTGTCGCCCTCGGCGCCCAGTTCGACTTCCTGGCAGCGCATCCCGACCTCGTCACGCTGCTCGCGCAGGCCGGCCGATCCGACGCGCGGCCTTTTGCTCCCGCCATCAAGCGGCTGGTCGTGCTCCTAGCCGAGGGGCAGGGACGCGGTCAGGTGCGCGACGATCTCGACCCGCACCTGGCCGCTGCGCAAGCGCTCGTGCTGATGGTCGCCTATCTCGGCCTCGAATCGCTCATCGCGATGAGCGCAGCCCCTCTCGGCGCCGACGAGCCGGCGCTGCGGGAGCGCTGGAAGGACGCTGCGGTCAAACTGGTGCTGGACGGTGTGGCAGCCCACTAGAGCAGTCAGCAGCTACCAGTTGATCCAATACGACGCCTTCACGAGAAACGTGTTGTCGGGGCGCAGGCCGAAGAGGTCGCGGAGTTCGCCGCCCATGGATCGCGACCCCTCTGCGCCCACCTGGTCGTATCGACCCTGTGTCCACACGATGAACAGGGTCGAGCCGGGGCGGTACTCCCACCGCAGTACCGCAGTCGAGTTGAACACCTTCTTGTTGACCCCGTCGGCGGGAGCCGCATACGGCTTGTAGCGATCGTCGAACGCTGCAGCTTTGGGATCATCGGCGAGCTCACGCACGTTCGAGTAGGTGCCCTTACTGAGGAACGGCTGGGCATACAATTGGACGGTGAGGGCGGTCGACAGTGTGTAGTCGACGCGGCCGGTGAGCGACAGCTCCTTCAGATTCAGGTGCGCGAAGGTGTAGTGCGTCGCGAAGGGCGAGATAGTGTCGGTGACGGTGCCGTGCGGCTGGACGTCCTTCAGCTTGTGGCTGGCAGTCAGGGTCAAGCTCGTTCTGAACTGGGATGCGACGCGAAACAGAACTTGGACGCCGCCGTTGAACCTCTCGGACCGGCCCGCGTCTCCACGCCAGTAGCCGAACCACACGTACGGTGTGAACGCCGGGCGCTCGTCACCGTCCACCTCCGCATTGACCGACAGGTAGGGATCCCCGCGCACCGCCGGCCCGCCGCGCGTGCAGTCGCGATCACAGAACGTGGTGCCGAGCTGCCCGGCCGTCACGCCCCCATGCACCCACCAGCGATTGTTCAACTGGGCGTGCACGTTGGTGTTGGCGGCGCGCTCCACGGGCGTCCCCGCTGCCGTCCAGAATTGCCACCAATTGAAGTTCCAGAACGCGGTCTGATAGAACGAGCTGGGGTGCCGGGACTGAAACGCAAACCAGGTGTTCCAGCTCTGCTGGTCCGCCTGCAACAGGAAGCCAAGGTCGTTCACCTCGAACCCCTGGGAGCGGCGCTGGTAGCTGGTCTCGAATCGGGTGATTCCACCCCCCACCTTCCCGAATTTGATCTCTTCGGCGTCGCCCCAGAGCGACGTCCGAGTCGGGTCGTAGGAGACGCCGGCGCCGGGACGTTGGTAGTAGTGCACCGCGTCGCGCTGCGTGACGGCGATCGCCGACGGCGTACCGGTGACCCGGCTCAGGTCGAGCGATCCCGAGATCTGGTATTTGCGGCCAGGGAACCGGTGCCGGAAGTCCAACCCGCCCGCATACGCGCTGTGGGACAGCGAATCCCAGGTCCACCGGTCCTGATTGCGATGCACTGCCGTGACCATGACCCCGATGCCGCTCTCGCCGCCACGCAAGTCCTGCTGCCCACGCACCACGGCATAGTTGGTTGCCGGCTCCATAGTGCGGTCGAGCGTACCCGCCTCGCGGCCGGTAACGGCGTCCAGCACGCCGACGGTTTGGCCCCCAGGAAGGCGGCCGGTGAGCTTCGCGGCGCCGTAGATTGTCGTCGCCAAAGGGGAGGCAGCGCCGCCGTAATCCGCGAGCCGCGGCGAGCGACCGATGCGCCGCGAGTAGAACAGACCCTCGCCCGTGCTGCAGTCGTTCACGGCGCTGCAATTCACGTCGAACCGAAAGATCCCTGCGCCCTGAACGAAAAAGTGCCGCCGTTCCTGGAAGAATGTCTCGAAGACACTGAGGTTCAGCACCGCGGGATCCGCTTCGACCTGGCCAAAATCGGGGTTGACCGTGGCGTCGACCGTGAGGTTCGGCGTGATCCCATACTTTACGTCCGCGCCGCCGGTCACCTTCTGCGAGCGGTCAAACCTGCCAGCGGTGGGCACAGACACGTTCTTCGTCACCACGTACGGCGCGACCTCCGGCCGGCGCGGCGACGGCAGGCCCTCTAGGCCCGTCAGCTCGCCCAGCTGCGATGACACTCCCGCCTGGGAGCCGCGGTACACCGGCCAGCTCACCCGCTCGGAATAGCGCTGGATGTCGCGCCACACCGCGAACCCGAAGGTGTTCGTGGCCCCAGGGACATAGCGTAGCTGCGAGAGCGGGATCCGGAACTCGGCGGTCCACCCGAGCGAGTCGACCTGCGTGCCGACGTCCCACACCGCGTCCCAGGCGTCGTCCTCCTGGCTGTCGTTGTACATCGCGTAGTCACGCTTCACACCGGCGGGGTTCACGGCGAACTCGAAGCCCGAGCGGCGGTCGTGGTAGGAGTCCACCATGATCTTCAGCTGATCGGTGGCGGCCCGAACGTCCCGCCGCGCGAGCAGCTTGAGAATGCTGTCGGGATGGGGGTCGAACGCGCGGATAAAGACGTAGAAGTAGCGGTCGTCGTAGGCGACCTTGGCTTCGGTGGGGAATCGGGGATCCCCGTCCTCTTTGGGCTGGAACTGCCGGAACTGGGTGATCGGCGGCGCGATGCGCCAGACCGCGTCGTCGTCCCGGCCGTCGATCACCACCGGGACGGCGGCCCGCACCGCCGTTGCCCGAGTGGCGCTGGAGGGTAGGGGTGCGACGAAAGGCGGCGTGGCGGTTTGCAGCAGAATCGCGAGCAGGACGACAGCCGGCATAACGAGAGCTCCCCGTGACCTGGTCGGACGATTAGACAGGTCTTACGGGGAAAGGGTTGGACGGGTTCCGGCCGTAACCAGAACCGAACAAGCCCCCGGGGTCTCCGGGGGCTTGTCCATTCCCAAGCTTTAGTTGTGCTTGGCGAGCAGGCTCGGCTCGACCGGGATTTCGCCGTCGAACACGAGGTGGCCAGCCTCGAACCGCGCGCCGCGCAGGGCCAATGTCAGGACTTCGTCCAGGTCTTCCACGAGGTGCACGTCGAGCGACGAGCGCACGTCCTCGGGGAGATCCTCCAGGTCGGCGGCGTTCTCCTTGGGCAGCACGATGGTGCTGATACCCGCCCGCACCGCGCCCAGCACCTTTTCCTTCACGCCGCCGATCGGCAAAACCCGGCCCCGCAGGGTGATCTCACCGGTCATGGCGAGGTCGTGGCGCACCGGCCGCCGGGACAGCGCCGACACGAGCGTCGTCGCCATCGTCACGCCCGCCGACGGGCCGTCTTTCGGTATGGCACCCGCGGGGACGTGGATATGGACGTCGCTGCCGGCGAACGCCTCCTCCCGGATACCGAGCTGATCGGCGTGGGACTTGGCGTACGTGAGCGCAGCCCGGGCCGACTCCTTCATGACGTCGCCCAGCTGACCGGTGAGCACGAGCTCGCCCTTGCCGCGCATCACGCTCGCCTCGACGAACATGATGTCACCGCCGACCGGCGTGTAGTACATCCCCGTGGCCACGCCGACCTGGTCCTCGCCCGCCTTGTGCTCCGGATGGACTTTTGGACGCCCGATCAGGTCGTCCACATTCCTGGCGTCGACCGCGACGCGCTCGACCTCACCGGAGGCGATCTGGCGCGCGACCTTGCGGCCGAGCTTCCCGATCTCGCGTTCCAACTGGCGGACGCCGGCCTCACGCGTGTAGTTCGTGATGATCTCGCTCAGTGCGGCGTCCGTGACCGTGAGCTGCTCCGGGGTCAGACCGTTCTCGCGCAGCTGCCGCGGAACCAGATAGCGCTTCGCGATCTCGAGCTTTTCGCGCTCGGTGTAGCCCGCGAAAGTCACGGTCTCCAGGCGGTCGAGCAGCGGGCCCGGGATGCCTTGCGGGAAGTTCGCGGTCGCGACGAACAGCACTTCCGACAGGTCGAAGGGCACGCCGAGGTAGTGATCCGTAAACGAATCGTTCTGCGCCGGATCGAGCACCTCGAGCAACGCCGCCGCCGGGTCTCCCTGGAACGAGACGCCCAGTTTGTCGAGCTCGTCGAGGAGGAACACCGGGTTCTTGGCACCCGCCTGCTTCATGCCCTGGATGATCCGCCCGGGCATGGCGCCGACGTACGTGCGCCGGTGGCCCCGGATGTCGGCCTCGTCGCGGGCGCCACCGAGGGAAACGCGCACGTACGGCCGGCCCATGGCCCGCGCGATCGACTTGGCGATCGAGGTCTTGCCGACGCCCGGGGGGCCCACGAACAACAGGATCTGGCCCCGCGCCTGCTTATCGTCGTCGTTGCCCTGCGCCACCGCGTCGGGCGAGCGCTGGCGCAACTGCCGCACGGCCAGGAACTCGAGGACCTGATCCTTCACGTCCTTCAGGCCGTAGTGGTCCTGCTCGAGGATCTCCGCCGCCCGCTTCAAGTCGAGCGAGTCCTCCACCCGCTTGTTCCACGGCAATTCCGCCATCGTCTCGAGGTAGGTGCGGATCACCTGGGCCTCCATCGAGTCGCGGCTCGCCCGCTCCAGCCGGTCGAGCTCGCGGTCGACTTCCTTGCGCGCGGCCTCGGGGAGCTCGAGCGCCTCGAACCGCTTGCGCAGGTCCTCTACCTCGGTCGCTTCGTCCCCTTCGCCGAGCTCCTTCCGAATCGCCTTCATCTGCTCCCGCAGGAACATCTCGCGCTGGCGCTCGCCCAGCTCTTCCTGGACCTGCGACTTGATGTGCTCCTGGGCGTCGAGTACGCCGATCTGCCGCTGGACGTGAATGAGGACACGACGCAGCCGCTCCTCTACGGACAGCGTCTCGAGCAGCCCCTGGCGCTCCGCCGGCTGGATCTCGAGGTACCCAGCTACCAGATCCGCGAGCCGGCCGGGGTCGGTGACTTCTTCGAGCACCTGCCGGACGACTTCATCGGGGAGCCCCGATTTCTGGCCCAGCTCCGCGGCCCGTTCCCGCGCCTCACGGTGCAGCCCGGCGAACGCAGGATCCGCGGCGTTCAGGGGCGGCATATCGTCGACCTCGCGGACCACTGCCTCGAGGTAGCGGCCGTTATCGGTGTAGTGCAGTGCGGTGGCCCGGCGCTCGCCGTGCAGCAGCAGCTGCACGCCGCCGAGGCCGCGTTGGATCTGGCTGATCTTGGCGATCGTCCCGGTCGTGTACAGCACGTCGGGGCTGACCGTATCGACGTTCTCGCGCTGCGCCACGGCAAAGATGAGGCGCGAGTCGCTTTTCAGCGCCGCCTCGATGGCGCGCAGCGTCGCCGGGCGTCCGGCGCCAACCGGCGTCGAGACACCCGGGAAAAGGACGACCTCCCGGAGTGGAAGTACGGGGAGCGTCAGTCGTTCAGACATGGGCATAAACTCTGGTCAGAGTAGCCTACGCATGGTTCGCACGGGCTTAAGCATCGTCCGTGCCACGACTAGAACGCTCCGCTGAGCACGCGCGTTCCGGGAAGCTGCGGCCAATAAGGCAGACGCTGCCGAATAGCCACCGCACAGGCGCCACCCCGGCGGCCGTATCGTAAGTCAAAAGCCGCTTACAGGTTGCACGCTCGTCGCTCCGCGGCTAATCTATCCGCGCGCCCTTCACGCGAAGCTCGATGAACGATGCAGACAAGGCACTCGCCACCCGCCTGAGCCAAGCGCTCGGCAGCTCCTACACGCTCGAGGGAGAGATCGGCCGGGGCGGGATGGGCGTGGTGTTCAACGCCCGCGACGAGCGGCTGAAGCGCCAAGTCGCCGTCAAAGTGCTCCCGCCAGAGCTCGCGTTCCGGGAGGAGATCCGGCTGCGCTTCGTGCGCGAGGCCGAGACGGCGGCGCGGCTGTCGCACCCGCATATCGTGCCGATTCACTCCGTCGGCGAGGGCCCGGACGGGCTGGTGTATTTCGTCATGGCCTACGTGGACGGTGAGTCGCTCGGCGCGAAGCTCAAGCGGCGCGGCCGGCTGCCACCGGACGAGTCGCGCCGCATCATGCAGGAGACCGCCGACGCGCTGGGAGCCGCGCACGCGTTTGGGATCATCCATCGCGACGTGAAGCCCGACAACATCCTGCTCGAGGGGAGTCGCGGCCGCGTCGTCGTCACGGACTTCGGGATCGCGAAGGCGCTATCCTCGACGACGGGCGGCGCTACGCTCACCGCGACGGGCGTGGCGATCGGCACGCCGCACTACATGAGCCCGGAGCAAGCGGCGGGAGACCGCGAGATCGACGGGCGGTCCGACATCTACAGCCTGGGTGTGGTGGCCTACCAGATGCTCGCAGGGGAGCTGCCATTCCAGGCCCCCACGGTCCCCGGGATCCTGATGAAGCACATCACGGAGCGGGCGCCGCTGATCACCGACCGGCGACCGGAGGTACCCGAAGATCTCGCGGCCTGCGTGATGCGGTCGCTCGAGAAGGATCCCGAGGACCGCTGGCCCACGGCCGACGCGCTGCGACGCGCGCTCGAGGCCCGGAGCGCGACCCTCTACAAGCCCCGCCGCTCGAGCGGCCCCTCCCCGTCCCGCGGGGTGCGAGCGCCACCGCCGCCCGCGCTGCCGCCGTTGCGGGGACGACCCGACCGGCTCGCGCAGCGCGCTCAGCGGGTCGACCGGATGCGCGACCGACCGACGCTCGCGCCCAGCGGGGAAGCCGAGATCGTCCACGACTTACGGAACCGCTTCGTGACCTGGGCGTCCGTGTGCGGAGCGTTTTTCCTGATCGATGTCGCAACGGGGAGCCACACGCCGAGCTGGTCGCTGGTCGTCGCGGGGGTGTGGGCGGGCTGGAAGCTCCTGCCGCGCTATGTCCGCCTGTGGCACGCGGGCTATTCGTGGCGGGATGTCTTCGCCCGGCCACCGGCGCCGGACGCGATCGAGGCACGTCTCGCGGCGGTGGGCAGCCGTCCGGTCGACCTGCCGCGCGCCACGACCGACGAGTTCGGCGGCCACGCCGAGCCGATCCAGCAGGCCCGCAGCGATCGCAAGGCCATCCTGCGGATCGTCGACCGTCTCCCCAAGTCGGAGCGGAAGATGCTACCCGACGTGGTCGCGACAGCGGACGCGCTGCTGAATCGGGCGGAAGAGCTGGCCCGGACCCTGCACGCCATGAGCGGGACCGTGGACCGGGGTGCCCTGGCCCGCCTCGAGGAAAAGATCCAGGCGACCAAACATCAGGGCGACCCCGGGTTGACACGACGGCCGCGCGAAGGGGGCAGCACGGAACGGGATCGTCAGGTGGGCCTGCTGGAGCGCCAGCGCCAGGCGCTCACGGATCTCCTGACCAGGCGTCAACTCGTCGCGGACCAGCTCGAGTCGTGCGTGCTGGCGATGCAGAACGTCCGGTTCGACCTGCTGCGTCTCCGCTCCGCCGGCGTGGCGGCGGCCCTCGATGATCTCACCCGCGCCACTCAGCAGGCACGAGCGCTGTCGCGCGACGTCGACCACGTAATCGCGGCGGCGGGTGAGGTCAAGAACGTGCTGGGCGAGCAGAGCGGCGCCTAGCGCGTCTCCCCGCGCCGGCAGCGCTCGACCCAGGCGGGTGCGTCCGCCCGCTCGATCCCGAAGTCGACCAGCAGCAGGAACTGCTCCGCCGCCACATCGCAGCGAGCCACGCGCAGCGCCGCTACCGCGCGCAGCTCGTGAATCCTGTACCAGCCGCTCCGACCGGCGACCGCCGCCGCGAGCAGGCTGTCCGCTGTCGCCGCCGGGCCGTTGAGCACGATCCGCGTCAGCGCCTCCGACAACCACTCGCGCGGGTACGGATGGCGCAACGTCCCCCGTGCCGCGGCGAGCGCCGCGCGCGTCTCGGCTGCCGCCAAGGCCCAGCGCTGCGCTCGGGCGTCCAGCGCTGCCAGCCCCGCGAGTATCTCGGCGGTGTCGGCCCCGGCGGTGAGCGCCCGACCGAGCAACGCCCGAGCGCGCACCTCCTGGCCGCGCCGGAGCGCCACGAGCCCGCTCAACAGCAAGGCCTCGCGGCTCTCCCCGCTCCGCAGCACGCGGGCCAGCGCCGAGTCCGCGAACGCCGTGTCGCCGAGGCCCAGCAGGATCGCTGCGGTGTAGGCGGTCCAGAACGGCTCATCCGGCTGCGCGCGGCGGACGGCGTCGAGATAGCGCAGGCCCGCGGGGTCGCCCCGGCGCACCGCGAGCGCCCGCGCGAACAGGAGCGGCGACGTGCCGTCCTCCGCTTGCGTCGCCGCCCGGATGTCCGCGAGGGAGTCGAACACGCCCTCGGTCCCGCGGCGGTCGATGAAGCGGCGTGCCGCGAGAAACTCGAGCCGCGGACGGTCGTCCCGGTGCACGATGGCCGGCCGCTCGAGTAGCCGGGCGACACCCGCTTCGCCGAACAGGAAATGTCCGAAGTAGTCCTCCGGCTGGTCCACGCCGAGGTACTCTCGGCCCAGCACCCCCAGCGCGCCGCCAGGCCCCACGAGGCGCGAGAGCCAGGCACCATCGTAGCGGAGCGGTCGGGGCGACCCGAGCACCATCACGTCGCCGGGCGCCCCGAACCACAGGTGCACGTGAGGGAACACCGCTCGGACGTTCCGGACGATGCCTGCCACGACGGGGAGGGGAAGCTGATAGAGCTGCACCCACTGGCAGAAGACGCCATCGTCCGCGAGGCGGCTCCGGACCACGCGGAAGAACTCGGGCGTGTACAGCGTGGCGACGCCCGCGAGCCAGGGGTTGCTCGGCTCCGAGACCACGATGTCGTACCGCGTCGGGTCGATCTGCAGCGCGCTGCGCGCGTCGTCCACGATCACCGAGACGTTGGGGCGGGCGAGGGCGTTGTCGTTGACGTGCCGGAAGAACGAATCCATCGCGAGCACGGCCGGCTCGATCTCCACCACCCGAACGCGCTGCATGCCCGGGACGTCCGCGAGGACCCGCGCGGTCACGCCGCTGCCGTAGCCGACCACAAACGCGGCGCTGGGCGCGGGGCGCGCCGCGACGGGCGCCAGCCCGGCGATGATCTGCGTATCCATGTCTCCGTAGTCGGACGCATCCGCCTTACCGTTCACCTTGAGCGCCCGGCCGGTGACGCCTTCCCACACCGAGACTGTGGCGTTCCAGCCTTCCGCGTAGGCGAGCTGGCGGGAGCCCCGGTGCGCCAGGAACTCGGTCACGGCGTGCGCGTCCATGCGGCCGCGGGCGTAGATGCTGGGCCCCAGGTCGATGAGTCGCGTGCTCCAGCGCGGCGCGGCGAACGCCACCACGAGCGCCAGGCTCGCAAGCGCGCCCGCGCCGAGGACCCGCGCCCTCAGCCGCCGGTGCTCGACCGACCCTTCGGCGATCCCGCGCGCCGCCAGGCCCGCAAGGGCCAGGGCGGCGACGACGTTCACGAGCAGCCCCAGCCGAAGCGTGAGGTCCGTTCCGAGCGTCACCACCAGAACGAAACCGGTGAGCACTGCCCCGACGATGCTCCCCGCGGTGTTGGTGCCGTACGCGCGGCCCACCTCGCTCCCGCCCGCCGCGTGGCTGGGCGCTACGAGATCGGTGAGCAGCGGGAAGGTCATTCCCATCCCGATCGCCGGTATCAGCACGACGGCGCCGACGGCGAGGCCCATGGCGAGGAGGCGCTCGGCGGCGCCGAGCGACTGCACCTGGAACACGGCGATGATGTAGCGCGGCAGCAGGCCGAAAATGAGGAACAGCAGGCCGGCGCCCGCGGCGGTCAGGGCCTGAGCCCCGGCGGCGGCGGCCGCGGTTTCGGAGGGGACGGTGCCGCGCCGGGCCACGAGGCGGCTACCGATCCCGATGCCGAGCAGAAACACCAACAGCACGAGCGTAAACGCGTACGTGGACCCCCCGACGATCATCACCAGCACGCGGGTCCAGGCAATTTCGTCGAGCAGGGCGGCGAAGGCGGTGAAGCCGAGCAGCACCAGGGCCACGCGGCGCAGGAGGAGGGACGGGGAGTCCATGGGATCTCTCGAGACCCCGGGCTGGCGCCCGGGGTCAGTCAAAGCACCAGTCCCCGGAGCAGGCAGCCGCAGCGCGGCTACACCTATTGCCAGGTTCACGGCGGCGGTACCCCAAAGGCTTGCCCGAATGCCCACGTACTCAATCAGCCAGAACCCGGCAAGGGCCGTCCCCAGGACCGCGCCCAGAGTGTTGAGACCGTACAGGTGGCCGAGCGAGCGTTTCAGGTCCGCGCGGTCGGTGCCCATGAAGGCGCGGGTCAACACGGGCAGTGTGCCGCCCATCAGGGTCGTCGGGACGAGGAGCACGACGGCCGCGAGGCCGAACCGCGCGGCGACGCTCGGCCCGCCCGACAGCTGCCAGGCGCTGGCCGCCCCGACGTAGGCACGGTGCACGAGCCCGAGTATCCCCGGTGACAGGACACCGAAGGCGGCTATCGCGATCTCGAGCCTGCCGTAGAGTACCGCCGGGCTTGTGTGGCGGTCCGCGCGGCTGCCGAGCAGCCAGGCGCCGAGGCCCAGGCCACCCATGTAAGCGGCCACGACCGTCGTCACCGACTGGATGGTGGAGCCGAACGTCTGATAGAGGACCCGGACCCAGAGGAGCTCGTATACGAGCCCCGTCGCTCCGGACAAGAAGAAGAGAAGACTGTAGGAGCGGGCCGCGCTAGAACGCATGCAGGTCGCGCATCGCCCGCGCGAGATCCTCCACCTGCGGCAGGATGAAGTCTTCGAGCCTGGGTGCGTAGCCGACGAAGGTGTCGGTCGATGCCACCCGCTTCACGGGTGCGTCCAGCCACGGGAAGCACTCGTCGGCAATGCGGGCGGCGATCTCGGCGCCGTAGCCCCACGACTGCGCGTCCTCGTAGGCGACGAGCACCTTGTTCGTCTTGGTCACCGACGCCGTAATCGCCTCCCAGTCCACGGGCGAGAGGCTGCGCAGGTCGATCACCTCCACGCTCACGCCGTCCCGCTCCTCGAGCTCTTTCGCGGCGACCAGCGAGCGCTGCACCACGGCGCCGTAGGTCACCACCGTGAGGTCCCGGCCTTCGCGCACCAGCTTCGCCTTGCCGAACGGGATCATGAAGTTCGGGCCGGGATTGGGCGCCTTGTTGTAGGTCTGGCGATAGAGGTGCTTGTGCTCGAGGAACAACACGGGGTCGTCACACCGAATGGCCGTGCGCAACAGGCCGTTGGCGTCGAGCGCGGTGCTGGGGCAAACCACGCGGAGCCCGGGAACGGCCGTGAACACCACGGCGCCCGTCTGGGAATGGTAGATCGAGCCGCCCTTCAGATAGCCCCCGTAGGTGACGCGCACCACGACCGGGCTCGAGAAGGCGTTGCTGGAGCGCCAGCGCAGGGTGGCGAGCTCGTTGCGCAGCTGATGATAGGCGGGCCAGATGTAGTCGAAGAACTGAATCTCGACGACGGGCTTCAGGCCGCGGGTCGCGAGGCCGATCGCGCGGCCCACGATGTTCGCTTCGGCGAGCGGTGAGTTGTAGACCCGATCGCTCCCGAACTGTCGCTGGAGCCCCCACGTGACCTTGAAGACACCGCCCTTGCCTTTCACGTGCTCCAAGTGCTGCTCGCGGCTGACGTCGGCCACGTCCTCGCCGAACACCACGATGCGGGGATCACGCGCCATTTCGTCTTTCAGGCAGGCGTTGAGCAGGTCCACCATCGTGGTGGGATCCCCACCGAACTGCGGGTCGTCCTCCGTATCGAACTGCTCGGACGTGGGATCGACCTCGGGCGAGTACACGTACAGCAGTGCCGTCTGGGGCTCCGGCTGGGGCGAGGCCAGCGCCATGTCGGCGGCGACGCCGACTTCCTCATCCACCTGGCGCTTGATCGCCTCGATCTCCGCTTCGGTGGCCACGCCATCCGCGGTGAGCCGCTTGGGGAACAGGGTGAGGCAATCGTGGCGTGCCTCCTCTTCCCGCTCCCTGGGGGGCTTGTACAGCACTTCGTCATCCGAGAGGGAGTGCGAGTAGGGCCTGGTCACGTGCGCGTGCACCAGGGCGGGGCCCTTGCGCTGGCGGACGTACTCCGAGGCCCGTAACAGCACGTCGTAGGAGGCGACCGGATCGCAGCCGTCCACTTCCTCGACGAGCAGGCCGGGGAAGTTCCGCACGAGCTTCGATACCGAGCCGCCCGCGGTCTGCACCTCGACCGGCACCGAGATCGCGTACTTGTTGTCCTCGATGAGGAACAGCACGGGCAGCTTCAGGTTGCTGGCGGTGTTGAGGGCCTCCCAGAACTCCCCCTCGCTCGTCGTACCATCCCCCGCCGAGACGTACACGAGCTCGTCGCCTTGGACCGGTTTCTCGGCGATCGCGCCGATCCGATCGTAGCGGAGCCACGCCTCCGCGCAGCCCACGGCTTGGAGCAACTGCGTGCCGGTGGGGCTCGACTGACTGACGATGTTGAGCGCCTTGTGGCCCCAGTGGGAAGGCATCTGGCGGCCCCCCGAGTTGGGGTCCTCGGCCGCGCCGACCGCCGAGAGCAGCATCTCGGTGGGGGTCATGCCGAGGCTCAGACAGAGCGCGCGGTCGCGATAATAGGGATAGAACCAGTCGTACGCGGGACGGAGGGCCTTGCCCGCCGCGACCAGCACGGCCTCGTGACCGGCGCCCGAGATCTGGAAGAAAATCTTGTTCTGCCGCTTGAGCTGGATCTCCTTGTCGTCGATGCGCCGCGACAGGAGCATCAGCCGATACATATCGAGCAGGTCAGCCTTGGACAGGGACTTGGCGGCCCGGGGGCGGGGTTGAGCGCGTGTCGCCATGGGACAAAGATAGTCTACTTCGGCCCGCTCAAAAGCTCCCGCAGGCGGCCGAAGTGATCCGCGGCGGCGTGGATGTCGGGATCGTTCCGCACGAGGAATTCGTCGCGCGCATCCGGCCCCCAACGCACCTCGGCGACGCGGAGCGCGAGGTTGCGCCCGATCCGCGCGGCGAGCAGTGAGTCCGGCTGCGCCGCCACGTGGAAGCGGCTGCGCACCCGTTCCAGGAAGGGATTCACCAGCCGCGTATCCCATTCCGCCCGCGCATTCATCCAGGCCGTGCGGGCGGCCGGGGTGGCCGGCAACGTCAGGGCGATGCTGTCGGCCAGCGCGTCGTCGAGCCCCGAGTCCGCGGCCGCGCTCCACCAAACCGGCACCGGGGCCGGCCGGGGGAGCTCGACGTCGGGCGCGATGCCGCCGCCGCCACGCACGGTCCGGCCGTTGTCCGTGCGGAAGGTCTCCAGCGTATCCTCCCCCGCGCCGGCGACGCCGCCGAAGGCGCGGTACTCCTCGGACCGCAGGCCGCGGTAGCGCCGCTGGATGAACCGGCCGCTGGGCGTGATCACGCGGCCGACGGTGAGCCACACAATGTCGCCCGACGGAGTGAGGAAGGCCGTCTGCATGAGGGCCTTGCCGAAGCTGCGGCGACCCAGGAGGAGCGCGCGGTCGTGGTCCTGGAGCGAAGCGGCCAGGGCCTCGGCGGCGCTCGCGCTGGCGCCATCGATCAAGACGATCAGGGGCGCGGTGCTGAACTCTCCGTCGCGCTTGGTCACGAACGTCGTGTCGACGTCCTTCTTCCGCCCACGTGTCCTGAATACGACCGTGTTCTTGGGGAAGAACTCGGACGCGAGCTCCACCGCCGCGAATACCGCGCCACCAGGATTACGACGAAGGTCCAAAATGAACTGAGTGGCGCCCTGGCCGCGGAGCCGCTTGAGCGCGTCGTGCACCTCGCGGGCCGCCTTTTCGCCGAACTGATCGAGGCGCACGTACCCCGTCACGGGGGCCGCCAGCCGCACGATCGACACGGATGGAATCTTGACGTATTCGCGCTTGAGCGTGACCGAAAAGGTGTCGGGTTCGAGGCGTGGGCCGCGCTCGAAGCGCAGGCGAACCTTGGATCCCTTGTCCCCGGCGAGCCGGAGTTCGAGCGCCCTCACGTCCAGGCCCGCGACGGTGGTGTCGTTGACGAGGGTGAGCCGGTCGCCCGGCTGGATGCCGGCCTTGTCCGCCGGGCTCTTGGACATGACCGTCAGAACGCTGGGGGCGCCATCCACGTCCTCGAGCACCAAGCCCGTGACGGCGAGCTCGCCGCGGTCGAGCTTGCCGGCCTTGTCGCGGTCGGCGTGCGACTCGAAGCGGCTGTGCGGATCGAGTGCCTGCATGACTCCGTCAATGGCGGCGCGGACCAGCTGCGTATAGGTCACCGAGTCGATGTAATTGACGCGGATGTGATTGAGCACCGCCGAGAACGTCTGCAGCTCCTCGTAGGCGGACGGCTGCCGGGCGGCCGGCTGCTGGGCCGGCAGCCGGGCAGCCGCGGCGAGCAGCGCGATGAAGACAAGCAGTGTCTGGTGCATCCTTTGCGGCAGCCACGCCGCAATTGGCGTGCTACGCGCCCGCTGGCCCATATTCCTGTCCATGAACGCAGCCCCGAAGCAGACGGTCTTCCGACATTTCACCTATGGCCTGTACGCGCTGACCGTGAAGCGCGAGGGCGATGAGCATGGCGTAACCGCCAACTGGGTCAGCCAGGCCTCGTTTGACCCCCCCATGGTCGTCGTGGCCGTCGAGAGCACGTCCAAGATGATCGAGATGATCCGCGACGCACGCCACTTCGCCATCAGCGTGTTTCACGAGGGCCAACGTGAGCTGGCGGACAAGCTGGGGCGGGGGTCGGCGGGCGCGTCCCCGAAGCTCAAGGGAATCAAGACCAAGCCGGGGCCGATCTCCGGTGTGCCGGTGCTCGCCGAGGCGCTCGGGTGGGTGGAGTGTCGCGTTGTCGCAACACTGCCAAGCGGAGACCATACGCTGGTGCTGGGTGAGGTGGTCGAGGCAGGAGTTGAGCACGAGGGAGCGCAGCCCCTCACGCTTCAGGAGTCGGGGCTCAAGTACACTGGCTAGCGCCGGTAGACCACCCGGCCGCCCACGATCGTGTAGCGCACGCGCGCCCGATCGAGCGAATCGGGTGGGATGGTGAAGAGATCGCGGTCCAGCACGACCAGGTCCGCATCACCGCCCGGTGCGAGCGTGCCCCGTTTGGCCTCGTCGAATGTCGCATAGGCGTTGCCCGCAGTGTACGCACGCAGCGCCTCACCCACCGAGATCTTCTGCTCCGGCACCCACCCGTCCGGGTTCCTGCCGTCGAGTGTGCGGCGCGTGACCGCGGCGTACACGCCGAGGATCGGGTCGAGCGGCGCGACGGTCCAGTCCGACCCGAACGCGAGCCTGCCGCCCGTGTCGAGCAGTGTGCGGAACGGGTAGGTCGTCTTGATGCGTACCGGCCCGATGCGCCGCTCCACCCAGCGGCCGTCATCGATGGCGTGATAGGGCTGCACCGAGGCGATCACGCCGAGCCTTCCGAACAGGGGGATGTCCTGCGGGCGCAGGTGCTGGGCGTGCTCGACCCGGAAGCGCCGGTCGCGCGCCCCGTGTGCCCGTGCCACGCTATCGTAGATCGACAAGAGGATGGCGTTGGCGTGGTCACCGATCGCGTGGACGGCGACCTGCAGTCCCGCCGAGTCGGCGCTGCCGATCCAGCGGCGCATGTCCGCCTCCGGGTGTTGCAGCAGCCCATGGTAGCCCGCCGAATCGCTGTAGGGCTCGAAGAAATACGCGGTGCGGGACCCCGCCGAGCCGTCCATGTAGCCTTTGAGCCCGCCGATCTTCACCCAGTCGTCCCCGTGGTTCGAACGACTCACGGTCTCGGCGACTGCCCGCCAGGAATCGAGAGGGAGATAGAGCGCCACACGCACCGTGAGCCGGCCCGCGCGCTCGATGCGGCGATAGCTCGCGAGATCGGCCCACGACGCGGATACGTGGGAGGTGGCGGTGACGCCCAGCGAGGCCGCATAGGCAAGCGCGCGGGCGAGAGCCGAGTCACGCTGGGCCGGCGACGGGTCGGGGATCGCGCGGCCGATGAGATCGAGCGCCCGGTCCTTGAAGATGCCGGTCGGCCCTCCCGTCCTCGCGTCCCGCAGGATCTCACCGCCGGAGGGGGTGGGGGTGTCCTGCGTGACCGCCGCCGCGCGCATCGCGGCGGCGTTGGCCAGCGCCTCATGGCCGTCTACCCGACTGACGAACACCGGATTGCTGGACGTGACCGAATCGATCCACTCGTGACGTGGTAGCGGCTGGCCGGCCCAGAGCGTGTGGTCCCAGTCGCCGCCCGTGATCCATTCGCCGGCCTTCAGCGTCTTGGCGTATTCCTTCAAGCGCCGGATGAACTCCTGCGGGGTCGCGGCATCGCGCAGGCTCACCCACGCGAGCTGGAACCCGCCGTCGATGAAGTGGGTGTGTCCGTCGGTGAAGCCGGGCAGGACGAGCCCGCCGTCGGCCTGGATTACTTGGGTCTTGGGGCCTGCATAGCGCCCGATCTGCGCGTCGTCGCCGATCGCGAGGATCCTGCCGTCGGCGAGGGCGACCGCACCCCTTTGGGGTGCCCCGGTCGAGAGGCCGGTCCAGACCATCCCGCCCGCGATGATGATGTCCGCTTTCCGGGAGCAGGCGGCGACGGTCAGGCAGAGGAGTCCGAGAGACAGACGTCGGCGCATGCGGTTTCCTCAACGGAGCCTCGTGATGCGGTGGATGGTCTCGAGCGCGGTGATCGCATCGGATCGCGGGGTCTTCCCGGAGCCCGGCTCGGCAGACGCCGGCAGGGACGCGAGGGCATCGCGGATGTCGAGCAGCACTTCGAGCAGCAGCTGCTCGCGCTGGTAGGCGGCGTCGAGATCCGCCATGCGCACCTGGTCGCCGGCAGCCTTCGCGCGCTCGTAGGCCTCGCGGTAGATGGACTCGAGATTGCCGAGGATGCGATCGCGGGGTCGAGGGGGGGGCATGGGGAGAAAATATAGAGGAGCTCCGTCGCCTTCTAGACCGCTCGAATCACCAATCCACTCGGCACCTTCGGTACGAAGTACGTCGACTTGGGCGGCATGACGTCCCCGGCGTCCGCTACGGCGAACACGTCCCGCACTTTCGTGGGATTGAGGAGGACTGCAGCGGCGGCCCGTCCGTGCCGGACCGCATCGAAGGCCGCATGGGGATCGGGCGTGTAGGCGAGCGACGGCGTCGCGGTGCCCGCCCCCAGGATGCGCTGCACGACGAGCGACTCGATCCGAGCCACGTCCAGCGCGCGGACCGCGGGGGTCGTCGCGAGGTCGGGGACGTCGTCGAGCGGTGCGTCGTTCTTCAGGACCAGGGTAACGTCATAGGCGTCGGGGAACGCCACGATGCACGCGGTGCGCTCCCGCCCGAGCTCGGCCAGCCGCTCGACCCGGTCCATGCACGGCGCTACCCGCCCGACCTCGAACCATTTCCGCCAGGCCGCGACGAGCTTCGTCGCATCGCGCCCCGCGCCGAAGATGATGCGGTGGGTGGGGAGGATCGTGAGGCCAGGATCGCCCGCCGACACGACGAACGAGAGCACGCGGTCGGCGCTCGGCTCCTCCCGAGCGTACGCCACCGCGGTCTCGTAGCGGTGATGGCCGTCGGCGATGTAGAGCCGAGCCCGGCCCGCCAGCCGAGCGAGCTCTGCCGCCTGATCGCCCGACGTGACCCAGAGGCGGATGTCGACACCATCGAGCTCCGCGCGCGCCGCCGGCACGCCGGAGGCCCGTTTGACGAGGGCCTGCGCCAGCATCCGGTCGGGGTCCGGCGCGAGCAGGAAAATGGACTCGAGGTTGGCCGCGGTGGCACGCAGCAGCGCCAGCCGGTCGGCCTTGGGTGCCGAGTGCGTCTGCTCGTGCGGCCGCACGCGCCGCGTTTCGAACGGCTCGGCCCGCACCGCGGCCAGCATCCCGATGCGCGTACGCGGTTCGCCCGACGGCACGGCGTAATCCTGCGCGACGATGTACACCGACTCCGCGGGATCCGGTCGCACCACGCCCGCTTCCCGCCACGCCGCGAGCAGCGTTGCGGCGTGCGCGTAGCGGTCGCCGCCGCCGCCTCTAAGCCCGCCCGACGGCGCTTCCGGCAGAATGAGATGCGCGATATTGTGGGGATCGCGCGCCGCGTAGCGTGTGCGGTCCTCCCGGGAAATGACGTCGTACGGGGGCGCGATGAGGGCGCTCAACTCTTTCGCAGCGTACCGCTCTCCGCGGAACGGCGCGACGAGCGGCGGCAGCTCGGCCTTCACGATTGCCCGGAGCCTCCCGTGTCCCTGCGCGAAGCCCAGCAAACGGTCGATCGGTGGATCGGCCAATACAAAGAAGGATACTTCCCCCCGCTCACCAACCTCGCCCGGCTCACGGAGGAAGTCGGTGAGCTGGCGCGGGAGGTGAACCACCGGTTCGGAGGGAAAACGAAGAAAGCGGACGAGCCGGAGGGGTCGCTCGCGATGGAGCTCGCCGACGTCCTGTTCGTCGTCATCTGCCTCGCCAACTCGCAGGGGATCGACTTGGACGACGCCTTCGCGGAGATGATGCGAAAGGTCACCTCCCGCGACGCCGATCGCTGGACCAGGAAGGCACGCTGACTTCCTCGTAGATGCGCTGGTAGGACACGAGACGGTCGGGGTCGAACGCGCCCCGCTCCGCCGCCTGGCGCACCGCGCAGCCCGGCTCGGCGAGATGCCGGCAGTTGTCGAAGCGGCACTGGTCGAGGAAGGGCTGGAACTCGGCGAAGTAGACGCCCAAGCGCTCGGGATCGATCCCCCACGTGCCCACCTCGCGCAACCCCGGCGTGTCCACGACATAGCCCCCCGTGGCGACGGGCACGACGAGGGCGGCGCGGGTCGTGTGCTTCCCCGTATCCCACTTCTCGCTGATCTCGCCGATGCGGAGGTTCAAGCCCGGGTCGAGCGCGTTCAGGAGGCTGGATTTGCCGACGCCCGATTGACCGGCGAGCACCGACTCCCGCCCGCGCAAGAGATCACGCAGGGCCGCCAGGCCCTCCGGCTGCGTCACGGAGGTCCCGAGCACGTGGTAGCCCGCCGGCCCGTACCGCCGCTGCAGGGCGTCGCGCGCGCTCCGGTCGAGGTCGATCTTGTTGAGGACGAGCACGGCGGGGATGCGGTTCGCCGCCGCGATCACGAGGAATCGATCGAGCATGCGGGGGCTCGGCTCCGGACTCCGAGCCGACGCGACGACCACGACCTGGTCGACGTTGGCGGCGATGGGCTGCGCCCGGGGGCTCCGCTCACCGGCGGCTCGGCGCGCGAGTACGCTCCTGCGCGGCCGCACGGCGGAGATAGTGGCGCGCCCGCGCAGCACCGCCGTGACCTCCACCGCCCCCGTGTGCACGCGGTAGGTGGATCCGATGCGCGCCAGCACGACGCCGGTGGTCACCCCTGTCCCCCTTCCCCCCTCCCCCGTCCCTGTTTTTCGATACAGTCATCGAGCTGCCGCTTCACGTCCTGCAGGGTCAAGGCGAGCAGCGGGGTGAGCGCGTCGGCCGGCGTCGCGCCCCGGAACAGGTAGTCCGTCTCCAGGTGGCCGACCGGACGATCTCCCGCATCGGACCAGCGCACGAACAGCAGCGCCGCACCGTAGCGGCCCTGGGGATCCGGGGCGTCATCCACGTATGTCCCCACAGAGTAGGACTGGCCGTCGCTCCCGGAGAACGCGGGGGCGCGCTCGTGCACACGCTGATAGCCCCCCAGGGTACCGTCCGTCAGTTCCGCCGTAGAGACTCCCGCAACATATTGCCGACGAGGAACGCCACGTTCGCCGGACGCTCGGCGAGCCGGCGCATGAGATAGGGATACCACTGGGTGCCGAACGGGACGTACACGCGCACGTTGTATCCCTGCCGCCGCAGCCCGAGCTGCAGGTCGCGCCGCACTCCGTACAACATCTGGAATTCGAAGTGCGGCAGCTGGATGCCCTTGTCGCGCGCGAACGCCTTGGCGTGCTCGATGATGCGCGCGTCGTGCGTCGCGATGCCGGGGTAGTTGCCCTTGAGCATGAGCCGTTCCAGGCAGCGCACGTAGGTCGCATCCACATCGCGCTTGTCGGGAAAGGCGACCGTGTCCGGCTCCTGATACGCCCCCTTACATAACCGCACACGAGCGCCGAGCGCGATCATTTGCTCCACATCCTGCTCCGTGCGCCGCAGGTACGACTGCAGCACCACGCCGACCGCGTTCCCCAACTCCGGATAGAACGTGCGTTTGAAGAGCTGCAGCGTGCGCTCGGTATAGTCGGATTGCTCCATGTCGATCCGCACGAAGGAGCCGTGCGCTTTCGCCCGGGCGGTGATGGTGCGCATGTTCTCGACGCACAGCGCCTCGTCGATGTCGAGGCCCATCTGGGTGAGCTTCACCGAGACGTTGGCAGCGGCCCCGACGGCCCTGATCCGGTCGAGCGTTTCGAGATAGGTGTCTCGGGCGGCCTGCGCCTCGGCGGCGTTGTGCACCGATTCGCCCAGCAGGTCGAGGGTCGCGGTGAGTCCGGCCGCGTTCAGGGCCGTCAGGGCGGCGACTCCCGACTCGACCGTCTCTCCCGCGACGAAGCGCGCGGCGAAGCGGCGGGCCAACCCATTCCCGCGGATGAACCGGAAGACCCGGGATTGTTCGCTGAGCCACAGGAGGCCGGCGCGTAACATCAGGTGGCCGGTGCTGGGGGTCAGGCGTTAGGGTAGAACTTCGCGTTGTGGTGCGCCTGGTCGCGCAGCACATCGGACGGCGCGAAGCGGGCGCCGTAGCGCTCCGCCAGCCGCTCGAGCTCACTCACGATGCGCGCGGCGCCCAGGTCGTCGGCGTGCCGCAGCGGGCCGCCGCGGAACGATGGGAACCCGAAGCCGAAGATGGCACCGATGTCGCCGTCACGGGGCGTGCGCACGATCCCCTCCCCCACGCCACGCGCCGCTTCATTCAGCATGACGAGGACGAGCCGCTGGATGATCTCCGCGGGCCTGGGGCCCCCGTTGGGATGGGCGCCGATCACCTCGTACACGGCGGGATCGACGCTCCCCTTCTTGCCGCCGGCGTACTTGTAGAAGCCCTTCCCCGCCTTGCGCCCCAGCCGGCCGCTCTTGACCATGCCTGCGAACGCGGGGACCGGCGCGAACCGCTCGCCGAACGCCTCGTACATCACTCCGACCACCTTCTCCCCGACGTCCATCCCCACCTCGTCCATTAACGTGATCGGCCCGACGGGGAATCCGAACTCGACCATGAGCCGGTCGATCTCTTCGATGGCCACGCCCTCGACCAGCAGATAGCCCGCTTCGTTCATATAGGGCGTGAGAATCCGGTTGATCCAGAATCCAGGGCTGTCTTTCACGACGATGGCGGTCTTGCCCATGCGGCGGCCGAACCCGACGGCGGTGCTGACCACTGGCGCCGCGGTGCGCGCCGACGGAATCACCTCGAGCAGCGGCATCCGGGCGACCGGGGAGAAGAAGTGCATCCCGACCACCTGCTCCGGCCGGCTCGCGGCCTCGGCGATCCGGTGTATCGGGATGGTCGACGTGTTGGAGGCGAACACCGCGTCTCGCGCAGTCGCCGTTTCGACCTCGCGCAGCACCTGCTGCTTCACCTGGAGATCCTCGAACACCGCCTCGATCACGAGCTCGGCGCGGCCGAACCCGGTGTAGTGATCGCTCCCCGACAGCAGCGCGACGAGTCGGGCGTGCTCGTAGGGGGTGATGCGCCGTCGCTTGAGCCGGTCGTCGAGGATCTCGCGCGCGGCGGCCAGCCCCTTCGCAACCCGCGGTAGATCGGCGTCCTTCATACGCACGTCCACACCCGCTTGAGCGATCGCGGTGCCCGCAATGCCCGACCCCATGAACCCCGCGCCCACGACCCCGAGGCGGCTCACGACGGCGGGAGGCGGTGGATTGGCGATTCCGAAGTCCTTCTTGAGGGCGGTAGTGGCGAAGAAGATCTGCACCAGCTTGCGCGAGACGTCGGTGACGGCGAGCTGGCCAAACAGCTGCGCCTCGCGCTTCAGCCCCTCCGCCATGCCGTGCGTGAGCCCGTGCTCGACCGCCTCCAGCGCGGCGAGCGGCGCCGGGTAGTTGCCGCGTGTCTGCGCGAGGACCTGCTTCCGGGCCGCCCGGAAGACCAGCCGCCGGCCCAGCGGGTTGCCGTCGAGCAGCCACCCCCGGAAGCCACCCGGCCGCTTGCGCCGGGGGCGCCAGCCGCCCGCCATGCGCTGCGCTGCAGCGATGGTGACGTCTTTGAGGATGGCGGGATGCACCAGCTCGTCCACGATGCCCAGACGGAACGCCTTCCGGGCGTTCTCGACCTTGCCCGCGAGGATGATGTCGAGCGCCGCGCGGGCGCCGATCAACCGGGGGAGCCGCTGGCAGCCGCCCGCCCCCGGGAGAATGCCGAGCTGCACCTCCGGGAGGCCGAGCTGGGTCCGGGGGTGATCGGAGGCGACGCGGTAGCCGCAGGCGAGAGCGAACTCGAGCCCGCCGCCGAGGCACGCACCGTGGATCCCGACCGCGATCGGCTTGGGGAAGCGGGCCACACGCCCCAGCATCTCCTGCCCCTCGGCCGAGAGCCGCTCGGCTTCCGCGGCGGTGGTGAGCCGGACGAACTCCTCGATGTCGGCCCCCGCGATGAAGTTTTCGGGCTTTCCCGAGAAGAAGGCGACGGCCCGCACGGCGGTGTCGTGCTCCAGCGCTTCAAACGTCGCGAGCAGGTCCTGCTTCACCGCAGCCGAGATCTTGTTGACGGGCTCACCCTTCAGGTCGAAGGTGACGACGGCGACGCCGTCGGCGAGCTCCCAGGTGAGGGCCGCCCCCGGGGCCATCAACGGCGCTCCAGCACCATGGCGAGACCCATTCCCCCCTGCGCGCAAATCGACAGGAGGCCGAACTGCACGTCCCGGCGGGCCATTTCGCTCGCGAGCGTGGTGACGAGGCGCGTGCCGGTCGCGCCGAACGGATGGCCGATGGCGATGGAGCCGCCCATCACGTTGATGATGTCCTCGTTGATGTCCCAGCCCAGCGCCGCCCATCCCTGGAGGTTCGAGAGCACCTGCGCGGCGAACGCCTCGTGCACCTCGATCACCCCGAGGTCCTTCCACTCGATTCCCGCGCGCTCGAGCGCCTTGGGGACGGCGAAGATGGGCGCCTGGAGGAGCTGCCACCCGGGATCCACCGCCGCGACCGCGTACGCGCGGACGTAGGCGAGCGGCGTGTAGCCGAGCGCGCGCGCCGCCGAGTCACGCATGAGCAGAACCGCGGACGCCCCGTCGGTGAGCGGCGAGGAGTTGGCGGCGGTGACGCTGCCGTAGCGGCGGTCGAAGACCGGTTTGAGCTTGGCCATCTGCTCGAGTGACGTGTCCCGGCGGATCCCGTTGTCCTGGGTAACCACGGCGTCGCCCGCGCGCCCTCCCACGCGGGGCGGAAACCACGGGACGATCTCCGCCGGGATCCGACCGTCGTCGGTCCCCCGGGCCGCGAGCTCGTGACTCCGGAGCGCCCAGCGATCCTGTGCGGCGCGCGAGATGTGGTTCTCCTTGGCCATCTTCTCCGCCGACTGGCCCATCGTCTCGCCGGTCGACGGCTCGGCGATGGCGGGTGAGACGGGAACGAGGTCCCGCGGCCGGATCCGACTGAGCGTGCGGAGCCGCGCGCCGAAGGACTTGGCCTTGCTCGCCTCCACCAGGATGTCGGCGAGGCGGCGCGAGGCGAGGATCGGGATGTCGGAGAGCGACTCCACCCCGCCCGCGAGCACGACCTCGGCATCGCCGAGCACGATCTCATCGTACGCATTGGCCACGGCTTGTCCGGAGGACGCGCAGGCGCGGTTCAGGGAGTAGGCGGGGATTTCCTTGGGGAACTGGGGCAGGAGGCTCACCTCGCGAGCGACGTTCGGGACGAGCGCCGACGGGACCACTTGCCCGAAGATCACGGCATTCACGTCGGCGCCGTCCAGGTTCGTGCGCTCGAGCAGCTCGCGCGCCACGAACCGGGCAAGGTCCACGGCCCGGGCGTCCTTCAGCACCGTCCCCGACCTGCAGAACGGCGTACGGCAACCGGCGATCACCGCCACGCGACGTCCGTTGGCAACCGGCATTACATTCTCCTCGGCGTTGGGCCTCACCCCTGTCCCCCTCTCCGCAACGCAGGAGAGGGGGAACGGCGGTGCAGTCCCGAAACCTACCCCGAGCCCGCTGCCGGGCCAAGCTGGAGAACGTCGACGAGCGAGACACCCTTTTCGCATCGAACGCGCGCCGTCGCGCTCGCATCGATGGCGGCCGAGCCGGTCGATGTCCTCGTCATCGGGGGCGGGATCACGGGTGCCGGGATCGCCCGCGACGCGGCGCTCCGAGGCTTTCGCACGGCGGTGGTGGACAAGGGCGATCTCGGGGGCGGCACCTCGTCGCTTTCATCGCGGCTCATCCACGGCGGGATCCGCTATCTCGAGCAAGGCGAGTTTCGCCTCGTGTTCGAGGCGAGCCGCGAGCGTCGCGTACTGCTCGGCATCGCGCCGCACCTGGTGCATCCCCTGCCGTTCCTGTTCCCGGTGTATCGCGGAGCGCGGGTCCCCGCCTGGAAACTCCGCGCGGGGATGTGGGTGTACGATCTGCTCGCGGCGTTCCACAACGTGAGGGCGCACCGCTGGCTAGGACGCAAGGCCACCCAGCGTCTCGAGCCCGGGCTGCGGGACAAGGAGTTGAAGGGCGCGGCCCTGTATTACGACGCGCAGACCGACGACGCCCGTCTCGTGATCGCGAACATGCGCAGCGCCGCGCAGGCGGGGGCCCTGGTCGCGAGCTATGCCGAGGTCACGGCGCTCATCAAGCCGGACGGCCGGGTGGGCGGCGCGACGGTGCGCGACGGACTGACGGGCCGCGCCTCGACGGTACGGGCGCTCGTAGTCGTGAACGCGACCGGGCCGTGGGTCGACCGCGTGCGGCGCCTCGACGACGCCAGGGCGGAGCCTCTGCTGCGGCCCACCAAAGGCGTGCACGTGGCGGTGCCCCGCAAGCGCGTCGCGCACACGCGGGCGGTCACGCTCACGTCGCCGATCGACGGGCGCGTCATGTTCGTGCTGCCGTGGGGCGATCTGAGCTACATTGGCACGACGGACACTGACGAGGACACGTCACCCGACGAGGTGCGCGCCACGGCGGACGACGTCGTCTACCTGCTGCGGTCGGCCAACGCGTTCTTCCCACACGCGCGACTCTCGCCGGCGGACGTCATCGCCAGTTGGGTCGGCCTGCGACCCCTGCTGCGACCGCCGCGAGACGTCACGCCGTCGGCGGCCTCGCGCGAGCACCGCGTGGTCGCGAGCGCGAGCGGCCTGTTGACCATCGCCGGCGGCAAGCTCACCACCTACCGTGTCATGGCCCGCGACCTGGTGGATCGAGTCGCGGCCCGCCTGCGCGAGTTGGACGGCCGTCCCCGAGCCCCCCGCGTGCCAACGGACCGGCTACCCCTCCCGGGAGGCGAGACGGCCGACCTGGAAGGACTCGTCAAGGCGGCCATGGAGCGGGGGGCGTCGGAGCGGACGGCCCGCCATCTCGTCGAGGCCTACGGCAGCGAATCGGCCGCGGTTCTCAACCTGGTGGACCGGGACCGCGCGCTGGGACGACCCATCGTCGCCGGGCGGGCGGCGCTGTGGGCCGAGGTGGCGCACGCGGTGGAGCGTGAGATGGCGGTCCGCCTCTCGGATGTGCTGGTGCGGCGGCTGCATCTGTTCTACGCGACCCGCGACCAGGCGGTCCCGGCGGCGAGCGCCGTCGCGGACTGGCTGGCGGAGCCCCTCGGTTGGGACGCTCAGCGCCGTGCCGAAGAGGTGGCGGCTTACCTGGAGCTCGTGGAGCGATCCCGTGCCTTCGCCAAGGAAGCGGCGGCGGTCGGCGAGCCCTGAGCGGTTAGCGCCGGCTGCGGGACTTGGCGAGCAGGCGCAGGATCTCGAGGTACAGCCAGATCAGTGTGACGATCAGACCGAAGGCGCCGTACCACTCCATGTACTTGGGCGCTCCGGCGGCCGCGCCTGACTCGATGAAGTCGAAGTCGAGGATCAGGTTCAGCGCCGCCACGACGACGATGATCCCGCTGACCACGATGCTGGCCGTGCTATTGCCCTGGAGGAACGGCATCGCGATCCCGAAGAGCGACAGGCCAAGCCCGATCAGGTAATACAGGGCGATCGCGCCCGTCGCGGCGGCGACGCCGAGCTTGAACTTCTCCGTCGGCTTGATGAGCCCTGAGCGATAGGCCAGGAGCATCGCCGCCAGCGTCGCGAACGTGAGGCCCACCGACTGCACGGCGATTCCGCGATACCTGGTCTCGAGGACCGCCGACAGGCCGCCCAGCGCCAATCCTTCGAGCGCGGCATAGATGGGAGCCGTGACCGGAGACCATTCCTTCCTGAAGATCGTGACGAGGGCGACCACCAAGCCGCCGATCGCGCCGCCCAGGATCCACGGGCCCGCCACCGACGGATCGAGCGCCGTGCGGACCTGCGCCCACACCCACGCGGCAGGGACGACGACGAGGAACAACAGGAACGCCGTCCGGTTCACCGTGCCCTCGACCGTCATCGCCGGTGCGTTGGGGTCGCGCCGGACATCGGCAAAGGTCTTCGCATTCAGGGCTGGATTCGACGTACGCATCAGGGCCATGGCTATAATATAGCGCCGCTCAGCTCCATCCTCGGAGGCTCCGGATATAGTCGTGCAGCACGAGGAACTTCTCGAACACCGGCACGCCCTTGCGTTTCCGACCGAACTCGGCGAACAGCTCGCGCAACCGCCCCCGCCGCGCGACGTAGAACCGGAACGTCTCGGCGAAGTCTTCCTGCGGGTGCGTAGCGGCGTACGCGGTGACGTAATTCGGGAGCGTGGTGGTGACGCCCCGGCGCTCGAAGTCGACCCACTTCGAGTCGGCGACGCGGTACGCCTTGCGCACCTCCCCGAACGCCCGGCGGAACCGCCCCGTTCGGGTGAACGACCAGTTGTGATAGAGGAAGGAGTGGCCCAGCTCGTGCAGAATCAACCCGCTCAGCATGTTCCACGAGATCTCGTCGCGCCGCCGCCGCTTGCCGGTCACGTAGCGGCGCTCGATCTCGATGATCTTGGGTGTCCGGTGCGTCACGCCGGAGACACCCGGCCGCAGCAGCACCCGGTAGTTCCAACCCTTCAGGCGGCCGACGACTAGGAGCTGCCGCACCCGCCGCAACGCCTGGCGGATCAAGTCGCGCCCGGTGGCGTCTTCGCCGCACCACGGGCAGACGTCCATCCAGTCGTTCACGCCTTTGTTGCAGTGCGGGCAGATGTTCTGGAACTCCCGGTAGCGCCACTTCTGCGAGCGCCCGCACCACGGGCACGAGCGCATCGGGTACATCACGCCGCCGCCGCAGCCCCACTGGCAGCGCCGGTGGTACTTGAACCCCTTCGGGGCCTTGAGCGGCTCGGGGCTCGAGGCCCGGTCAGCGATGTCGCGACCGCACCAGGGGCAGTACGAGAAGCTGTCCGACACGACCCAGCCGCAGTAGTAGCACTCCGCGCCGGTCTCCTTGGTGGTGTCGCGCCACTCGAGGCGGCGGCCGCAGTTCGAGCAGTTTGACCAGAAGCGCTGCACCTCCGCCGCGCACGTGGGACAGCGCAGCTCGGGCGTCGGGACCTCGCGCTTACGCGGAGCCACGCGCCAGCGCCTCTTCCACGATCCGCTGAATGAAGGCGTCATAGCTCATCCCCGCCTTCTCGGCCGCATCCGCCATCTCGTTCTCCTGCGCGAGAAACGGGTTGGGGTTCACCTCCAGGACGTAGACGGCGTCGTCGTGGGTCAGCCGCAGGTCCACGCGCCCATAGTCCTGGAGCCACAGGGCGTGGAACGCCGTCGTGCAGATGTCCGCGATCTTGGCCGCGACCTCGTCCGACAGTCCCTTCGCGTACACGTTCTTGATCTTCTTCCGCTTGCGGTACTCCTCGTCCCACTTGGCCTTGTACGTCGCGATGCGATGCTCCCCATCGGCCTCGCCGAACGTCAGCTCGACGATGGGCAGGACTTGGAGGGTGCCATTCCCGATCAGCCCGACGTAGAGCTCGCGGCCTTCGATCAGCTCTTCGACGATCGCCGCCTGCTGGAACTTCTCGTGGATGAACTTCACCCGCACCCCGAGTTCCTCATCGTCCTCCACCACCGAGGCCTGCGCGATTCCCACGGATGCGTCCTCCAAGAGCGGCTTCACGATGAGTGGGAACCGCAGCTCCGACGGGCGCACCGGCTTCTCCCCCGGGCGAAACTCGGCGAACGCCGGCACCCGGATCTCGTGGTGGGCGAGAATCTTCTTGGTGAGCGACTTGTTGCGCGCCACGAGCAGCCCCGTCGGAGACGATCCGGTGTAGCGATAGCCGTGCATCTCCAGCACCGTGGCGAGCGCGTACTCGTGCCGGGCGTGCCCGCGGAACGACTCGCACCCGTTGAACACGAGCTTCGGCTGGAACGTGGCCAGTCGCTCGAGCACCGGCGCTAGTTGATCCGCGACGCCGACCATCAGGACGTCGTGTCCCTGGGCCATCAGCGCCCGGCCCACGTCGTACTCCGCCTCCTCGACCTTTGCGTCGACTTCCTTTTTGTAGTCGGCGTCCTCCCAGTCGGGGTGCAAGGTGTCGAACACGACGGCGATCTTCACCGCCCCGCCCCGCCCCGCCCAACGCGGAATGGGGAATGCGGAATGCGGAGTTGACGTGGAAGGTCGATCGTCGAGCGACACTCGCCCTGACATTCCGCATTCCGCATTCCGCATTCCGCATTCATGGTTTCACCCTGGCCATATCCCGCCCTACCGTAGTGAGTGCAATGAGGATCACGAGTCCCCCCACCGCCCCCGCCGTCGGTAGCAGCAACATCGCGGGCCGCAGGCCGATGCGGTCGGACAGGTAGCCGATGAGCGGGGGCGCGATCGCGTCGCCGGCGAGGTGCGAGAACAGCACGTAAGCGCCGAGCACCGACGCGCGGACGGCCGCGGGCACCACGTCGAGGATCACGGCCGACAGCGGCCCATTGTACCATGAGTAGAGGAAGAACGTCCCGAACAGGAGCGGGACGAAGAGTCGGAGCTCGTCGATCAGGAGCAACGCGGCGCAGACCGGCCCGCCGAGCACGAACCCCGCGCCGGACACGACGACCCGCCCTCCGCTCCACCGCGTGAGCAGCCAGTCCCCGGTCCGGCCGCCGAACAACGCGCCCAGCGCCCCGCCGGCGAGTCCCCACACGCCGAAGTGCCGTCCCACGGCGGCCACCGGAAGACCGTGGGTGCGCTCCAGGAAGCTCGGCGCCCAGGCGATCAGGCCGTTCACGGCGAAGGTGACGAGCGCACCCCCCACGAACATCCAGATCAGCGTCGGTGTGCGGAGCACGGTCCCGGCGGCTTGGAGGAAGTCGCCGAAGGCCGTGGCGGCGACTTCGGTCGCTTCGTTCGTGCCGCGGACCGCCACCGGCACGAGCCGCAGCACCGTCCACACGATGCCGATGCTCACGCAGGCGGCGAACACCGCGGTATCGAGGCCGCGCGGCAGTCCCTCGAACCGATCGAGCACGCCGGAGAGCGCCGCGCCCGCGAGCGTCAGCCAGATGAGCGGCGCGCCGAGCCGCAGGGCCTCGCGGGCCCCCACGCGCCCACGCGCGTACCAGCTCTCGACCGTGGCGCGGATCGTCGGGGGCGGGCGCCGGCGCGGCTCGCGCAGCCGGGACGCGAGCAGGGCGAGGAGACAGCCGGGGGCGCCGAGGGCGACAAAGGCGACGCGCCAGCCGTAGCGATCGGCGAGCACGCCGCCGAGCCAGATCCCGAGCACGCCGCCGAACGCCATCCCGACCGAGTAGATCCCGAGCGCAAAGGCGCGGCGCTTGCCTCGGAAGAACTCGGCGAGCAACGCCTGGGCCGCCGGCCCGTAGCCCGCTTCCCCCACCCCCACCAGCGAGCGGCACACCAGGAGCTGCCAGAAGCGGCTCACGGTCGCGCCCAGGGCGGTGAACGCGCTCCACAGCCCGACGCCGAACGCGATCACGGCGCGCCGGGACTTCAAGTCCCCGAGCACGCCGAGCGGCAGCGCCGCGAGCGAGAGGACGATCACGTAGGCGGACCCCAGCCAGCCGAGCTGCTGGTCCGACAGGACGAGCTCCCGCTTGATCGGCTCGAACAGCGCGAAGACGACGTTCCGGTCGGTGTAGTTGAGGAGGTTGATGAGCGTCAAAAGCCCCAGGGCGTACGCGGCGTACGCCCGGGACGTGCCCGCGGGAGGGGGGGCGCCGCGCTCAGGGTCTACGCCCGACAGTCGTCCCCTCCGCGCGCGCGTCGCGGTCCGCCTTCGCCTCCTGGTACGCCTCGGTGAGCTGCCGCATCATCTCCTCGCGCCGGTCGTACAGTCGCTTGAGCCGCCGCTTCTTCCGCTTGGCGAGCGCGTACGCGGCGAGGATCGGGAAGCCGACGGTGTTGTCGAGGTAGCACACCACCGTGCCCGGCAGCTTGTCGGGGTCCACCTTCCCCCAGCTCACGGCTTCTGCCGGCGTCGCCCCCGACAGGCCGCCCGTATCGGCACGCGCGTCGGTCATCTGGAGGTAGTAGTCATGCCCCCTTTCGCTGATGCCCAGCACCTCCTGGATCTGCGGCTCCGTCTGCAGCACGAAGTTCTTCGGGCTGCCGCCGCCGATGATCAGGACGCCGCTTTTGCCGCCGTGGGTCTTGGCGTCGAAGACGATGGCCGACGTCTCGTTCACGTCCGCGCTGGGGTCGAAGCGCAGCTGCGATCCGGTGAGGGCCTGCTCGGCCACGTTCATCCCGATGGACGAGTCCCCCGGGGACGACGTGTACATCGGCACGGCGCACTGGTGCGCCACGCCGAGCACCGATTTCCGCGAGATCCCCAGGGCCTTCTCGCGCTCGAGGATGTAGCCGCCCAGCAGGTAGTGGTACTCCGCCGTGCTCATGGGGCGCTGGAACTCCGGGCCCGCCGACACTTCCCGGATGTAGGCGTCGGTCGACAGCAGCACCTCGTAGTCGAAGAAGATGTCGTAGATGCGGACGACGCCCTCCTCGCGCAGCTCCACGTCGTCCGCGAAGGGCGTCCCCCGGTGCATCGTCAGCCCCAACCCGAAGTGCGCGTCGTGATACAGGTTCGCACCGGTCGAGACGACCCAATCGATGAACCCCGCCTCGAGGAGCGGGATGATCGTCGACATCCCGAGGCCCGCGGGCGTCATCGCGCCGGTGAGGCTCATGCCGACGGTGACGTCGTCCTCGAGCATCAGCTCCGTGAACAGGCGGCACCCCTCGGCCAGGCGGCCCGAGTTATACGCCAGGAACGCATTGTCCACCAGCTCGGGAACCGTCTCGCGGCCGGTGATGGGCTTCGGATCGATGCGCTGGCCGCGCAAGAAGTCTTTGCGTGTGGTCATGGCACCTCCGCGTCGCGTTGGGTCTCGACCGGATAGGCTTTGCTGCGGCGCTCCCGTGCCTGTCGGACGGTCGCGACGGCCTCTCGCGGGCTGTCGGTGACGGTGAACAGCCGGAGGTCCGTGGTGGCGATCTTGCCCTCCCCCGCCACGCGGTCCCGCAGCCACTCCGCGAGGCCGGCCCAGTATTCCTCTCCGAACAGGATCACGGGGAAGTGCTTCACCTTCCCGGTCTGAATCAGCGTGAGCGCCTCGAACAGCTCGTCCATCGTCCCGTATCCCCCGGGGAAGACGATGAACGCGGTCGAGTATTTGACGAACATCGTCTTGCGGACGAAAAAGTAGCGGAAGTTGATCGAGCGCTCGACGTAGGGATTGAGCCCCTGCTCGAACGGCAGCTCGATGTTGCAGCCGATCGACAGGCCGTTTCCCTCCTGGGCCCCGCGGTTCGCGGCCTCCATGATCCCGGGGCCGCCCCCCGTGATGATCGGGAATCCTTCCTCCGCGAGCATGCGCGCGGTTTCCACGGCCTTCTCGTAATAAGGATCTTCCAGCTTGGTGCGCGCCGATCCGAACACCGTGACGGCGTTGTATACGTCGGAGAGCGTGTCGAACCCTTCGACGAACTCCCCCATGATCCGCAGGACCCGCCACGAGTCCGTCTTGACGAACCCCCGCCGCTCGCGGGGAGCTTGCGCGAGGAGGCGTTCGTCCTCAGTGACTGGTGTGCGTTGCGAGCCGCTCGAGCGCTGAGACATGGTCGTCCTGCAGGTTATAGAAGAAAGGAGAGAGCCGGACGTGTCCCGGTCGGGCGTCCGCGATGATCCCGCCGGCGGCGAGATGTCGCACGCCCGCCGCCGGGTCGGCCGCGGGGAGCATCACAATCGCCGAGCGATCCTCGGCGCGGGACGCCACCTTGGGCCGGAAGCCGTGCTCCCGCGCCCGCGCGACCAGGTCCTCGGTGAGTCCCGACGTCACCCGGCGAATGGCCGGGACGCCGATCTCGTCGATGTAATCGAGGCCCCCGAGCTGCGCATATACCGCCGCCAGCGCCGGTGTGCCGAGCTCGAACCGCCGGGCGTCGTCGTGGAGCTCGAGCGCCCGGGGGTCGAAGGCGAACTGGTCCTTGTGGCCGAACCACCCGGCGATGGCCGGTGCGAGCCGCCGCGCCAGCTCGTCACGAACGTAGAGCAGCACGATCCCCGGCCCGCCGAGCAGCCACTTGAGCCCGCCCGCGGTGAGAAAGTCCACGCCTGCGGCCTTCACGTCCACGGGCACTTGTCCCACCGACTGGTAGGCGTCGACCAGGGTCAGGGCGCCGCACCGGCGTGCGGCATCCGCCACGCGCTTGATGTCCTGGATCGCTCCGCTCGTGAAGTAGACGTGCGACGTCGCGACGAGGGCGGTCCGCTCGTCCACTGCGCGGGCGATGGCCTCGACGGGCACCGAGACCTGGTCTGGACTCTCGACCACCACCAGCTCCACCCCGTGGGGGGGGGGCCGCTTCGCGAGCCACTGGTAGGCGACCGTGGGAAAATCGAGCGACGTGACCACGACCCTGGGACGGCGCCGGTAGTCCAACGCCTCGGCCACCGCGGACAGCGCCACCGAAACGCTGGGCGCGAGCGCGATCTCCTCGGGGCTCGCGCCGACGATCCGCGCGTAGCGCGCTCGCAGCTCCGCGAGGGCCGCCCACCACACGTCGTACCAGGCGGACGCCCCGCGGGCCTGCCACAGATCGATGAACTCCGTTATGCGGCGGCGCGTGCGTTCACCGAGCGCGCCGAGCGAGCAGGTGTTCAAATACACCGCGTCCCGGAAGATCGGGAACTCGCTCCGATAGCGGGCGAGCGAATGGGCCCCGGCGGATGCGCCGGCGTCGAGACCGCTGGCGAGCGTCATAGGCGGTCAATATACAGGAGGAAAAGCGCGCTGGGCACGCCTCGCGAGTAAATTCACTGCCATGAGAGCCTCCGCCGGCTGGCCGACGCTCGCCGCGCGCCTCGCACTGCGGGCCCTCGCGAACCCGCGGCTCGCGCTCGACCTCGTGCGCCTCACCTGGAGCTTTCGGGCGCGCGACTGGTACCGACGCCCGCCGTTCCTGCCGCTGCCGCCGCGCGACTATGTGCGGTGGCGCATGTTCACCGCCTACGGCGACGAGGACGCGGTACCGCCGCTCGAGGACGTCGTCCGCTTCGCGCGGTGGCGACGCGAGACCATGCACGTATGAATAGAGGCGTCGCGCGGAGGCGTCGCGCGGAGACGTCGCGCAGAACCGTCGAGGTAAAACGTCGAGCCCTCGAAATCGGCTTCGATGCCGTGGGGGTCGCGAGCCTCGAGCCGAACGCGCACGCTGCCGAGCTCGATCAGTGGCTCAGCGCCGGGTATGCAGGCACCATGACGTACCTCCATCGCCAGGCGGACAAGCGCAAGGACCCCGCCCGCATCATGCCCGGCGCGCGGGTCGCGGTCGTAACGCTCACGAACTACTTCCACGGCGGCGCTGACCCCGGGCGCAAGCCCGGGGAGAACGGCGACCAGAGCCATCCCGGGGCATCCGTGAACCCCGGTCTGGCGACCGGGGTCAGTCGGGCTTCGGGGAGAGTCGCCCAGTACGCATGGTCGTCCGATTATCATGTCGTGCTCGCTCGCCGTCTCGAGCGGCTGGCCACCGCGGTTCGCGAGATCGTTCCCGGCGCGAAAGCCCGCTGCTATGTCGACGCGGGGCCCGTCCCCGAGCGGGAGCTGGCGCAGCGGGCCGGGCTCGGCTGGATCGGCAAGAACATGATGCTGATCGACCCCGACCGGGGCTCGTTCACCTTCATCGGCGTCGTGCTGACCGACGCGGAGCTCGCTCCCGATCTGCCGTTCGAGGCGGATCGCTGCGGCACCTGCCGCGCCTGTCTGGACGCATGTCCGACGAGCGCATTCGTCGCCCCGGGCGTGCTCGACGCGCGGCGCTGCATTTCCTACCTGACCATCGAGCACGCCGCCGAGTTCGGCGATGCCGAGCAGCGGCGCGTGGGCGAGTGGCTGTTCGGATGTGACGTGTGCCAGGACGTCTGTCCTTGGAACGTGAAGTTCGCGCGTCCGACGCGCGACGTCGAGTTCCGCGTGCGCCCCGAGGTTGCCGAGCCGGATCTCACGGCGCTGCTCGACGGGAACCCGGAGTCGTTCCAACGCCGCTTCGGCGACACGCCGTTCGAGCGCCCCGGGGTCGCCGGGATGCGGCGAAACGCCACCGCGGTGCTCGCGAACCGCCGCCGGGCTCGCCCATGATCGAAGTTCCCACGCCGCAGCGCGCGCAGGCCGCCGCGATTCAGCACCGCCTCAGCGAGGGGCTCGGCCGGATCGATCCGCATCATCGCCTGCTCGGACGCCCCGTGGCGTACCGGATCATCGACGGCACGACGCTCGAGATCACCTATCGGGACGTGCCGGGGATCGCGGAGGCGGAGGTACTGGGTGTCAAGCGCCTGATCGGCGTCGACTGCTTCTGTACGGTCGCGCCCCAGACGGCGGAAACCGTGCTCGTCCGGTTCGTCGTCTCCCTCAAGTAGCCGTCGTCAGCCGAATCACCGGGAGCTCGGGGGGGTTGCGCCACCGCGGGATCCACGCGCTGCCCACGCCCGCCGAGACGTAGAGCCAGCACTGCCCCACGTGCTTCAGCCCATGCAGGTATGTCCGGCCGAACTGCGACGGCGCCGTGATCGGCCCGAGGAGCGGCAGGTGCGCCTGGCCGTTGTGCGTGTGTCCCGCCAGCATCACGTCCACCCGCAGGCCCAAGGGCAGGTATTCGATGAGATCGGGATTGTGCGAGACGAGCACGCGCGGCACGTCCGGCGCGACGCCGGAGAACGCCTCGTCGGGCCGGACGGCTCCGTGGGTGAAGTCGTCCACGCCGCCCACCGCCAGCACCGCCGCTCCCCGACGGATGAGCCGGTGCCGGTTGTGGAGCAGCGTCGCGCCACTGCGCTCGACCGCGGCCCCGACCTGGTCGGGGTCCACCCAGTGGTCGTGGTTCCCGAGCACGGCCACCACGCCGTCGCGCCCGCGGAAGCGCGCCAGGACCCGCTCGAGGCCGTCGATGTCGCCGCGGGCGTGACTGACGAAATCGCCGCCCAGCACCACAAGATCGGTGTCGAGCTCCCGCACCCGGTCGGCCATGCGCTCAAGCCACCACGTGGGCACGGCGGGACCATGGTGCAGATCGGTGACCAGCGCCAGGCGGTAGCCCCTGAGCCCGGGGGGGAGGCCCTCCACAGGGACCGCGATGTCCGGTGTCTCGAGCCGGGCGCGATCCCAGCGGATGAGCGGACGCGCCAGCCGCTCGGCCACCCACCCGAGCGGGCGCTTGGTGAGGCGCTCGAGTAGCGGCGGGCGCCGCTCCCGCGCGGGCGGGTAACGGCGAGGATGGAGGAACAGCCCGATCACTTCGCCGCGATGCGCGCGACGACGTCGTACATGAAGTGCACCCCGAACGCGAGGTCGTCGAGGCTCACCCGCTCATTGTTGCCATGCACGCCGCGCGACTCCGCCTGACTCAGGGGGAACGGCGACAGGCCGTAGCTCACGATGCCCAGGCGCCGGAAGTAATGACTGTCCGTGAAGCCGGTGAGGGGCGGCGTGGTGACGAGCGCGTCGGGTGTGCGCTCGCGCGCCGCGGCCACGATGGCGCGAAACAGCTCCGTCTCGGTGGGGCTCTCGGTGGCAGGCCAAGTCGGCCCCTGCGGAGCGATCTCGACGCCCGAGTCACTCACGACCTGCACCACGTCGGCGAGGAAGGCCTGCGGGTCCTGGCCCGGCAGGAGCCGGACGTCCAGCGCCGCGCGCGCCAGCGGTGGAATGACGTTCGTCTTGTCGCTGCCCTGAAGGCCCGTGATCGAGATGGTGTTGCGGAGCAGTGCGTTGTAGGTGAGATCGCCGGTGAGGACGCGAACCGCGGCCGTGTCGCGCAGCGCCGCGCGCACGTCCCCCAGCGCCGCACGCCGCCCGGGGTCCGTCTCGATGGTGGACAGATCGCGGAAGTAGCGCTCCACCGCGGGAGTTACCACCAGCGGCGTCTGATAGGCGGCGATGCGAGACAGGGCTCGCACCAGCCGGTGGACGGGGTTGTCCGGCGTGGGGCGCGACCCGTGGCCCGGGGTGCCGTGCGCCGTCAGGTTCAGCCAGAACGGTGACTTCTCCGTCGTCCCCACCCCGTAGTACTCGATTCGTCCGTTCGCGTCCGTGCGGATCGTACCGCCTTCGTTGAGGAGGAACTCGGCGTCCTGCACGACGTCGCGGTGATGCTCGACAAACCAGCCCGCACCGACGCCGCCTCCGATCTCTTCGTCCGCCGTCGCGAGGAAGATCACGTCGCGCTTGAGCGGCACCCCGGCGCGCTTGAGCATGAGCAGTGTCATGAGCTGCGTGATCGCCTCGCCCTTCATGTCGAGCGCGCCGCGTCCCCAGACGTACCCGTCCTGCACGACGCCCGAGAACGGGGCGACCGTCCAGTACTCCGGGCTCGCGAGCACGACG
>Ga0209237_1000059_pt1 | contig 47989 bp, 38 predicted proteins | sample GraSoi013_1_40cm_2_FD_185820 | JGI IMG/M metagenome (GOLD analysis project Ga0209237, IMG submission 185820) | Grasslands soil microbial communities from the Angelo Coastal Reserve, California, USA - Sample 10_02_2013_1_40cm (SPAdes) (version 2) | ecosystem: Environmental > Terrestrial > Soil >...
GATCAGGAACGGGCCTTTGGTCCGCTCAGCGGCGTCCATCGCGGGCGCGATGTCGGCGAACTTCTCGACCCGCACCGCGGGTAGGCCGTAGGCCTCGGAGAGCTTCACGAAGTCCGGCATGTGCGTAAGGTCGACCTGCGAGCGCACACCGCCGTAGAAGTCGTCCTGGAACTGCCGGACCATGCCCAGCGAGAAGTTGTTGAGGAGCACGATCTTGACGTCGAGCTGGTGCTCCACCGCGACCGAGAGCTCCTGCGCCGTCATCACGAAGCCACCCTCGCCCGCGACACACCACACCGGCAGCTCCGGGCGCGCGAACTTGGCGCCGATGGCGGCGGGCAGCGCAAAGCCCATGGTTCCCGACCCGCCGGAGTTGAGGAACAGGCCGGGGCGGTCGTAGTTCCACCACAGGGCGGCCCAGATCTGGTTCTGGCCCACGTCCGCGACGACGATCGCCTCGTTGCGGCACCGCTTGTACATGTCGATGAGCACGTCCTGTGGCTGCAGGTGGCCGTTGGAGTGTGCGTAGCGAAGGGGGTGCTCCTCACGCCAGGCATCGATCTGCGCCAGCCATGTGCCGCGGCCCTTGTCGAGCTCCGGCAGGTGTGGAAGCATCGCCTTCAGCGCCTGCTTCGCGTCCGCGACGACCTCGATCTGCGGGCGCACGTTCTTGCCCATCTCCGAGCCGTCGATGTCGATGTGGATGAAGGTCTTGACCTTGGGAGCAAAGTCGGCGAGTCGCGCGGTGACCCGATCGTCGACCCGCATGCCGACCATCATCAGAACGTCAGCGTTCTGGACCGCCTTCAAGTTCCAGCCCGTGCCCATGAAACCGGTCATGTGCAGCGACAGGGGGTGCTTGACCGGGAAGGCGCCGATGCCGAGCAGCGTGGTGCCGACCGGCGCTGCCGCCCTCTCGGCGAATTCTCGCAATGCCTCTTCGGCGTGGCTCAGGAGCACGCCGTGTCCCGCCAGCACAACCGGCCGCTCGGCGGTCCCCAGCGCGATCGCCGCCGCCTGCGCCCGCTCGAGGTCGACGTGGCCGTTGGGCTTGTAGCCTGGGATTTCGAGGCGCTCGGGGGGCACGTTCTCGGCTTCCGCCATCTGCACGTCCTTGCAGATGTCGATCAGGACCGGCCCCGGCCGTCCCGTGGTGGCGATGTGGAACGCCTCGTGGATGACGCGAGGGAGCTGGTCGATCCTGGTGACCAGGTAGCTGTGCTTGGTCACCGAGCTGGTGGCTCCGATGACGTCGGATTCCTGGAAGGCATCCCGGCCGACCTGGGTGCTGTTGACCTGTCCGGTGATGGCGATCATCGGCACCGAGTCCATGTACGCGGTGCAGAGGCCGGTCACCAGGTTCAGCGCGCCGGGACCCGAGGTGGCGAAGACGACACCTGGCTTCCCGCCGGCGCGGGCGTAGCCATCGGCCATGTGGGCAGCGCCCTGTTCGTGGCGGACCAGGATGTGTTTGAGCTTGGGGTGGCCCGGCAGCCGCTGGTAGATGGGCAGGTTGGCGCCACCCGGGTAGCCGAAAATCAATTCGACTCCCTCGCGCTCCAGCGCCTCCAGCACCATGTCCGCTCCGGTCACTTCTGCTCCTTACAAACAAGAAGCCCCCGCCTTTCGGTCGGGGGCTTGCGATCTCTTTACGACTTGGGTTAGGTCGCGCGAGCCCCCGACTGTCCAAGGCCAATAAGGCCCAGAAGGCCAAGGAGGAGGGCTACGAGCACGCCAGACGTCCTAACCATGTGCCGGACGATCTTAGGTCAAATTGCCTGCCCACAGTTGTGTTTGACCCACAAATCGATAGGCCTCGGCTTTGAATGGCTCCTACGGACGGCCCGCTTCGGGTGCCGGTAGAGTTTGCCTCTCGCGGATGCACTCACTCCCATCTCCCCACCCTTTACCCTCCCCACGAGTGGGGAGGGCATCACGTAGATGAATACTCCACGGACCCTTGGCCAGAAGCTGTGGGACTCGCACGTGGTGCGCAGCAAGCCAGGCGAGCCTGATCTCCTCTACGTCGACCTGCATCTTGTGCACGAGGTCACATCGCCCCAGGCGTTCGAGGGTTTGCGGCTGGCGGGACGGAGCGTCCGGCGCCCGGACCTGACGGTGGCGACGATGGACCACAACGTCCCCACGCGCGGCGGCGCGCGAGCAGCCGACGAGCTGTCACGCAAGCAGATGGAGACGCTGGCCGAGAACTGCCGCCGGGAGGGCATTCCGCTGCATCAGATCGGCAGCCGCCGGCAGGGCATAGTGCACGTCATCGGCCCAGAGCTGGGGCTGACACAGCCCGGGATGCTCATCGTGTGCGGTGACTCGCATACCTCCACCCATGGGGCGTTCGGAGCGCTTGCATTTGGCATCGGCACGTCCGAGGTCGAGCTGGTTTTGGCCACGCAATGCCTGCCCCAAAGCCATGCCCGCGACCTGGCGGTGACTGTAGAGGGCGATCTGCCGCTCGGCGTCACCGCCAAAGACGTCGTTCTGGGCCTCATCGGCCGCACCGGCATCTCGTTCGGGCAGGGGCACCTGGTCGAGTACCGCGGCTCGACCGTTCGCGGCCTGACCATGGAGGGCCGCATGACCGTCTGCAACATGAGCATCGAGTGGGGTGCGAAAGCGGGGATGGTCGCCCCCGACGACACCACGTTCACCTACCTCGAGCGCCGGCCGCATGCCCCTCGTGGCCCGGGATGGAACGCCGCCCTCGACTACTGGCGAACGCTCGTCACCGATGCAGACGCGGTGTTCGACCACGAGATCCAGCTGGATGCGACCCAGCTCGAGCCACACGTGACATGGGGCACGAACCCTGGCCAGGTGGCGCCGGTCACCGGCCGGGTGCCGGAACCGCGATCGGACACGGACGCCCGCGCCCTTCGTTACATGGACCTGCGTCCGGGAACCGCGCTCGCCGACATCGCGATCGACCGCGTCTTCATCGGCTCCTGCACGAACGCCCGCCTGGAGGACCTCCGCGCCGCGGCCCTTGTCATCGCGGGCAAGCACGTTCACCCGAAGGTGCGCGCGATGGTGGTGCCAGGATCGACGACGGTGAAGCGTGCGGCCGAGGATGAAGGCCTCGACGCGGTGTTCAAGGCGGCAGGGTTCGAGTGGCGCAACGCCGGGTGTTCCATGTGCCTGGGCATGAATCCCGACATCCTGGCGCCCGGTGAGCGCTGCGCGTCGACGAGCAACCGCAACTTCGAGGGCCGGCAGGGTGCCGGCGGTCGCACGCATCTGATGAGCCCTCCGATGGCCGCCGCGGCGGCCGTGACCGGGCACCTGGTCGATGTCCGGGAGCTGATCTGATGCAGCCGGTCAAGCACGTCCAGGGTCGGATGGCGCCGCTCGATCGCGCGGACGTGGACACCGACCAGATCATCCCCAAGCAGTTCCTCAAGCGCATCGAGCGCACCGGTTACGGACCATTCCTTTTCTATGACTGGCGGCAGGCGGACGACTTCGTGCTGAATCGACCCGAGCACCAGGGCGCGTCGGTGTTGGTCACGGGCGAGAATTTCGGCTGCGGATCGTCGCGTGAGCACGCGCCATGGGCGATTAGAGACGCCGGCTTTCGGGCGATCATCGCGCCCAGCTTCGCGGACATTTTCCGCGCGAACTGCTTCAAGACCGGCCTCCTTTCGGTCACGCTGCCCGACAGCCAGGTCCGCCACCTGATCGACCTCGCCTCGGAGGATGCAGCGGCTGAGGTCACGGTTGATCTCGAAGCGCAGCAGGTTCGCGGCGATGGCTTCAGCTATCGGTTCGAGATCGACGCCTTCGCGCGCGAATGCCTGCTCGGAGGTCTCGACGAGATCGGGCTCGTCGAACGGCACCAGCCGGCGATAGCAGCGTACGAAAGCCGGCGTGCCGCCTGGCTACCGACGGTTCGGTGAATCGCACGGGCTGCTGAACCTCCCCACCCGGCTGCGCTGGCGCAGCCGACCTCCCCGCATGGCGGGGAGGTTACGGCTTGAGGATCGCTCCTTCGGAGGCCGACCCGACCAGCAGCGCGTAGCGAGCGAGCACGCCCTTGCGGTAATTCGGCTCCGGAGGCGTCCAACCCTTCAGGCGGGCGGCGATGTCGACGCCTTCGACCGCGAGCTTCCGACTCTCGACGTCGATGTCGATGATGTCGCCGTCCTGGATGGCGGCAATCGGGCCGCCCACCGCCGCCTCCGGAGCGACGTGGCCGATCATGAAACCTTGCGTCGCGCCGGAGAAGCGGCCGTCAGTGACCATCGCCACGGACTCGCCCAGTCCCTCGCCGACGATGGCCGCGGTGACCTGCAGCATCTCGCGCATCCCGGGCCCGCCACGCGGGCCTTCGTAGCGGATGACCACGGTATCGCCGGGCTTGATCTTGCCCCCGGTAACCGCCGCGAAAGCGTCCTCTTCGCGGTTGAACACGCGAGCCGGACCGCGATGCGAGGTCGGCGTGTGCTGCGTCACCTTCACCACCGAGCCGTCGGGGGCCAGCGAGCCGCGGAGCACGACGAGGCCACCCTCATCGCGTAGAGGTTTCGACAGCGGCGCCACCACCTCCTGGCCCGGCGTCTCGCGCACCGTCTCGCATTCCTCACCGAGAGTGCGGCCCGTGACGGTGAGCGCGTCACCGTCGACGAACCCGCCTTCGATCAGCCGCTTCGTCAGCACTCCGATGCCGCCCGCTCGATGAAGCTCGACGGCGGCGAAGCGGCCGCCCGGCTTGAGGTCGCAGAGCAGCGGCGTGCGCCGGCTGATCCGGTCGATATCGTCGATGTACAGCTCCACGTCGACCTCGCGCGCGAGGGCGAGCAGGTGCAGAACGGCATTCGTCGAGCCACCGCTGGCGGCCACCGCGGCGATCGCGTTGTCGAACGCGCGGCGCGTGAGGATGCGCGAGGGCCGGAGGTCCTGCTCAAGCACCGCAAGCACCAGCCGTCCCGCCGCCTCCGCCGCCCGGGGCTTGTCGGGGTCCATGGCGGGGATGGAGTTGAAGCCGAAAGGCGAGAGCCCGATCACCTCCATGACCATCGACATCGTGTTGGCCGTGTACTGGCCTCCGCACGCACCCGGCCCCGGACAGGCGACCGCTTCCAGCTCCGCGAGGTCAGCATCGCTCATCTTGCCCGCGGCGACGGCGCCTATGGCCTCGTACACCTCGCCCACGTTGACCTCGCGCCCGCGAAATCGTCCGGGCATGATCGAACCGCCGTAGAGAAGGATGCCCGGTCGGTCGAGCCGAACAAGAGAGATGGCCGAAGCCGGGATCGTCTTGTCGCATGCGCAGATGGCGCACATCGCGTCGAACTGATGCCCGCGACCGACCAGCTCGATCGAGTCCGCGATCACCTCGCGGCTGACAAGGGAGGTCTTCATGCCCTCGCTGCCCATCGTGATGCCGTCGGAGATCGCGATGGTGTTGAACTCCATCGGGTTGGCGCCCGCCGCGCGGATGCCGGCTTTGACCGGAACCGCCAGCTCGCGCAGACCGAAGTTGCACGGCATGGTTTCGAGCCAGCAGTTGGAAACACCGACAAACGGCTTCTCGATGTCGGCTGCAGTCAGCCCGATCGCATATAGAAAGGATCGTGCCCCGGCACGGTCCCGTCCCTGATACAGCGACCGGCTGGGCAGCTCACGAGGCGGCACGATTTGGAAGTCTAGCTCGGGCGGGAGCAGGTAAGCTGTCGCGTCATCACCAAGAAGTCCGCACCACAAGCAACGCCCACCAGCGTCCGCGTCGCGGTCACAGGCGGAGCGGGCTTCATCGGCTCGCACACCGTCGAGATGCTCGTCGCCGCGCAGGCAAAGGTGCTCGTCATCGATGACAACAGCCATCCCTGCGGGGAGCCGCTGCCGTCGGAGGTCGAGGTCGTTTCCGCCGATTGCGGCTCTGAAGCCGCGCGCAAGGCACTTGTCACTTTCAAGCCTGACGTGGTGCTCCATCTCGCTTCCAAGGGCGGCGTGCAGAAGGCCGCGCGCGACCCGGGCGACCACGTGAAGATGAGCGTCGCTAGCACGGTCGGGCTGTTCGATTCCGCCATCAAAGCCGGCGCGGCCCGGATCGTGACGGCGTCCTCGGGCGGAACGATCTATGGCGAAGGCGCGAAGCTGCCGGCTCGAGAGATCCACAAACCGGCCCCGCTTTCCGCATATGGCGCGGCCAAGCGGGCGGAAGAGATTTACATGGCCGCGCTTGGGTTGCGGCACGGAATCTCGACGCTCGCGCTGCGCTACGGCAATGTTTACGGCCCACGCCAGGATGGCACCGGCGAGGCCGGCGTGATCGCCATCACCTGCTACCGCTTGCTGGAGCGGGCCGCTCCGCGCGTCTACGGCGACGGCGGCCAGACCCGCGATTTCATCTATGTGAGCGACGTCGCGGCGGCCAATGTGGCCGCCGTCTTCGGGCGCGTCGCGGGAGAGTTGAACATCGGCACGGGGCGCGAGACGAGCGTCAACCAGATCGTCAAGCGTCTCCTGGCGGAATCAGGCCGGCACACGAAGAGCGAGTTCTTGCCCGCGAGGGAGTTCGAGGTTCGCCGGGCGTGCCTCAACCCCGCACGCGCGAGTCGCTACCTGCACTGGAAGGCGAAGGTCTCCATCAACCACGGCCTGGAGCAGACGTGGTCGTGGTTTCGCAAGCGCCACTCGGCCCAGCGGGTGGCGACGCTGGGCCTGCCCTAGAACCGCCACGTAAGGCGCGCGCGATCCGCCAGGTGCTCGCCGCCGAACCAGCGGAAGAAGACGGCAAGCGCCGCGACCGCCATCGTTGCTTTGCCGAGGACCATGAGCACCGCGCCGGCGAGCGTCTGGTCTATGAGCGCGGTCAACCCGGAGACAAGCCTTGGCGCGTTGACGTAGAACTCATAGAAGGGGACGCGCGAGAAGAGAAGGACGAGGGCGACCCCATCCTGCGGGAGGGTCGCGGCGAGCATGTACAGGAGCTTGATGCCGGGTGACAGCTTCCAGCGGGCGTAGGCGGACGTCGCCTCCAGGATCGGCCAGTAGAGCAGCAGTCCCGCACCGATGAACGTGAGGTGCTCCACAATGTGCAGCGATTCCGAGCGCAGGGTGGCGTCATAGAGAGCCGGAAGATGCCAGCCGATCATCACGCCGGCTGCGACGACCTGCGCAGGAATCGGCTCCGTGATGGCTCTTACGAACGGGAGGCCGGCGAGCAGACCGGCCATCCGCCGCGACAGGCCCAGAAGCATGAGGGGCGGCGCAACGAACCCGAGCAGGACGTGCTGCAGCATGTGGATACTGTCGAGGTAGTGGTCGCTGATGGTGTCGATCGGAGTCTCGAGCGCGGCCCACAGCGTCACCAGCCCCAGGCCGAAGTAGAACGTGTGCTTCGGCTGGGCGTCGTCGACCTGCCGTGCCAGCCAGGCGTGGCCAAGGAACAGCGCCGCAAGGCCCGCATAGACCGTAGGATCCAGCGGCCAGCTCACTTCATGAGCCTAGGTCATCACCCTCCGGCTGTAATCGGCTGGGCGAGGATCCACAAGCTGGTCATGGTGTACATGACCATCAGGAGGAGCATCGGATACTGGCTCAGCAGCGCGCGCTGGGCAGTACGGAATCTCTCGCCTGCTTTGAGATGTGACAGGTACACCGCGATGACGTGCCCGATGACGATCAAGATGATCTGGGCGAACCATACTGTCGACGCCTGGGCGAGCGCGAAGCTTGGCTTGTAGCCCACGACCGCGGGCAGAAGATGCCAGCCCTTGGCGAGCGGGTCGTCGAGCAGCGGTATCAAGGCCTGCGACTGGACCATCACATAGTTGTAGTTGTGCGCGGCGTTGTAGACGAGGGCGATGGGGACCAGTGTCAGCGCGAATGCCGTGGCGGTCGCCTTCAGGTCGACCTTGCGATTCCCGAAGTAGATCACCATCTCCATGAAGGCGATGAATATGAGAAGGAACGCCGCCGTGACCAGAAGCAGCCCGACCGTTTTGAAGACGAAGAAACCAAACGCGCCGTAGGGCTGCCATAAAGGCTCTAGGGCGACGCTGAAGTTTTGCCACGCCGGCGTGACCTCGATGCCGTCGAACGCAAGGGTGCTCAGCATCAGGATCACGAACACGACCCGGTCCCAGCCTGTTGGGCTCGGTTGGAGCATGCCGACACCCCACGGCCGGATATAGACGGCGGTGATGATGCCGCCGTCGTCGCGCGCAGCCTCGACCGGTCCGAACCTGCCCACGATGCTAAACAGCACCGTGAAGGCTTCGCAATGCTCGAGCCACGCTTCGCGGCCGTACAGGATCATGCCCGCGAGCGTCACCGCGGTGTAGACGGCCGCCAGTGTGCCCACTATCCATGGGCGGTTGGCCATCCCTGTGGTGAGCTCGAGACACGCGAACCCGAGATAGGCGGCCACCGCCGGCCAGATGCCAAGGCTCCCCACCCAGTGGGGAGCTCCGCCGCGAAGCGGCGGCGAGGGGAGGCCCAATCTCTTCATTACGTCGTAGATCGCGGCCCAGGGATTGAGCAGATACCACAGGTTGCCGACGAGCCCCGACACGATCACAGTCGCCGCCCAGAAGTAGATCCAGGTCAGGTATTCGGCCGGGTTGCGCGTGGCGTCCGGAGATCCGAAGAGGCCGGTGATGATGATCAGGGTCAATCCGAGCACCCCGATCAGCCCGCCGATGATACGCGGCCAGGGCGAGCGTGCGATGGGGAGCAGAAACGGCAGCGCGCGCCGCGGGTACTGGATCGCCTTGGCGCCCACCTGGTCGCCCGCGAACAGGACGACAAGAACGAACGACACGACCACCACACCGCCCGCCGCAAAGAGATAAATGGCCAGCGACGCGGGCAGGTCATACCGCACGCCGAACCCGTGAAGCAGGACTGCGGTGGCGGCCATCAGCTCACCACGAGGTGCCCAAGGTGCGCGCTGGTCGATTCCCACTCGATCTCGAAGTCGCCGGTGTTCACTGCCTGGAACGTTTGCGCGACCACCTGACCCACCTTGGTATCGAAGTGGATGTCGTAGCCATGCAGGTGCACCTCGCCGTCGGTGTCGCTGGTGACGCTGATCGTCACGGTGTCGTTCTTATGAGCCGTGAGGTCGCTCGGCGACATCGACTTGGCGCCGGTCACCGTGACGTCGAGCGTCACCGGCTTGCCGGCCGGATTCTGGTCGGCGAAGATGAGGATCCCACCGATGGCGATGAAAATCACGACGACGGCGACCACGATGGGTACGCGATAGCGATTCATGAAACGTCTCCTTGCAAATTTGCGATGCGCGCGCGAGCGCGCCGGATCAGTGGGTACTGATGTGCAAGGACGACGGCGGTCCGCGCTTGGCCAGGGAGGTACCGGCCACGCGAGACATGAGCAGGGCTCGATCCGGCGTCGCGTAAGCGGCCCTTGCTGTGAGCGCCGGCAGTGGCGCCGCTCGCAAAGCCGCAACGGCATCCCTGATTGAACCGACCGCCGACTCGACATGCGCTCCGAGCCAGCGGAGCGCAAGGGTGGCGATGACTGCGACCGGGAGCTGGCCCAGCGCGCCCCAGAGCAGAAGGTCCGGCGCCGACCCGACCGGCGAGCCGGCGATCAGAGCCTCGACGACCTCCTGGCCCGCGAACACCGCCAGCTGGATGGTGAACAGGACGGCCAGCAGGCCGACGAATGAAGGTCGGGAGACGGGTCGGACCCGGCGGCCCCCCAGCACTCGTGCCAGGCCCACGAGCAGCAGCCCGGCCAGCACGGCCGCTGCAATCGCGCCGAGAGTTGTCTTCACCAGCAGCGGAAAGTAGGAATGAGCGCCGGTGCTCTGCACCTGTTGCGCGGCAGCGCCAAACCGCATCTGGTAAGCGAGCAGGTGGCCGGCTTGCGACCCGACCAGCGCCAGCCCGACCACCGCGACAGCCTTCCGACTACCGCTCATGGTTGAGGATTTTAGGCGCCCGATCGTAAGCGGCTCGTAAGCCCTCCTTAGAGGATGCTGGAAAGGAACTGCTTTGTGCGCGGGTGCTGGGGTCGGGTGAAAAATTCGTCCGGCGAACCCTCCTCGAGGATGGCCCCGGTGTCCATGAGGACGGCGCGGTGGGCCACTTCTCTGGCGAAACCGACCTCGTGAGTTACCACGATCATCGTCATGCCCTCCTCCGCAAGCTGGCGCATTGCGCGCAGGACGTCGCCGACCAGCTCGGGGTCGAGAGCGGAGGTTGGTTCATCGAACAGCATCAGCGCCGGGTCCATCGCCAGCGCTCGTGCGATTGCAACCCGCTGCTGCTGGCCACCAGAAAGCTGATGCGGATAGACGTCCGCCTTCTCCACGAGCCCGACCTTCGCGAGGAGCTCCCTGGCACGAGCGCCCGCCGCCTTCCGGTCCACTCCCTTGACATGGATTGGAGCCTCGATGACGTTTTCGAGAGCGGTCATGTGCGGGAAGAGGTTGAAGCGCTGAAACACCATTCCGATCTCGGCGCGCTGCCTGGCCACGAGCGCCTCCTTCTGTTCGACCATGCGTCCGCTGCGTTCGATATAACCCATGAGGTGGCCATTCACCCGGATCCGCCCGCCGTCGATCTTTTCGAGATGGTTGATGCAGCGCAGGAACGTCGTCTTGCCAGAGCCGCTCGCGCCGAGGATCACGACGACCTCCCCACGTTTGACGTCAAGGTCGACGCCGCGCAGTACGTGCAGGTTGTGGAAGTACTTGTGGACCTGGTGGGCTTCGACCATCTGGGCCGCCACTATCTGTGCTCCTTGGGCGGCAAGGCGGCGACGGTGGCGGGCCTGCGAACCTGCGGCGCCCCCAGGAAGATGCGGCGCAAGTTGTCGGTTAGGCTCGCGCGAACCTCGCTCCGGCGTTCGCCGAGCCGGATTTCGATCTGAGCCTGGATCAGCGACAAGACGGTCGTCATCGCCAGGTAAAAGATTCCTGCCGCCACGAGGCTCTCGACCACTTTGAAGTTGTGCGCGTAGATCTGCAGGGTCACCAGCGTCAGCTCCTGCAATCCGATGTAGGACACGAGCGACGTCGTCTTGAGCATCGATATGAACTCGTTGCCGGTCGGCGGCAGAATGACCTTCAATGCTTGCGGTAGGACGATGCGCCGCATGGCCAGGCCGTAGGTCATACCGAGCGCCTTTGCCGCTTCCATCTGGCCACGGTCGATCGCTTCGATGCCGGCGCGAACGATCTCCGACATGTAGGCGCCCTCGTTGAGAGAGAGCGCAACGTATCCGGCTGCGAATGAGCTCGTTGCGATGAGGAGGGCGATCTTGGTCAGAACCCCGGCGCCGCCGGCATCCATCGATTCGAGGATCAGCGGTACACCGTACGCGGTCAATACGAGCTGAAGGAAGACGGGGGTGCCCCGCCAGACCCATATGTAGAGACCGGACAGGACTCGGAGTACCGCGATTCGGGACTGACGTCCGAGCGCGGAGAACAGGCCGAGGACCACGCCGGTCGTTTGCGCGAGTATGGCCAGGACGAACGTGACCTGCACGGCCCTGTAGACCTGTGGAAACGTGAAGTACGTCTTGAGGTATGCGATGTCGTACGGGAATGTCGTGTGGAAGGCCGCGAGCCAGAAGCGCTTGATCGGTTCCTGGTCGAAAAGGCTGTACACGAGGAACGCGGCGACAAGCAGACCGGCGAGGGTGAGAACGATGTTGGCTACGAACCAGGCATCGCGCTCGACGACCGGACCTCGGAGCTCCGGTTCGGGCACGTCCGCCGGCGCCGGCCGGATCGTCGTGCTCACGCGGTCTCTACTGCCGCGGGATCAGCCGGTCGGATTCCCGGACACGACGATCCCGGAGGCGGGAATCGCACCGTCCTGCAAGTTCCACTGCGTCAGGATCTTCTGGTAGGTCCCGTCGTTGAAGATCGCCTGCATCGCTTCCTGAACCGCCTTGAGCATGTCCTTTCTCTTGGGATCGACCGCGATCCCCTCGGGGGCTTGCGCGATCGGCTTGCCGGCGATGGCAAAAGACGTTCGATCCTGCTTCACGTAGTACGCAGCCACAGGCGAGTCGTCCATCGCGGCGTCGACCGCCCCGAGCTTCAGCTTCTGCACGGCGTCGGTGTCTGCCGGGAAGGTCTGGATGTTGATCTTGTTGCTGCTGCAGTCCGCGCCATTGGCCGCGGTAAGGGTGTCCTGCTCCGTGGTCGTGACCTGGACCGCGACCTTCTTACCACAGAGGCTCGAGATCCCGGTGATCCCCTCAGGATTGCCCGCCTTGACGAGGATGGACTGGCCGGCAGAGAAGTAGCCGACGAACGCCACTTGCTTCTGCCGGTCAGGGGTGATGCTCATCGCGGACATGATGGCGTCCCCTTTCTTGGCCAGCAGCGCGGGGATGATGGTCGAGAAGTCCTGCGTCTGGATGGTGGCGGTCAGGCCCATCTTGGCCGCGATCGCATTCGCGATGTCGACATCGAAGCCGACCGCTTTATTGGTAGCGGGGTCGATGGACTCCTGAGGCGGATAAGTAGTGTCAGACAGGAACGTGATCGTTCCCGCGGTGATCAGGTTGGATGGGGCTTTCACGGTTCCGGAGCTCGGGCTGGAGGACCCTGTCCCGCTCGTGCCCCCACATGCCGCAACGATCAGTGCGGCGGCCACGACCACTGACACTCGCAACAGATTCGCTCTCATGCGCCGATTGTAGTCCGAGCCCCCGACGCGACTAGGTGGCCGGCCTGTGCTCGGCGCGCCATTCCTTCCAGTCGGCCCGCACGATCCTGGCCATCTTTGTCGCCGCTTCGCGCAGCCATGCCGATTTGCGGCGCTTGAGGTCGCCGAGGACCACCTTGCCCGCACCCCGCGTGCCGAGATGGATGTTGCCCGCCTCCCACCCCATCGCCCTCAAGAGCCTGCCTTCATCCCGCGGCTTCGGAAGCGAGTCGAGCTCGATTCGGCTGCAGTCGGGTGACAGGCGGCGCACGAGCCAGGCGTCGTGCACCTCAGTCAGCGGATCTGGGCAGCGCACAGCCGAGCCGGCCAGGTCCAGGTAGAAGATCCGGCCGCCGGCATGGTCCTTCTGAGCCCACTCCCAAGCCGAGGGAGCCAGCGCTTTGGCCTCGTGAGCGACGGCCGAGCCCTTCCATTCGGCGACCGCGACCAGGCGCTCGCGTCCAAGGCTCCCCAGACCTGACCGCCGCCGCACGAACCGCACCCGTCCCGCGCCATCCGGAAGCCGCTCGACGAGCAGGGTTTTGAGGTGAGGCGGCAGAGAACCGCGCGCGGATGGCAGGGCCTTTAAGCGCGCCCAGAAGGCGACCGGGTCGCGGAGTCTTCCCGTCGTCATCTTTCGCAGCCATCGATCGTTCTCTGCCAGGACCACGGGCCGGCCGCCGGCACGCAAGGCGCCGACGTACCCGGCGATGATCGCCCCGCACGCCTGCTTGAGGTCGATGTTCAGATGCCCCTCGGCCGCCGCGAGGCCGGCGCTGGTGGCCAGGCGTACGAGATCGAAGGTGAACGGCATCCGGTACGCCTCGTCGAAATCGCTGACCCCCCAGATGAGCCTCCCCTCCGCGTCTCGCCAGGTGCCGTAGTTCTCCACGTGAAGGTCACCGACCGCCAGCACCCGCGGGGCCTCGGCCAGGTCAGGGAGAACCTGCGGCGCGAGCTGCGCCCATCTATAGAAGGTCGCGCGAAGGAAGCTGAAGGTGTCGGCGGCCATCATCTCGTGCTTGTAGTCGAGCTCGTGCCGCCGCAGTGGGGTGTGCTCTCGAAGCCAGCCCTCGAATCTGCGTGTGGATTCGGTGATGTCGGGAGTCGCGGCCACTGCACGTATTGTCGGATGCAACCATCGAATCGACCGATGCCGGTTTGCGCAGAGGTGCCTAGTGCAGCGATTCGCCCGGCGCGGCACCCTCCCACGCGGTGGTCTCCCAGTTGTCCTGGCGCGCCGCCAGCGGCATCCATGGCGGCAGATCCATGAGGAGCTCTTGGGCCAGCGCGGCCGCGTACGGCTCGTAGCCCTTGCGGAGCTTCTTCAACCGGTCTCGAAATGCATCCGCATCGACCGCCATGCCGGCGCTCGACATGGCCTCGACCAGGGCCGCGAGCTCAGGCTCGGTCAGCCGATCGGGGACGTCAAACTTCGGCGCCGCCCTGAGGACCTGACTCAGGTCGCCAAGCGCGTGCCGTCCCATCGCGTACACCCGCCGGGCTTGCCATGTGCGGCCTGTGGCCTTGCCCGCCTGCCACAGGGCGGAGAAGTCGAGGATCGCGGTCAGCGCGGCGACCCAAGACTGGTTTTCGTGCTGCGAGCGGAAGTAGCAGAGGACCTGGTAGGAGAGATGGCTCTCCAGGAGCTCTGCGGTCCATTGCTCCCACGTGCCCATCAACGGGATCAGCTCGTTGACCTCGCCCGCGGCGATGGCGCGACGCAGCAGGTCGCCGGCGCTCGGCGGCGACCCGGCCCATTCGTCGAGCATCGAGATGGTCGTCTCCCGGCGCGAGAAGCCCTGATACAGAACAGGGAGATACGAGATGACGACCGCGAGGAACGCGAAACCCATGCCGGCCTCGGCGACGGTGACCAGTCGTGCGAGGTCCGTCTTGGGTGCGAAGTCTCCGATGCCAAGGGTCGTGAACGTCCACCCGCTGACATAGATCGCGGTGATCACGCTCGGAAAGTCGAATCCCGTCGCCCACAGCAGGAGGGCGAATCCCGTGATGAGGATCGCGCCCCACAGACCGATAAGGACGAGAAGGGAGATCGGTCCGTACGTGCTGAGGTACGCCTCGCGCTGCTCCCCCGCGCGCATCTGCCTGCCGACCGCTGCCCATGGCTTCCAGCTGACCTGGTAGAAGATTTTCGACACGCGCAAGCGTCCCGAGACGCGCCGCGGCAGGACGATGGTTTCGAACGCGTCTCTCAGGACGACGAAGACCAGAATGAGTCCAACAAGAGCGGCCAGCACATGCATCGTCAGATCAACCCTGACACCGCCGCGGAAATTCTGCGGACCAGGCTAGGGGCCCGCGGTGAGCGTCCCGCTCGAGCTCCTGAGCGCGAGCGCCAACGAGCCCAGCAGCTCGGCCCGTTCCACGAATACCGCCGGCACGACATCAACCCTTTCAGCGGCGGCGAGTACAGCGTGCCGCCGGACTGATTCCCGTATCGGTTGGAGCAAGAGCTCGCCGGCGCGGCTCAAGAGGCCGCCGATGATGACCCGCTCCGGATTGATCAGGTTGCACAGACCCGCGACCGCGACGCCGATCTCCCGCCCGGCGTCGGAGATCGCGCGCCGGCAGCGAACGTCGCCGGCTGCAGCGAGCTCGATGACGCGAGCAAGGTTCGGCGCCTCCTGACGGGCCTCACTCACGAGCCGGATGATGGCCGGGCCGGATGCGACCGTCTCCAGGCAGCCGCGGTTTCCGCAGTAGCAAAGCGCTCCCGCTTGATCGAGGGTTGTGTGTCCAATCTCGCCCGCGGTTCCCGACGCGCCCCTCAGCAGCCTGCCGTCGATGATGATGCCCGCGCCGATGCCGGTCGCAGCCTTGATGTAAGCGAAGTTCGAGCAGTCGCGGCCGGCGCCCCAGGTCAACTCGGCAAGCGCGCCACAGTTCGCGTCGTTCTCGATTTCGACGGGCAGACCGAGGCGCCCGCGCATCGCATCGCCGATATGAAGGCCGAGCCAACCGGGCAGGATCGTCGCCGACCCGACCGCCCCCCGCACGCGGTCAACGGGCCCTGGGATACCGATTCCGGCGCAGGTGACCAGGGCGCGCTCCACGCCGGCTTCAGCCAGCACCTCGTCGACCATGCGAGCCGATGCATCGAGCGCGTCCTCAGCGCGGTGGTTGACGTCCATGTCTTGCGTGCGCTCCGCCAGCACGTTGTGCGCGAGATCGGCGAGAGCCACTTGCACGTGGCTGTGCCCGAAGTCGATGCCGACGACGGCTCCGGGCGCGTAGTGGAGCACCAGCTGAACGCCAGGCCGCCCGCCGCGGGCGCCCGGCGCCCTGCCGTCCACCTCGAACACCAGGCCGGCATCTTTCAGCTCCGCGACGAGGGTCGAGACCGTCGTCCGCGACAGGCCCGTCGTCCGTGCGATGTCCGCCTGGCTGGTTCGGCCAAGGGCCCGCAGGACCTCGACGACCCGGTCGCGGTTTCGCCCCCGGAGCCACGCGAGCGTCCCGTCCCCTTTCCGGTTCGCGGCTCTTCTTTCCACCCGGGACGAATCATGGCCCCATCCCAAGGTTTGTCAAGGCTTCGGACATGCTTTGGACGGCGCTTTAACGATCTCTTGACAAACTCCCCAGCCTGAGCAATGCTCTGCTCGGCGGCGTCTCCGCCAAGGCCGCTGAGTAGGTACCTGGTTGCCGGCGCACTCTCGCCCCGGGACCGCCGGGAAGAAGGCAACAGGTAGCGCTTACAGAGGAGAGATCCAGATTGAGGTTCGCCAAACTCGTCCCGACGCTCGTGCTGGTCGGGTTCGTCGTGATGGCGTGTGGTGGCAGCGGCAACGGGGGAACGACCCCGAAGAAGATCGCGCTGCTGCTGCCAGAGTCGAAGACGGCCCGCTACGAGAGCAAGGACCGGCCGTTCTTCACCGACAAGCTGAAGGCGCTGTGCTCCGACTGCCAGCTGATCTACAGCAACGCCAACCAGGACGCGCCGACGCAGCAGACCCAGGCGGAGGCCGCCCTCACCAACGGCGCCAACGTCCTCGTGCTCGACCCCGTCGACGGCGCGGCTGCCGCGGCCATCGTCGCCAAGGCCAAGGCCAAGAACGTCCCAGTAGTGTCATATGACAGGCTGATCCTCGGCACCGCCGACCTCAACTACTATCTGTCGTTCGACAATGCGGCCGTTGGCGCTCTGCAGGGCACCGCGCTGCTCACCGCTTTGAACGGCAAGGCGAACGCGAGCGTCGTGATGATCAACGGCGATCCCGCGGACAACAACGCCAAGCTCTTCAAGCAGGGAGCGCACAGCATTCTCGACGGCAAGGTTCAGATCAAGAAGGAGTACGACACCCCTTCTTGGAGCCCGGACACAGCCCAGAAGGAGATGGCCGGCGCCCTCGTCGCCCTTGGCAACAAGGTTGACGGAGTCCTGGCCGCGAACGACGGCACCGGCGGCGGCGCCATCGCAGCCATGAAGGCTGCCGGCGTCAAGCCGCTCCCCCCTGTCACCGGACAGGACGCGGAGCTCGCCGCCATCCAGCGCATCCTCGCCGGCGACCAATACATGACCGTCTACAAGGCGATCAAAGCTGAGGCCGAGGCGGCGGCAACGCTGGCCTACGACCTGGCGACAGGCACCGCGGTGCCGACGTCGATGACGAACGGCAAGACCGTCAACAACGGAGCCAAGGACATCCCTTCGGTTCTGCTGACCCCGGTTGCGGTCACGAAGGCCAACATCAAAGACACCGTCGTCGCGGACGGCTTCTGGACCAAGGCCGATATCTGCACTGCGGATTTCGCGACCGCTTGCACTGCGGCAGGAATCTCGTAACCTAACCACTCGGTGAGTGAAACTGGCGGGTGGCCGGCGGGCCACCCGCCTTCCGTTCCGGCTCCGGTTCCGACTGAACGCCAGCCGATACTCGAGCTGCGCTCCATCAGCAAGCACTTCGGCGCCGTGCAGGCCCTGTCCAGCGTCGACTTCGAGGTCTACCCCGCAGAAGTAGTCGCGCTCGTCGGCGACAACGGCGCCGGCAAATCGACCCTGGTCAAGACCATGGCCGGAATCAACATCCCGGACTCAGGCGAGATCTGGTTCGAGGGCAAACACGTCGCCATCCACGGCCCCCGCGAGCCGGCCGCCCTCGGCATCTCCACCGTCTACCAGGACCTGGCCCTGTGCGACAACCTCGATGTGGTGGCCAACCTGTACCTCGGACGCGAAGAGATCCAGCCGCCCGTGCCGCTGCTCAGCGAGGAACGCATGGAGCATCGCGCACGCGAGGTTCTCACCAGCCTGGACGTAAAGATTCCCAGCGTCCGCAACCCCGTCGCCGCGCTCTCGGGCGGCCAGCGCCAGTCCGTCGCAGTCGCGCGCTCGGTGATGTGGAAGGCCAAGGTCGTCATGCTCGACGAGCCGACAGCGGCGCTCGGCGTTCAGCAGACAAAGCAGGTCCTAGAGCTCGTGCTGCGTCTTCGCAACCAGGGGCTGGGCGTGATCCTCATCAGCCATAACCTCGCCAACGTGTTCGAGGTGGCGGACCGCATCGTGGTGCTGCGGCTGGGCCGGAGGGTCGGCACCTTCGACCGCAGCAAGATGTCTGAGGAAGCCGTCGTGGCGGCGATCACAGGCGCCGAGTTCGGCAAGTTCCAACCCCAAGCGTGAGCGTCGCGGCCGCTCCGCAGGTCAGCCTTCGCGAGACCCTGCTGACGCCGTGGCGCCGGATCCGGTCTGGCGACATCGGCTCGCTGCCGGTCCTCGCCGGCCTGGTGCTGATCTGGGCGGTATTCGACATCCTCAACCCGAACTTTCTGACGCCGCTCAACCTCACCAACCTGACCGTTCAGATCACCGACATCGGCCTGGTATCGACCGGCATCGTCCTCGTCCTTCTATTGGGCGAGATCGACCTCTCCGTCGGCTCGGTCTACGGGCTGGGCTCGGCCGTGATGGCGGTGCTGAACGTCAAGATGGGGATTAGCGCGGTCCCGGCGGTGATCGGCGGCATCCTCACGGGGACCCTCATCGGACTCCTCCACGGATTCTGGTTCACGCGCTTCCGCATCCCTTCCTTCGTGGTCACACTGGCTGGCCTCCTCGCATGGTTTGGGCTACAGCTGCGCGTCCTCGGCGAGACGGGAACCATCAACATCTACGACCCCAACATCGACGCCCTGGCCGGGAAGTTCTTCTCGCCTGCCTTTGGCTGGGCGCTCGCCGCGGTCGTGGTCGCCATCCTCACTGTCGAGCTGTTCGTCAGGCGGCGCCGGCGCGCGGCGGCCGGCCTAGTGCAGAACGTCCTCGTCCTCGAGCTCGGTGGCCTGGTCGCAGTCGCCGCCGCGATCTTCGTGGCAACCGGGGTTCTGGCGTCTGACCGCGGGGTGCCGCTCGCGCTCCTCATCCTCCTCGGGTTCATCGTCACCTTCGACCTCATCACCAAGCGGACGAGGTTCGGGCGTCACATCTACGCGGTGGGCGGCAATGCCGAGGCGGCCCGGCGGGCGGGCATCTCGGTGAACGGCATCCGGATCGCGGTCTTTGCGATCGCCGGCACCATGGCCGCCATCGGCGGGATCTTGGGCGCCTCCCGCCTCCTGGCCGTCAACTACTCGTCTGGCACGGGCGACATCCTCCTCGACGCCATCGCGGCCGCGGTCATCGGCGGCACGAGCTTGTTCGGCGGCCGGGGCACGGTCTGGTCGGCCCTTACCGGGTCGCTGGTCATCGGGTCGATTGGGAATGGCCTGGCGCTGCTGAGCGTGAGCGCTGACATCAAGTACATGATCACGGGCGCCGTCCTGCTGGCAGCCGTGACCATCGACGGGGTGGCGCGACAAGGGCGGCAGCGAGCGGGGCTTTAGAAGCCGCCGGCTTCGGGCAGGTAAGTCGTCCTCCCCACCACCGCCACCGTATTGGGGGCCTGATTGGGAATGGCCCTGGCGGGGAAACCTTTTAGTAGTTATGAGTCAAGGAGACCCCAAGATGCCCAAGTCCGAACTGCTTCCCGTCATGCCTATGGACGATGTGGTCGTCCTGCCTCACATGACCGTCACCCTCGCCGTCGAGGGCGATACGGCCAAGGCCGCCATCGAGGCCGCCCGACAGGGCAACCGCCTGATCCTCCTCGTGCCGCGGATCGACGGCCATTACGGCAGCATCGGCACCGTCGCCCGCCTAGGCGAGGGCGCCGAGCTCCCCACTGGAGCGGAGGCGTTCATGCTCCGAGGCGAGTACCGCGCCCGGCTGGGCAGCGGTCAGGCCGACATCGCCGGGGCCTTGTTCGTCAAGGCTGAACCGATCGTCGACCCGGAGCCGCCGACGGAGCGCTCGACTGAGCTCGCCCGGGAGTACCGCGCCATGCTCGAGAACCTGGTCGAGTCGCGAGGCGTGCCCCAGGTGGTGCAGTTCCTACGCGCCGCCCGGACGCCAAGCCACCTCGCCGACCTGGCGGGCTACTCGCCCGACCTGACCACCGAGCAGAAGCTCGAGGTGCTCGAGACCCTTGAGGTGGAGGAGCGCCTGACCAAGCTGATCGGCTGGACGAAGCAGATACTCGCCGACGCCTCGCTGAAGGAGAAGATCCGCAGCGACGTCGCCGAGGGCATGGAGAAGACCCAGCGCGAGTTCCTGCTCCGGCAGCAGCTCGAGGCAATCAAGAAGCAGCTGAACGAAGGCGGCAGCGATGTCGTCTCCACGTACCGCGAGCGGGTCGCGAAGGCTGGAATGCCAGACGGCGTGCGCACCGAGGTTGAGCGCGAGCTCGACCGCCTGGAGCGCACCAGCGAGCAGAACCCCGAGTACGGCTGGATCCGCACCTACCTGGACTGGATGCTGGACATCCCCTGGAACGTGCGCTCCGAGGACAACTACGACCTCAACGAGGCGCGCCGGATCCTCGACGAGGACCACACAGGTCTCTCTGACGTCAAGGACCGCATCATCGAGTTCCTCGCCGTTCGCAAGCTGCGCAAGGAGCGCGGCCTCGAGGTGCTCGGCGGCCGAGGCTCGGGCGCGATCATCACGCTGGTCGGACCTCCTGGCGTCGGCAAGACGTCGCTGGGTGAGTCGGTCGCCCGCGCGTTAGGGCGGAAGTTCACGCGTGTGTCGCTCGGCGGAATCCGCGACGAGGCGGACATCCGCGGCCACCGGCGCACCTACGTCGGCGCGCTCCCCGGCCGCATCGTGCGCGCCTTGAAGGAGGCGGGCACCAAGAACCCGGTGATCATGCTCGACGAGATCGACAAGGTCGGCAGCGACTGGCGTGGCGACCCGTCCGCGGCGCTGCTGGAGGTCCTGGACCCCGCGCAGAACAACACGTTCCGCGACCACTACCTGGAGGTCGACCTCGACCTGTCCGAGGTGCTGTTCATCCCGACCGCCAACGTGTCGGAGACGATCCCAGCGCCCCTACTGGACCGCATGGAGCTCATCCGGCTCGACGGTTACACCGAACAGGAGAAGGTCGCGATCGCGAAGGACCACCTGCTCAAGCGGCAGGTCAAGCAGGCGGGTTTGAAGGACGACGAGGTCACAGTGACCGACGAGGCCGTCATGACGGTCATCACCGACCACACCCGCGAAGCAGGCGTGCGGAACCTCGAGCGCGAGCTCGGGAAGATCACGCGCAAGGTTGCGACCAAGGTCGCCACTGGGGCACTGACGCCTCCGGTTGAGATCACGCAGCAGCGCGTTAAGGAGTTCCTTGGCAAGCCCAGGTTTGACAACGAGGTCGCCGCTCGGACCGCGGTTCCTGGCGTCGCGACCGGCCTCGCCGTGACCGGCACCGGTGGAGACGTCCTCTTCGTCGAGGCAACCTCAGTGAACAAGGAAGGAAACGGCAGCAGCCTCATCCTCACGGGCCAGCTCGGCGACGTGATGAAGGAGTCCGCGCAGATCGCCCTCTCGTTCGTCCGCTCGCACGCGGTAGATCTGGGGATCGAGCCGGGTGCCGTCGACAAGGCGTTCCACATCCACGTGCCCGCGGGCGCGGTGCCCAAGGACGGTCCGTCAGCCGGCGTGACGATGACGACCGCGATCGTGAGCCTGCTCACCGGTCGCGCGGTTCGGAGCACGGTCGGCATGACCGGAGAGGTCACACTGCAGGGCCTGGTGCTGCCAATCGGCGGCGTCAAGCAGAAGGTGCTGGCCGCTCACCGGATGGGGCTCAAGGAGGTCATCCTCCCGAAGCGCAACGAAAAGGACATCGACGACGTCCCCGAAAGCGTGCGCAATGAGATGACGTTCCACCTCGCGAGCCGCGTCGAGGAAGTGCTGAAGTTCGCGCTCGAAGAGCGCGCGTCCGCCGACCGAGCAGCCTAAGCTAACCTCCCCGCTATGCGGGGAGGTCGGCGCGCAGCGCCGGGTGGGGAGGCACGAGTTTGAAGATCCTCGTTCCGGACGTACCCCTCCGGCGCGAGATGGAGCCGCTCGCTGACGGCGTCGAGCTCGTCTCGGAGCCGGCTCCCGACGTGGAAGTCGTTCTGCTCGCTCCGGAGCTCTGGCACGACCTGCCGGGGCTCTTCAGACAGCTGCCCCGCCTCCGGCTGATCCAATCGTTCAGCGCCGGCGTGGACTCGATTCTGCCCGCGGTGCCGCCGGGGGTCGTGCTGTGCAATGCACACGGCGTGCACGACATCTCGGTTGCGGAGTGGGTGGTGGCCGCGATCCTCGCCATGCAGCGGCGGCTGCCGGAGTTCGTCGACCTCCAGCACCGCGCCGAATGGAAGCGGGACCTCGCTGATGGCGTCGGCGACCTCGAGGGTCAATGCGTCGTCGTCGTCGGCTACGGTTCGATCGGACGCGCGGTGGCCGCGCGGCTCGCGCCATTCGGCGCGCGCGTGGTCGGTGTCGCGCGGCATCCGCGCGAAGGTGCCCAGTCGACAGTCGCGCTGCCGCGTCTGCTCCCGGACGCGGACATCGTGGTCAACCTGCTGCCCCTCACGTCCCAGACGGAGAAGTTCATGGACCGCGCGTTCTTCGCGCAGATGAAGCCCGGCTCGCTGCTGGTGAATGCCGGTCGCGGTCCAACTGTCGACATCGAGGCTCTGTTGGACGCACTAACTGCCGGCCGCATCCGCGCCGCGCTTGACGTGACGGACCCGGAGCCGCTGCCTGCCGACCATCCACTCTGGCGAGCGCCTAACGTGCTCATCACCCCCCATATCGCGGGCACGGTGGCGAAGTGGGAGGAGCGTGCGTACCGTTTCGCGGGCGAGCAGATCCGCCGTTACGCGGCAGGCCAACCGCTGCTCGGCGTCCAGACCGGGAATACGCCAGCCGCGCGCGGGCTTGCCAATTGATGTGAGCAAGACCGGACGCGAGATCCTCGAGGCGTCGAGGGTGATCGCCGTGGTTGGCGCGTCGCGCGATCCGAACAAAGCCGGTGGTTCTGTGCCCGCGGGGTTGCAGCAGCGCGGCTTTCGGATCATCCCCATCAATCCGTACGCCGACACCTTGTTCGGCGAGCGCGTCTATCGCTCGCTGGCGGAGGTGCCCGAGCTGGTCGACATCGTCGACGTGTTCAGGCCTGCCGCCGAGGCGCCGGATATCGCGAGGCAGGCAGTCGCCATCGCTGCCAAAGTGCTATGGCTGCAGCTCGACATTCGGTCGGACGAAGCGCGGCGGATCGCGGAAGCGGCAGGGCTCGACTACGTCGAGGACGAGTGCACCGGAGTGACGAGCTCTATATACCGAATCAGAAAGAAGGCCGCGGCTTAACTTAATCTCCACTCGTGGCCAGGCGCCGTCCCCAACATCGCCAGCGCGACCGCAGCGTCGAATGCGAGCTTAAGTTTCGAGTCGCGGGGTCGCGTGAGCACACCCGGCTGCGTGCCCTGCTGCGCAAGCGGGGGGCCCGGCGCGAGGGCAAATATGACGAAGAGAACTTCCGCTTCCATGGACCTGGCAAGTCGACACGCCGCACGACGCTGAGGCTGCGCGTCTTCGACGGCGGCCCGCGTGGCGTGCTGACCGCGAAGGGTCCCGCCGAGTTCGTGGGCGGCGTCAAGGTACGAGAGGAGACCGAGGTCGAAGTCAAGGACGCGCATGCGACCCTCGACCTGCTGGCGGAGCTCGGCTTTCAGGTCGAGTTCACTTACAAAAAGCACCGTGACATGTGGACGCTGGACGGCGTGGTGACAATCACCCTCGACACCCTCGAGTTCGGGTCGTTCGTGGAGCTGGAGGGGCCGCTCGAGATCCTGCCTGAGAAGGCGCGAAGCCTCGATCTCAACCCGAGCACCGCGGTGAGGGACAGCTATTCGGTGCTCGCGCGCAAGCACCTGGCGCAAACGCGAAAGAAGGCCGCGCCCGTGGCCTAGTTGTTCGCCGGTCCCACCCAGACCGTCTGGATGTTCGTGAACTCCTTGATCCCGTAGCTCGACAGCTCGCGTCCGTAGCCGGATTTCTTGACGCCGCCGAACGGAAGCCGGGCGTCGGAGGCGACCATGCCGTTGATGAACACCAATCCGGCCTCCACCCGTTCCGCTAGCTTGCGGCCGCGTTCGACGTCCGAGGTCCAGATGCTCGAGCCCAAGCCGAATCCGGAATCGTTGGCCACGCGCAGTGCTTCTTCCTCGTTGCTCACTCGAATCACCGCCGCGACCGGCCCGAAAGTCTCCTCGTGGTACACCGGCATGCCGGGCCGCACGTCAGTAAGCACCGTGGGCTCGAAGAAGTTGCCCGCGCCGTCGAGGCGCTTGCCACCGGTCAGCGGGCGCGCGCCGAGACGCACAGATTCCCTGACCTGACGCTCGAGATCGTCGACCAGGTCCGGGCGCGCGAGCGGACCGACCTGGACGCCGCGATCCTTGGGATCGCCGACCTTGAGCGCCTTGACGGCGCCGGCAAAGAGCTCCTCGAACTCGTTGGCGACCGACTCCACGACGATGAAGCGCTTGGCCGCGATGCAGCTCTGGCCGTTGTTCTGGTTGCGGGCACGGCAGGCGACCGTCGCCGCGGTCTTGACATCGGCATCCGCCAGGACGATGAACGGATCCGAGCCTCCAAGCTCGAGCACTGACTTCTTGATCGTCTTGCCGGCCGTCGCTGCCACTCGCGAGCCCGCGGCCTCGGATCCCGTCAGCGTCACGCCCGCCACGCGATTGTCGGCAATGATCTCGTCCACAACCCCAGAACCGACGAGCAGGGTCTGAAAGACGCCCTGCGGCACGCCGGCCTCCCGGAAAACCTCTTCGATGGCGATCGCAGACTGGGGCACGTTGGAGGAGTGCTTGAGAAGCATCACGTTCCCCGCGGCGAGTGCGGGCAGCCCGGCCCGAAACGCCTGCCAGAAGGGGAAGTTCCACGGCATGACCGCGAGGATCACCCCAAGTGGCTGGAACCTGACGTAGCTCAGCGTCGCCGTGCTCTCCGCCGGCTCGTCCGCCAGGAGCCTCGCGGCGTTGTCGGCGATCCAGGCCGCAGTCCACGCGCACTTCTCGATCTCGCCCTCGGCCTCGACGATGGGCTTGCCCATCTCGGCAGTCAGCAGGGCGGCATAGCGAGCCCTGTCAGCCCTGAGGACTCCGGCGACCGAGCGCAAGAGGGCCGATCGCATGTCCACGCCGACGTCTCTCCACGCTTGGCGCGAGGCCCAGGCGCGAGCGATCGCGTCCTCGATGCCGGCCGCGTCGAGCTCGGGAAAGTGGGCGAGCTCCTGGCCGGTTGCCGGGTCGATCGAGCGCAGCGTCCCCACCGCACCAGATTACGTGCTCGCGGGAAAGTACGATTTACCCGTGGCTCGCGCACCGGTCAAGCGGAGACCAGCAGCGTCGTCCCCACCTGGCCTCCAGGGGCTGCCGGCCGACGGCAGAAAGCGGGTCGTCATCGAGGCCGTATCGCCTGAGATCGACGCCGGGCGTTTCCCGGCCAGGAGGACGGTCGGCGAGAAGGTCACCGTCGAAGCCGACGTCTTCGCCGATGGCCATGACGCCCTGGCCTGCGTCATGCGATATCGGCACGAGTCTGCCCCAGAATGGACCGAGGTCCCGATGACGGCCCTTGTCAACGACCGGTGGCGAGCCGAGTTCACAGTCACCGAGCTCGGGCACTATGTGTTCACGGTCGAGGGTTGGATCGACCCGTTCGAGACGTGGAGCCGCCAGTTCGCCAAGCGGGTCGAGGCGGGCCAGGATGTGACGCAAGAGCTCGAGGTGGCGGCTCGTCTGGTTGAAAGCGCCGCCGCTCGCGCATCAGGTCCTGAGGCGGCGAAGCTGATGGCTTACGCCGCCCAGCTGCGAAAGGGCAAGGCCGCCGCAGCCGCGGCCCTCGCTTCAGACCTGGCCGAGCTCATGGACCGGAATGCCGATCGCAGCCGGTCCGTGACTCATGGTCGCGACCTGCGCGTGTTCGTGGAACCGGAACGCGCGCGGTACAGCTCCTGGTACGAGATGTTTCCAAGGTCGGCCGGCAAGGGCGGCAAGCACGGCACCTTCCGCGACGTCGAGGAATGGCTGCCGTACATATCGGGCATGGGATTCGACGTCCTGTACTTCCCGCCCATCCACCCCATCGGCCGCACGCACCGCAAGGGCGCGAACAACAACCCCCTGGCCAGGCCCGACGAGCCCGGAAGCCCCTGGGCCATCGGCTCCGAGGAGGGCGGGCACAAGTCAGTCCACCCGCAGCTGGGGACTCTGGACGATTTCCGCCGCCTGCTCAAGGTCGCTGGAGAGCACGGGCTGTCGATCGCGCTGGACATCGCATTCCAGTGCTCGCCCGACCATCCCTATACGAAAGAGCACCCCGAGTGGTTTCGCCATCGCCCTGACGGTTCGATCCAGTACGCCGAGAACCCGCCCAAGAAATACGAGGACATCTATCCGTTCGACTTCGAGTGCGAGGCATGGCCGGAGCTGTGGGCGGAGCTGCTCTCGATCGTCGAATTCTGGATCGACCAGGGCGTTAAGATCTTCCGCGTCGACAATCCGCACACCAAGCCGTTCCCGTTCTGGGAATGGCTGGCCGGCGAGATCAAGCGCGAGCATCCTGAGGTGATCCTTCTCTCCGAAGCCTTCACGCGCCCGAAGGTGATGTACCGGCTCGCGAAGGCCGCATTCAGCCAGTCGTACACCTACTTCGCGTGGCGCAATACGGGCTGGGAGCTGACGCAGTACTTCACGGAGCTGCGGTCGGCGCCCGTACGCGAGTTTCTTCGCCCCAACCTCTGGCCGAACACCCCCGACATCCTCACCGAGTACCTGCAGACAGGTGGGCGGCCCGCGTTCTCCGCGCGCCTGGTGCTGGCGGCGACGCTGGGCGCGAGCTACGGCATCTACGGGCCCGCGTTCGAGCTCTGTGAAAACCGCGCCAAGGAGCCTGGATCGGAGGAATACCTCGACTCCGAGAAGTACCAGATCCGGAGCTGGAACCGCGACAGCCCCGACAGCCTGCGCGAGCTGATCACTCTGATCAACAACGTGCGCCGCGAGAACCCCGCGCTGCAGAGCGACAAGGGTCTGATGTTCCACCCCACCGAGAACGACCAGATCGTCGCCTACACGAAGAGCACCGACGATCTGGCGGACGTCGTCCTCACCGTGGTCAACGTCGACCCTCATCACAGGCAGATCGGAATGGTCACGCTGCCGCTCGAGGCGCTTGGCATTGACCGCGACCGCAGCTTCCAGGCGCACGAGCTTCTGAGCGGCGCGCGCTACCTGTGGAACGGGCCTCGCAACTACGTGGAGCTCAGTCCCCAGACATCGCAGGCCCAGATCTTCCGTTTTCGCCGCCGCATCCGCAGCGAACACGACTTCGAGTACTTCCTGTGATCGCCGGGCGCGCGGAGGGCGCACTTCAGGTCCAGACAGGAGTCCGGCGCCGAAAGCAGGAAACGTTCACGCTCGACGACGACCCGCTCTGGTACAAGGACGCGCTCGTCTACGAGCTACACGTGCGCGCGTTCTACGACAGCGACGGCGACGGCAGCGGCGACTTCCGGGGTCTGGTCGAAAAGCTGCCTTACCTGCAGGACCTGGGCGTGAACGCGATCTGGCTGCTGCCTTTCTACCCGTCGCCAATGCGTGACGACGGCTACGACATCGCCGACTACACCGATGTCAACCCGATGTACGGCTCTTTGGGCGACATTCACCAGTTCATCAAGGATGCGCACCGGCGCGGGATCCGCGTCATCAACGAGCTCGTCTGCAACCACACGTCCGACCAGCATCCGTGGTTCCAGCGGGCGCGCCGGTCTCGCGCCGGCAGCGGGGCTCGCGAGTTCTACGTGTGGAGCGACACCAACCAGCGCTACCAGGACGCGCGGATCATCTTCAAGGACTTCGAGGTCTCGAACTGGACCTGGGACCACGTCGCCGGCGCGTACTACTGGCACCGCTTCTACTCGCACCAGCCGGACCTGAACTTCGACAATCCAAAGGTCAAGGAGTCGGTGCTGAAGGCGCTGGACTTCTGGCTCGATTCCGGCATCGACGGCGTGCGCCTCGACGCGATCCCTTATCTCTTCGAGCGCGAAGGCACCAACTGCGAGAACCTGCCGGAGACGCACCAGTTTCTGAAGGAGATGCGCCGCCACGTCGACTCGCACTACTCGAACCGCATGCTCCTGGCCGAGGCCAACCAGTGGCCCGAGGACGCAGTCGCCTACTTCGGCGAAGGCGACGAGTGCAACATGTCCTTCCACTTCCCACTCATGCCGCGTCTGTTCATGTCGATCCGCATGGAGGACCGCTTCCCCATCGTTGACATCCTCGCCCAGACGCCATCGATCCCTGACAACTCGCAGTGGGCGCTCTTCCTCCGCAACCACGACGAGCTCACCCTCGAGATGGTCACCGACGAGGAGCGGGACTACATGTATCGCGCGTACACCCAAGACCGACTGGCGCGCATCAACCTCGGCATTCGCCGGCGCCTCGCCCCGCTGCTCGGCAACGACCGCCGGCGAATCGAGCTCATGAATGGGCTGCTCTTCTCGCTTCCGGGGACGCCGGTCCTCTACTACGGCGACGAGATCGGGATGGGCGACAACATCTTCCTCGGCGATCGCAATGGCGTTCGCACGCCGATGCAGTGGAGCGCCGACCGCAACGCGGGCTTCTCACGCGCCAACCGGCAGCGGCTCTATCTGCCGGTCGTGACCGACCCCGAATATCACTACGAGAGCGTCAACGTGGAGGCGCAGGCTCAGAACCCCCACTCCCTGCACTCGTGGATGAAGCGCCTGATCGCCCTGCGCAAGCGCCATCGCGCATTCGGCCGCGGCACGCTCGAGCTTCTCCGGCCGGAGAATCGGAAGGTGCTGGCATTCGTCCGCCAGTACGAGTCGGAGCAGATCCTCTGCATCGCCAACCTGTCGCGGTTCCTGCAACAGGTCGACCTTGATCTCAGCAAGTGGAAGGGGATGGTGCCGATCGAACTGTTCGGCGCCACCGAGCTGCCGACCATCGGCGACACCCCGTACTTCCTGACCCTCGGTCCGCACTCGTTCTATTGGTTCTCGCTGCAGCCGCGTGCCGTGCCAATCGTGTCCTCAGACGGTGCGGTGCCGGCCGCTGTGCTGCCCGAGATCAAGGTGACCGGCGGTTGGGATTCGGTCCTGTTCGGCTCGGCCAAGGAGCGGCTCGAAAGCGTTCTGCTCGGTTACATGCGGCAGCGCCGGTGGTTTGCCGGCAAGGCCCGCCGGCTGAAGTCCGCATCCATCGTCGACGCGATCGAGGTTCCCGGCGTCGACCGCAGCGCGTACCTGCTGACGATCCTGGTGTCGTATGCGGAGGGCGACCCCGAGACCTACCTCCTGCCGGTCACCTACGCCCACGCGGTGGAGGCGCCGCAGATTCTCGAACGGTGGCCTCACGCCGCGGTGACGTGGCTTCGCGTCCCGGCCGAGGAGCAGCGGGGCCTGTTGTACGACGCGCTTGGGCCGCCGGGCTTTGCCGAAGGCATTCTCAACATCATCGCCAAGCGAAGGCGGGCCGCCAGCTCGTCTGGAATGCTGGTCGGGTCGACCACGCGGGCGTTTGCGCAGCTGCGCGGGCCGGAAACGATCAAACTCGAGGCGGCGCTTTCGGTCGCCGAGCAGAGCAACAATTCGGTGGTCTTCGGAGAGCGTCTCATCCTCAAGGTGTTCCGCCGCATCGAGGAGGGCATCAACCCGGAGCTCGAGGTCGGCCGCTTCCTGACCGAAAAGACCAACTTCGCGCAGATCGCCCCGCTCGCCGGCAGCCTGGAGTACCGGCGCGACCGGGGTGAGCCGGTGGCGCTGGCGGTGCTTCAGGGCTACGTGCCCAACCAGGGTGACGCATGGCAGTACACGCTGACCACGCTCGCCCACTACCTGAAGGCGATGGAGGTGCCCGCGAGCGGCGATCCGCCCGCTCTGCCACACAACCTGATGCAGCTCAGCTCCATGGACCTGCCCGAGGCCGCCATCCGGACGATCGGCGCTTACCTCGATTCGGCCCGGCTGCTGGGGAGGCGCACGGCGGAGCTGCACACCGCGCTCGCCTCGGACCCGACAGACCAGGCGTTTGCGCCGGAGAGGATCTCGCCCCAGGACCAGCGCTCGATCTATCAATCTCTCAATGCGCTGGCGCTGCGCTCTCTGGAGCTGCTGCGGAGCCAGCTGAAGCGATTGCCCGACGACGCGAAGGACGAAGCGAATCGAGTTCTCGAGCTCGAGCCTCGCATCGCGCAGGCCCTGCGCGCATTTCTCGCGCGGAGACTGACGACGACCAGGATCCGCGTCCACGGTGACTATCACCTCGGTCAGGTGCTGTACACAGGCCACGACTTCGTGATCATCGACTTCGAAGGCGAGCCCACACGGACGCTCTACGAGCGCCGCCTGAAGCGGCTGGCCATGCGCGATGTCGCGGGGATGCTGCGGTCGTTCTCCTACGCCAGCCAGGCCGCACTGCGGTCGGAGCAGCTCCAGGCGGAGCTCCGTCCCCGGACTGAGGCGTGGGCCCGGTTCTGGGTCGACGCCGTATCGGCAGCGTTCCTGCGCAGCTACCTGACCAGCGCGGGGAATGCTTCGTTTGTGCCGCAGACGACCGAGGGCCTAGATCTGCAGCTCTCGACGATGCTGCTCGAGAAGGCGCTCTACGAGCTGCGCTACGAGCTCAACAGCCGGCCCGACTGGGTGAGGATTCCGCTGCGCGGGATCCTCGAGGTGGTCAACCCGGGATGATCGCGACCTCGCTGCTCACGCCGTTCGACCTGCACCTGTTCAACGAGGGCACTCACAGCCACCTGTACGAGAAGCTTGGCGCTCATCTGTCGACCGATCCCGAAGGCGCCTGGTTCGGTGTGTGGGCCCCCAACGCCGACGCGGTCAGCGTGATCGGCGACTTCAACGGATGGGACCGCAACGCGAACGCGCTCATGCCGCGCGAGCAGTCTGGAATCTGGGAAGGCTTCATCCCGGGTGTCAATCACGGGGCCATGTACAAGTTCCACATCCACTCCCGTGTCACGCGGATGGGCGCTGACAAGGCCGACCCGTATGCGGTGTACGCCGAGCAGCCGCCGCGCCAGGCGTCGATCGTCTGGGACCTGAGCTATGACTGGCGAGACCGCGACTGGATGTCCAGCCGCTCGCGCGCCAACGGCCGCCAGGCGCCCTGGTCGGTCTACGAGGTCCATCTCGGTTCATGGATGCGGGTGCCAGAGGAGGGCAAGGGCTGGCTTACGTATCGCGAGCTGGCGCCGCGCCTTGCCGACTACGCGCACCGGCTGGGCTTTACGCACGTCGAGTTCATGCCAGTCATGGAGCACCCCTTCTATGGTTCGTGGGGATACCAGGTGACCGGCTTTTTCGCGCCGACGAGCCGCTACGGCACGCCGCAGGACTTCATGTTCCTGGTCGACCACCTGCACCAGCACGGCATCGGGGTGATCCTCGACTGGGTCCCGTCCCACTTCCCTTCCGACGAGTTCGGGCTTCAGAACTTTGACGGCACGCACCTCTACGAGCACGCGGACCCTCGGCTGGGTGTCCACCCGGACTGGGGCAGCTCGATCTTCAATTACGGCCGCAACGAGGTCCGCGGTTTTCTGTTGAGCAGCGCCCTGAGCTGGCTGAACCGCTATCACGCCGACGGGCTCCGTGTCGATGCGGTCGCGTCGATGCTCTACCTCGACTATTCGCGCAAGCCCGGCCAGTGGCTTCCGAACAAGTTCGGAGGCAACGAGAACCTCGAGGCGGTCGATTTTCTTCGCCGCTTCAACATCGAGGTCTACAGAGAGCACTCGGACGTGCAGACGATCGCGGAAGAGTCGACGTCGTGGCCGCTGGTGTCGCGACCGACGTATCTTGGCGGGCTCGGTTTTGGAATGAAATGGGACATGGGCTGGATGCACGACACGCTGGTTTACATGTCGAAGGATCCTGTCCATCGCCGTTTCGAGCATCACCACTTGACGTTCCGCATGGTCTACGCGTTCTCGGAGAACTACATGCTCCCGCTCTCACACGATGAGGTCGTGCACGGGAAGGGATCGCTGCTGTCGAAAATGCCCGGCGACGATTGGCAGAAGTTCGCCAACCTGCGGCTGCTGCTCGCCTACATGTATGCGATGCCCGGCAAGAAGCTGCTCTTCATGGGCGCCGAATTCGGACAGTGGAGCGAGTGGAACCATGAAGGCAGCCTCGACTGGCATCTCCTCGAACAGCCGATGCACGGCGGGTTGAGCAGGTGGACCGGCGATCTGAACCGCGTCATGCGTGAGGAGAAACCCCTTCACGAGCTGGATTTCGACCCCGCAGGCTTCGCATGGATCGACTGGACCGATGCGGAGCAAAGCGTTATCAGCTTCTTGCGCCGGAGCACGCAGGACGAGCTGCTCATCGCGGCCTTCAACTTCACCCCCGTGCCGCGGCACAACTACCAGATCGGGGCGCCCCTTCCTGGCCGCTGGCTCGAGCTTTTGAACAGCGACGCGCCCATCTACGGCGGCAGCGGGCAGGGCAACCTGGGTGGAGTCGACGCGGCCCCGGTCGGTCGCCACGGGCACCTGCACAGCCTGACCCTCACCCTGCCTCCTCTTGGTGCCATTTTTCTGAAACCAGACCGGGGCGACGGCGGCGAGCTGAACGAATAAGGCCCGGGAATCGACCCTATCGGGGTTAATTGGTGAGTTAACGGGTGGATAATCCAGCCGGTACTGAGGTGTTACCGGGTTCTGGCCCTGCGCCGGGGGGACGCCGTCACGATGCTGAGGAGTGGGTTTCTCTTCTCATCGATAGCATCAAGGACTACGCGATCATCACCCTTGACACTACCGGCCATGTGACAACGTGGAACTCCGCCGCTGAGGGGATCAATGGGTACAAGGCGGAGGAGATAATCGGTCAGCATTTCTCTCGCTTTTATACGGACGAGGACATCAAAGCAGGCAAGCCAGGCCGAGAGCTATTTGAGGCCGCCCGGGTAGGCAGGCTCGAGGACGAAGGGTGGCGAGTCCGTAAGGACGGCAGCCAATTTTGGGCCAACGTCGTGATCACTGCGATGCACGACAAAGATGGCCGGCTTCGCGGATTCGGCAAGGTTACACGCGACATCACCGAGCGGAAGCACTCCGAAGACGCAATCCGTGCTCTCAACGAGCAGCTAGTCCAGCTCGTGGCCGACAGGACGGCAAGCAACGCCGATCAGGGCGAGCAAAAACGGCTCGTAGAGAGTCTGCTTCAGAACCTGAGCGACATGGGAGTAGGACTACTGTTGTCCTCTAGCGGGACGGCCGAATCATTCAACGACGCCTTCGCTCGAATGGCCGGGTACGGCCCTGGACAGGGCCCACTCCCGCCGTTGGCGAAGCTCATCGCACCGGAGTACATGGACCAATTCCGTGAGCGACTTGCGGCGCGCGTAGCCGGCGTGGGCGATGTGGTCATCCAGGAGTGGGAGATCATCGCTCGCGATGGTCGTCGCATCCCCGTCGAGAGCATCTCGCGTTCTGAATTGATTGACGGCCAGCAGCACAGCGTGGCGATTGTGCTGGACATCACCTCCCGCAAGAAGGCCGAGCGAGCACTTGCCGGATCGCAGGCTCGCCTTCAGGCGATCATTGACACCTCCCTGACCGCGATCGTGACGATGGACAACCAGGGCGTCATCACCGATTGGAACCCGCAGGCCGAAGCAACCTTCGGCTGGCCGCGCCGGGAGATTGTGGGCAAGGTCCTCGCCGACACCATCATCCCACCGCAATACCGCGGCGCGCACCGTGCGGGGCTCGCGCGCTATCTGGCCAGCGGAGAGGGCCCGGTCCTGGGCAATGTCCTCGAGCTCACCGGGCTGGGGAAGGATGGCCGCGAGTTTCCGATCGAGCTCGCGATCTCACTGGCCTCAGCGCCCGGCGGCGAGCCGTTGTTCGTCGGTTTTGTGAGGGACATCACCACCCGCAAGGAGTCAGAAGTCGCGATCCGCGATCTCAACACGGAGCTGCAGATCGCAACTCAGCACAAGAGCGAGTTCCTCGCCAACATGAGCCACGAGCTTCGCACGCCGCTCAACGCGATCCTCGGCTTCTCTGAGCTGATGCTCGACGACACATCTGACAGGTACGACGCCAAGACGCGGCAGAAATTCCTCGCGCAAATCAATTCGAGTGGGAAGCATCTCCTGAGCCTGATCAATGACATCCTCGACCTGTCCAAGGTAGAGGCGGGCCAGATGACCTTGAATCTCGAGACGGTCTCGATCGTCGACGTCGTGCGCGAGGTTCTGAGCATCATTGAACCGCTTGCAACGAAGAAGCGAATCCGGATCAGCGCTGATGTCGCCGGTGCCGGCCAGCTCGACGCGGATGCGGGCAAGCTGAAGCAGATGCTCCTCAATCTCGTCTCCAATGCGGTCAAGTTCACGCCCGAGGTCGGCCTCGTGACGATCGAGGTACAGCGCCTCCAAAACGCGATCGAGATCTCGGTTGCGGACACAGGAATTGGAATCGCCGAGTCCGACCTCGGTCGGCTGTTCAAGGAGTTCCTGCAGCTGGAGACGGGCGCGGGTCGCCATCAGGAGGGAACCGGCCTGGGCCTGGCGCTCACCAAGCGCCTGGCCGAGCTCCACGGCGGCGATATCGGAGTCGTGAGCGAGCCAGGTAAGGGAAGCACCTTCACAATCAGGCTGCCGCTCCGGCCGGCGGACGCCGCGCTCCGCGCTCCCATACCGGCGCCTGCAACTTCAGGTGACGCACGCCCGCTCGTGCTGGTGGTCGAGGACAACCACCAGGCGGCCGAGCTCCTGGTGCGTCAGCTGGATGGCGGAGGCTTCCGCGCCGAGGTCGCGCTCAGCGGCACCGAAGCTCTGGCCAAGGCCCGCGAGATACGGCCGATCGCCATCACGCTCGACATCCTGCTGCCTGGAATCGACGGCTGGGACGTGCTGGAACAGCTCAAGCGCGATGAGGCTACGCGCGATATCCCAGTGGTGGTCATCAGCGTCCTCGACAGACCTGAGCTCGGACGCGCCCTCGGCGCCATGGACTATTTCGTCAAACCCGTAGATGGCAAAGCTCTGCTGGCGCGCCTGAGCGAATACACGTTCATGAGCAGGGTTGGGACCGAGGTGACACGCGTCCTCCTCGTCGATGACGAGCCAGCCAACCTGCAATGGCTCGAAGGAGTGCTGAAACCTGCGGGATTTTCCGTGATCTCAGCACATGGCGGTCGCGAGGGCATCGACCTGGCCAGGGAGAACCTGCCGCACCTTATCCTTCTCGATCTGATGATGCCCAACGTGAGCGGCTTCGATGTTGTGGAAGCTCTGCACGAAGACGAGGCGACCCGCTCGATCCCGATCATGATCCTCACCGCCAAGGACCTGACCGATGATGACAAGCGTCTGCTCAACGGTCATGTGGCGGCCATCGTGGCGCGGCGGTCTACCGCGGCAACGGACCTCGTGGGCTGGCTCAACCGGCTTATGGCCGCACGGAGAGGGAGCACTCTTGATTCCCGAGCGGGGTAGCGGATGAAAAATCTCAGATTGGTCCTGTCGGCCGTCGCGATTGGACTGCTCGCCGGCGTCCTGCTCGACGTTGGGACCTTTCTCGTCGCGCGATACGGCCCTGAGGCGGACGGATGGTCGTTTCGGGGCAATGGCGCACTCTCCATCCCGTTCGGTCTGGGGCCGGCCATTCTTGCCGGGTTCTGGGCCGGGCTCGTGTTCCGCTTCCGCGGGTTCGGACGCTGGCTCGCGCTCGGTCTGGTTGCCGCGCTGGTCGGGACCGCGTTGCTGTTGATCAGCGTCGTCGTGCTCGTGCTGTTCAACTCCGATGGAGCTGGCGTATCGAACGCCATGACGTACTTCATCCTCGCCTGGATGGTGCTGGCTCCGATCCTGGCCGCTGTTGTACCGGCCCCGAGAGAGCATCCGGCGCGGCCGGAGCTGGCCGGCCACGTTGGTGCAGGGATCCTCATCACTGTGGCCCTGGTCGTCGCTTTCTCCGTCGCGTCGCTGGTGCTCGCGCCGGGTTCCTAGGCCCCTGGTTGGACTGTCAGCGGGCCTCCGAACCGATTGGTCTGGCCGCTCTCGGCACGTATGACGTGCATGACGGCGTTGATCAGCGCGAGGTGTGAGAAGGCCTGCGGGAAGTTGCCGAGGTGGCGGCCGCTGCGGGGGTCGATCTCCTCGGCGTAGAGCTGCAGCGGGCTCGCGTACGAGAGCAGCTTCTCGCAGAGCTCCCGCGCACGGGTGATCTCTCCGATCTCGCACAGCGCCGACACCATCCAGAACGAGCAGATGGTGAACGTGCCCTCCTCGCCCGACAGGCCGTCATCGGTCTGCTCGGTGCGGTAGCGCAGCACCATCCCGTCGTCGGTCAGCTCGTCGGCGATCGCGAGCACGGTTGCCCTCACGCGAGGATCGTCGGGCGGCAGGAAGCGCACCAGGGGGATCAGCAGCACCGACGCGTCCAGCGCGGTCGCTCCGTAGTGCTGCACGAACACCCCGCGTGAGTCGACGCCATTTGTGCAGATGTCGCTTTTCATCTCATCCGCCGCCTCTTGCCAGCGCGTGGCCAGGTCGAGATCTCCGTGCAGCTCCGCAAGGCGGGCACCCCGATCGCAGGCGACCCAGCACATCAGCTTCGATGACGTGAAATGCTTCGGCTCGCCGCGAACCTCCCAGATGCCGCGATCCGGCGTCTTCCAGTTCTCGATGGCCGCTTCGACGGATCGCTTCAGGATCGGCCACACGACCTCTGGCAGGTAGTCCCTCGACTTGGTGTGGAGGTACACGGAGTCGAGGACGGCTCCCCAAACATCGTGCTGCTTCTGCGAATACGCGGCGTTGCCGACGCGGACGGGATGCGATCCCTCGTAGCCGCTCAGGTGGTCGATTGTGCGTTCGGGCAGCTCGCGCTCGCCGCCGATCCCATACATGATCTGCAGGTCCTGCTGTCCAGCGGCGACATCCGCGATGAAGTAGAAAAAGTCGTTGGCTTCACGAGCGAAGCCGAGCGTGTACAGGCCCCACAACATGAAGGTGCCGTCGCGGATCCACGTGTAGCGATAGTCCCAGTTGCGCTCGCCGCCGATTGTTTCCGGCAGCGATGTCGTGGGGGCCGCGAGCAGCGCCCCGGTCGGGCTATATGTCAGGCCCTTCAGCGTCAGCGCGCTGCGCTGTAGGTAGCTCTGCCACGGGTGCTCAGGAAAGTCGCCGCGGTTGATCCACTCGCGCCAGAAGTCGGCAGTGCGCTCGGTCCGGGCGAAGGCCTCGTCGGCGTTGGCCGGAGGCGGGTGCTCCGCCCAGAACTCGCTCGTGGCCGAATACTGGGACCGCGGCCAGGCGAGCGCGACATACGCTTTCTCCCCCTGACGCAGGGTAGTGGTGGCATGTGCGCCGGGTCCCTCGAAGCCCATGCGCAGATCTGTGACCAGTCGAAGCGGAATGTCGCCGTCGCCGCCTTTGGCCACGGCCTCTCCGTAGCCAGGCCCGGAGTACTCCCAGTGCGCGGCAGTCTGCCCGTAATCGAAGACGGGATGGCAGTCGAGGCTCAGCTCGACGCTGCCGACGACGCACTTCGCGGTGCGCAGGAGGATGTGCTCGGCCTCGTGGTCGGTGGGTGGCCGCCGGTGCGTCCCCGAGCGCCGCTGGCTGTGATACCAGGGCCCGATGCATAGCGCGTCGCGGACGATGAGCCAACCGGTGCGCGTGCGCCAGGTGGTTTCAAGGACGAGCGTGCCGGGCAGGTAGCGTCGCCCGGCGGGGACCATGACTCCGCTGGGTGCAAAACGGAAGGCGCCGGCCGCGCGGTCGAGCATGGCCGCAAACACGCTCGCGCTGTCCGGGCGCGGAACGCACATCCATTCCACCCGTCCGCTCGGTGCGATGAGCGCGTTGACCTCGCAGTCGGAGAGGAAAGCGAACTCGGCGATGGGCGGGAACGCGCTGGCGATGCCGGAGGCGAACGGGGCGGGCATAGCTTCAACAGTCGCCTCGCTCTCGCCGTTGAACCCCGGCTTGATCGCCTGTCCAAGGCCATCGACGCGGACTTTTCCTGCCATCTCTATTTCACCTCAGCCTCGTGGGAAAGCGATCATATGCCGCCGGCCCCGGGCTTGTATCGAGGCAGATGCAGTGCGCCCCGAAGGGCGTTGCGCACCCGATCTAAGACCTCGTCCACGTCCCCGACGCCACTCACCTCCGCGACCGGCACGCCGCTCCGGCGGTAGTGGTCGAGCACAGGCGCCGTCCGCGAGTGGTACTCGTGCATGCGTTCCATGATGGCTTCGCGGGTGTCGTCCGCCCGCCCCTCGACTGCCGCCCGGTGAAGAAGCCGGTCGACCAGCAAGGGTTCCGGCACATCCAGGGCGACTACGAAATCGACGTTGCGTCCGAGCTTCGCGAGCATCCGATCCAGAGCCTGCGCTTGCTTGATGGTCCGCGGGAAACCGTCCAGGAGCACGCTCGTGCCCGGTTCGATGCGGCGCAGCCGGCTCTCCACGATCCGGTCGATCAGGTCGTCGGGAACCAGGTCTCCGGCGGCCATGATTCGCGCGGCCTCCTTGCCGACCGGGCTGCCATGCGCGGCCTCGGAGCGCAGGATCTCCCCGGTCGACAGATGCGCCATGTCGAATTCTCTTTCGAGGCGGGAAGCCTGGGTGCCCTTGCCACTTCCGGGAGGGCCGAATATGAGGCCGATCACTTATCTGCGCGTCTCCCTACGCTCGGGCAGCGCTATCGACCAACGCCGCTGCCACCACCGCCTGGCCTCGTCGTTCAACAGCTCGTGGACAGCCGGATGCGGGCCCGCTGGCTGGCCGGCCTCGCTCAGCGCGAGCCATCGTCGAGTGACCTCGACATAGACGTCAGCTTCCGTCCAGCCCGGCAGCTGTTCAAGCACCTTGTGACGGCGGATCGCTTTGGCGATCGGCGTGTACACGGTGTCGTACCAGCTCGCTGCCGCCTCCGGCAGGGACACCTGGTGGCCACGCTCCAGGCCCAGGAAGTACTGGTGGCCGAGGATGTGCTTGAAGATCTCGTCGTAGCGGCCGAGCCGGCTGCACTCGAGCCGCGCCTCGGGCCGCAGGCGATGGAGCTGAGTCGTTTCGAGGAACTGCGCGTACTCCGCGGCCTTCAGGAGCTCCTCGTGGTTCACATTCGTCCCAAGAGGGGCACGGGTCCGGACGTCGATGACGCGTGCATTGATGGTGTCGCGGCCGAGGCTTCGCGCCACCGACACACGGTGGTGTCCGTCGATCACGTAATAGCCGTCGCCCACGCGGTAGACATCGATCGGCGGCAGCTCGCCACCCTCGACCATGGCCGTGTAGACCCGTGTCCAACGGTCACGCAGCCGCCGGTTGGCAGGAAGGAAGCCGGGGTCGAAGTCGGCGGCCTTCGCCGGCGAGGCGGCGGTACCGACTATCTGAGAAATCGGAATCTCCCGCATGCCGCCGAACGACCTCCCCTCCGGGCCGGCGGCGTCCAGCACCGCGTCGAGATCGACCAGCCGGCGGGCGCGCCCGGTTAGCGCGTTGCGGACCGCCCTCCCGAACGCGCGGAAGCGCGCAGCGTCGAAGTCCTCAGCCGCGCGGATTTCTTCCACATGAGGAGGTTAAAGCAGCGCTTGCTCGGTCTCGGCGTCGAAAAGGTGCAGCGTGCGGGTGTCTAGACCGAGCTTCACACTGTCGCCTGGTTCGACCTTCATCTTCGGGTCCACGCGCGCCGTCACCGAGTCGCCGCCCACCTGCCCATAAAGGAACTGGTCCGACCCGAGGCGCTCGACCACGTCCACCTTCATCTCGATCGTGGCGGCCGGGTCGGTGATGCGATCGGTGACTGTTTCGGGGCGGAACCCGAGCGTGCCTTTGCCCGCCGGCACCGGCTTGGGCAGCCTGACCTCGAAGCCCGATGCCTTGGCCGTGCTGTCGGACGTCGTGACGGGAACGAAGTTCATCGTCGGGCTGCCGATGAAGCCGGCGACGAAGAGGTTGGCCGGGTGATCGTAGATGTCGCCCGGTGAGCCGACCTGCTGCAGGATGCCGGCGTTCATGATCGCGATACGGTCGCCCATCGTCATCGCCTCGACCTGGTCGTGGGTGACGTAGATGAACGTCGTCTCGAGGTCGCGGTGAAGCTTCTGCAGCTCGATACGGGTCTGCCCGCGGAGCTTGGCGTCCAGGTTGGAGAGCGGCTCGTCGAGCAAGAAGACCTTGGGGCTGCGCACGATCGCCCGGCCGAGGGCGACGCGCTGGCGCTGGCCGCCGGACAGCGCTCGCGGCTTCCGCTTCAAGAAGTTGTCGAGGCCGAGGATGCGAGAGGCGTTCTTCACACGTTTGTCCATCTCGGCTTTGGGCATGTGCTGCATCTGCAGCGGGAAGGCCATGTTGTCGTAGACGCTCATGTGCGGGTAGAGGGCATAGGACTGGAACACCATCGCGATGTCGCGGTCCTTGGCGGCGACGTTGTTGACGACCCGGTCGCCGATGAGAATCTTGCCTTCCGTGATCGCTTCGAGGCCCGCGAGCATGCGCAGCGCAGTCGACTTGCCGCAGCCCGATGGGCCGACGAGGACCATGAACTCCTTGTCCTTGATCTCGACGTTGAAGTCCTTGACGACGGTGACGTCGGCCGTGTAGCGCTTGACAACGTGGTCGTAAGTGACTGGTGCCATCTCTTTCTATCCCTTCACAGATCCGGCGAGAATACCGCGCACAAAATAGCGCTGGAGGCTTAGGAACACAACGAGCGGAACGATCATCGAGAAGAAGGCCGCCGCGGTGAGCAGCTGGTAGCCCTGGCCCAGGGAGTTGGTCAGTCCGGCCAGGTTCACGGTCAGTGGCGCAACCTCCGGCGAGCCACCGACATAGATCAACGCCACCAGCAGGTCGTTCCACACCCATAGGAACTGGAAGATCACGAGCGATGCGAGTGCGGGCACCGACAGGGGCAGGATGATCCGGAAGAACACGGTCAGCGTGCCCGCGCCATCGATCTCCGCGGACTCGAAGAGGTCGCTTGGTAGAGCGCGGAAGAAGTTGGCGAGCAGGTACGTCGAGAACGGGAGCCCATAGCCGGCGTGCGCCAGCCACAGGCCGACCCAGGGGGGCAGGTTGAGCGCCGTCAGATTCTCGATCGTGATCCCGTGGTCCACGTAGAACTTCAACACCGGGATGAACGTCAGCTGGAGAGGCACGGCCAGCAACCCGACAAAGGCGAGGAAGATCCAGTCGCGGCCCGGGAACTTCATCCACGCGAACGCGTACGCGGCAAACGCGGCGATGGTGACCGGGATCACCGTCGATGGGACCGAGACCATGAAGCTGTTGAAGATTGCGGTGCCCAGGTTGCTCTGCGCGAACACCTGCGAGTAGTTGTCGAGCGTGAACTGGTACGGCGGCGAGAGAGCCGTCCACCAACCGCTCGTAGCGATCGCGGAGAACGGCCTGAAGCTGCTGAGGATCAGACCCGCCGTGGGTATGACCCACGCGAGGGTCAGGCCGATGACGACCACGTGAAGGACAATTCTTCCGAGCCGCTGCGTGATCCACTGCATGGACCCGACGGCTGCCGTCGACTCGGCTCGTGCCGCGGCTGCAACGCTCATCGTCTGGCCTCCACCGCCCTGAACTGGCGCAGGTTGAACACGAGCACGGGGATCACGGCGATCAGCAGGATGATCGCGACCGCGCTCGCCCCGGCCGCGTTATGCGACAGATAGAGCAGGTTGTACATGCGGAATGCGAGCACGTCGGTGTTGTAGTTGCCGTTCGTCATCACGTAGACGACGTCGAAGGCTTTCAGGGCAAAGATCACAAGAGTGGTCCCCACCACCACGATGGTCGGCATCATCAGCGGAAAGATCACGCGCCGGAAGACGGTGAGCTCGCCAGCGCCATCAACACGTGCGGCCTCGAGCAGCTCGCCTGGTATGCCCTTGAGGGCGGCGGAGAGGATGACCATGGCAAACCCGGTGATGCCCCAGGTCGCGGCCGCGATGAGCGCGAGATTGTTGAGGACGGCGAGCCCGTTCGGCCACTGGTCCTGCAGCCACGCCACCGGATCGTGATGAAAGAACGTCACCAGCGCGTTCAGGGTGCCGGTCTGAGCAGATCCCGGGGGCTGGTACCAGAACATGAACTTCCAGATGACGCCGAGCGCCACCGACGAGATCGCCATGGGCATGAAGATCAGTGACTTCACGACCGTCTCGTACTGCACCCGGTCGAAGAGAACGGCCAGGGCCAGGCCGAATGCCAGCACGAACAGGGTGTAGAAGATCAGCCAGATGATGATGTTGTTCCGGATCGCGACCCAGGCGCCGCCTGATGGAAAGTCCGCGAGCTGGTTCCCGTAGTTCTGCAAACCGACAAAGGTGCCGTGGTTGTCTTCGAAGCTCTGGATCACGGTGAAGATCGCTGGGATGAACAGGATCGCCGCGACGAGGAAGACGGCAGGTCCGACCCAAATCCAGGGCCGGACCCGCGGGCGATTCTTGTCAGGTAGGCGGCGGACCAGGTACTCGCCGCCCACGATGTAGGCGGCGAGCACCACGGGCACGCCGACGATTACGACTATGAGCGTCGGGATGTCGCTCAGCAGGACGCTGAAGTCCACGCTCTTTCGTCTCCTATCTCATCACTTGTATGCGGTGGCCTGGACCTTGTCGAGAGAGGTCAGGATGGAGTCGAGCTTCGACTGGTCACCGACGAAGTCGAGCACCGCCTTCCAGGCGGCAGCCCTCATGTCCGCGGGCATCAGGTCTGTTGCGTCGTACTTCGCGATCTTGGTACCGACCAGGATCTGCGCGCTCTCCTTCGACAGGGCGTCGGGGTACGCGTCCAGCGGGGTCTGCTTGTTGGGCGAGATCTTGCCGCCGCGCTTGACCCAGATGGTCTGCGCCTCAGCGGTGTTCAGGTAGTTCATGAGCGAGCGCGCCTGGCTCGTGTCCTTGAACATCGACCAGGTGTCGCCGGCCACCACGTGGGCACCGGCGTACTGGCTGCTGATGTCAGGCAGGGGGAAGAAGTTGAAGTCGGTCACCGGCTGCAGCGTTGGGACTGCGCTCGTGAAGAAGGTGGTGATGAAGGACGCCTGGTTGTGCATGTAGCACTTCGGCGGGTTGTCGAACATGTGAGTCCCGCCATCGCCGAACGCGGTGGCCAGCATGAACTGCTTGCCGCCATACACGTTGCTGTCGTTGGGCCCCAGCACGGTGCCCCAGGTGGTAAATGCGGACTTGATCTCCGGCGAGGTCCACTTCTGAGTGCCGGCCACCCAACCGTCGTACACCGTCGGGCCCGATTGGCTGAGGACGATCTCCTTGAGCCAGTCGCTGCCAGGCCAGCCGGACGCGGAGCCGCTCTCGAGCGCGACGCACCATGGCGTCGTGCCGTTGCTCTTGATCGTGGACTGCAGGTCGAGCAGGCCTTGCCAGCTGGTGGGGACGTTATAGCTCTTGGCCGCGAAATTCTTGGGGTCGTACCAGATGAGGCCCTTGACCGCAACCCAGGAGAAGGTCTCGTAGAGCTTGCCGTTGATGGTGCCCAGGTCGATCCAGCTCTGGGCGTAGTTCGCTTTCAGGGCGTTCACGTCGATCTTGTCGTCGAGCGGAATGACCTTGCCCTGCTTGACGAACGTGGTCAGGGTCGTGGGGCTGGGCGCCGCCGACATGTCAGGCGGGTTGCCCGCGCCGAGTCGTGTCGTGAGGAGGGCGTCCAGGTCGCGGCTGTACTCGTAGTTGACCTTGATGCCGGTCCTGTCCTCCCACGGCTTGAGGACCGCAAAGAAGGAGGCTTGCTCCTGTCCGGACCACGCCGCGAGGATCTTGATCGATCCCGCGTTTGTGGAGCCGCCCGTGCCGCAAGCGACGGCTGTGAACACGGCCGCCATGGCGACGACCAGTGCACGAATGAGACTCGAAGAGCGCATGTTCTAGATCCCCCAGCTATGGAAGGCCGATGGCCTTCCTATCGATGATCTTGACTCCGAGCTGACTTCCATTCTATGTACCTCCCCGTATTTGGCAAGCGCAGACGTCGTCGGGCGTGTGCGGTTCAGATGCTTTACACCTAAGAACCCTGGCTCGCCACCTCCTTTGGACGCGATGTGGAGCCGCGCACCACCAAGCTCGTTCTGAGCGGAGGCGGCGAGGTGACCACCTTGCCCTGCAACCGCTGGATCAAGAGACGTGCCGCAACGCGGCCTTTCTCGACGATCGGCTGCCTGACCGTCGTCAGCGGCGGGCTCGTCCAGGCGGCCATGGGCAGGTCGTCATATCCGACCACGGAGATATCGCCTGGCACCTTGAAACCGGCTGCACTCGCGGCGCCCAGGACACCGATAGCGGCCATGTCGCTCATCGCGAGGACCGCGGTCGGCCGGCGCCTCCCTTTCGGGAACGATTCGAAGGCGCGCGCGCCGGCAGCCATGGTCGCGCCGGCGGTGACCGAGTACGGCTGCGGCGCATCGAACGCCGCCAGCGCCGCTTGATACCCGGCGAGGCGGCGGGCGGCAGTCGGTGTGGGCCCCGCCTGCGAGCGTGTGGGAGGCAGCAGGATGATGGCCAGCTCTCGGTGATCGAGCTCGAGAAGATGGCGAGCCGCGGCCTCTGCTCCACCCGCATCGTCCACGTTGACGGCCGGGTGCTGCGGCGATTCCTCCGAGTCGATGAGCACTGTCGGGATGCCGATTCGTTCGAGAGTCGCCAGCGCCTCGTCGTCGGGGCTGAGCCCGAGACTGATGAAGCCGTCGACGGATGCCTGGCGAATGGCGCCTTCGAGCGAGCCGTCGAGAGGCGGCACGAGCAGCAGCGAGAGGTCGTGCTCTTCGACCAGGTCGCCCAGCCCCTGGAACAGCTCGCTCAAGAACTGGTTGGCGAAAACCGTGCTGAGACGTTGCGGAATGAGAACGCCGATGGTTCCGCTGCGGCGTAGGGACAGCGCACGCGCGGCCGGGTGGGGCGTATAGCCGAGGTCGTGGGCAACGCGAAGCACGCGCTCGAGCGTGGCCTGCCCGAGCTTCTCCGGGTTGTTGAACGCGAAGGAGACGGCGGTCTTCGACACCCCCGCGGCACCCGCCACGTCAGCGATGGTGACCCGAGTCACCGTCCCGCCACCGGGGGTAACCACGAAGGTGCAGGCCCCTCAACAATTTCTACCCCACTTAACCCCGGTCATGTAAACCGCTTTAGTAAAGCGGTTTAGCGCGGAACCTATACCGAACTCGGCGCGCTGTCAAGTTCGGAGTTGGCCGCTACCCTTGGGCACGTCGTGGATTCGTCGCCCTCGTTTCCGGCCGGCTTCCTCTTTGGGGCGTCGGTTTCCGCCTATCAGGTGGAAGGCGGCAACGTCAACAGCGACTGGTGGTGGTGGGAGCACAAGGAGGGCAGCCCCTGCCTCGAGCCGTCGGGCGATGCATGCGACTTCTATCAGCGCTATGGCCACGACATCGCCCTGCAGGGCGACCTGGGCTACAGCGCTTTCCGATTCGGGATCGAGTGGGCAAGGATCGAACCGGCCGAAGGCGAATTCTCACGTGGTGCGCTCGACCACTACCGCCGAGTGCTCGCGGCCTGTCGCGAACGGCGGATCACGCCCATCCTCACCTTCCATCACTACACGCTGCCCATGTGGCTACATCACCTGGGCGGCTTCACCGCGGATCGCTTTCCCGAGTTCTTCGAGCGGTATTGCGACCGGGCCGCGGCTGCGCTCGGCGACCTCATCGGCTATGCGTGCACCATCAACGAGCCTCAGGGCCTGGGCCTGAGCGGTTATGTTCTCGGCGTCAACCCGCCTGGCCGCAGGGATGATGTCGAGGGCGCCAGGCGAACGACCGAAAACCTCCTCGAGGCGCACCGCCGCGGCGCAGCGGCGATCCGTGCTCGAGCTCGGATTCCGGTCGGGATCTGCCTCGCTCTGCCCGACCTCCAGTACGAGGATGGCGCCACGCCCGGCGAGAGCGGGTTCGAGCTCGAGTCGCGCATCAGCGACCGTTACTTCGAGCTCGCTCGTGATGACGACTTCATCGGCGTGCAGACGTACACACGGTTTCGGTTCGGGCCCGAAGGACCGCGAGGACCCGGGCACGAATGGAGCGATATGTCTCGCGAGCTGACCGAGACGGAGGAGACCACCCAGATGGGATACGAGAACTATCCGCGGGCCCTGGGCGGCGCGATCCGGCGAGCGTGGAAGAGCGCCGGCGGGATTCCCATCCTGGTCACGGAAAGCGGAATCGCCACCACGATCGACGAGAAGCGGATCCGATCTATGGACACGGCGATGCGTGAGACGTTGGCGTGCATCGCAGAGGGGATCGACGTCAGGAGCTACATCTACTGGTCCCTGCTGGACAACTTCGAGTGGGCGTTCGGATACAGGCCGACGTTCGGGCTCATCGGCGTGAACAGGACGACGCTCGCGCGGCGGCCGAAGCCGAGCGCCTACTGGCTCGGCGACGTGGCTAGGACCCGAATTTTGCCGGAAAGAGCCTGAGCATCGACTCTTCCGCATCGCCCATCACACCCTTGAGCCGCTCACGCGCGACGATGAGCTTCGAGCGGCGTCCGGCGATCTTGTCCTCCAGTAGGCCGGCATCACGCAGGAGCTGAACGTGGCCGCTCACCGTCGGCTGCGAGAGCTCGAAATGATTTGCGATTTCCGTAACCGAGGCCGGATGCTTGGCCAGCCAGAGCAGAATCCCAAGTCGCGTCGGGTCGGCCAGCGCCTTGAGGTTGGACGCGACTCGGGCGGCGGTCTCACGCAGGAGGGCGTCGTGATCCTCCGCCCGCACGCCGCGGCCGAGGTAGACCGTGCCGTCGACCTCCACCACGTGTATCAGACCGAAGAACCATCCGGGCGATAGGACCATGCGGCCTTCAGCCAGAGCTGACTCCGCGAGCTCATCGAGCTCGGTCCGGCCCGGCCACACATGGGGCCGGTCGAGCAGCGTCCGGTACCCGGCGCCCTCCGCCACCATGCGGTTCCAGTCCAGGGCGGCTTCGGTCACGGCCCGGCGGCCCGATGTTTCCCATTCGCCGCGGACGCGCTCCCACGTCGACGTCACCAGGGTTCGATACCGGCCGCGCAGCTGGCGGTCGTCCCGAAGCCGCTGGAGCCTGGTCGCCAGCGCCAGCCTTTCCGATGGGCGCTCGGAGAGCAGGGAGAGGCCCTGTCCGTCTGCGCCAATGGCATCGTCGAGCCGGTCGAAGAAGCGGTCCAGGTCGAGGTCGAGCGTGGTGCCACTTCGCTCGGAAAGGACGATCACCTCGGTGTACCCGCGCACCCCGTCTCCCCAGAACGACCGCAGCTTCGGCTGGAGCTCTTCGCGCAGGGGTTCGAGGCTCGAGTACGGCCCGCTGAGAACGTGCTTGGCCTGCAGGTTGTGGAGGACCCACATGAGTTCGAGAGGAGCGGAAGCGGCGACCCGGATTCGGGTGGCCTCAGAAATCTCCTCGAGGATTGGCATAGGTCAATGGCTATTTTAACAGCTATCGAAGGCCAATGCAATAGTGCATTGACTATGCCCAGAGGCTGTGATCTATAATTACTGCATGGACCTGTATGGGCACGAGAGGTGGATCCTGGAGCGCCACGACGCCATGATCCAGGCGGCGGAGCTGCGCTCCCGGCGGGAAGGGTGGCAGCCGCAGGGGCGGATGGCCGAGCGCGTCGCTGCCCAGCTGCGCAGGCTGGCCGACCGCATCGACGGCCGCCAGCCGGCGAAGGTCTGGATCTATCCGGGGTAGTAATGAGAGAAAACCTGCCGGTTTTCTCTCATCGCGCGGCTGCGCCGCGCTGCTCTTTTTCCGGCTGTAGGGGCTGTCTAAAGGATGACTCCTAGCGACGCTTGGCGGCCCTAAAGACAAAGTCGCGGCCGGGACAGGCCCGGCCGCCCAGCAACGCTAGACCTGCTTCGGGGTCTCGGTGACCCGCCGC